>Ga0075167_10024050_pt1 | contig 11690 bp, 5 predicted proteins | sample JI61114C2RNA_FD_77314 | JGI IMG/M metagenome (GOLD analysis project Ga0075167, IMG submission 77314) | Metatranscriptome of wastewater effluent complex algal communities from Wisconsin, to seasonally profile nutrient transformation and... | ecosystem: Engineered > WWTP > Effluent > Algae...
AGTCGTTCATTTCGAAACTTTGGTTTTGGTTATTTTGTTCTTATATCTTTTCTTCGGCATTCATTGAGTCACAATCTGTATGAATTGCAAGCAAAATTTTCTCCATCATGATTTCCTTTGTACTATAATTGGGCAATTCAAAATTAAAGAAACATGTATCTGCCCTAGGTAAAATTCCATCTTAATTTCCAGAATATTGCGAAGGTTTAATCATAAATCTTGTTGATCTCGATTCATACATATGTAGACTTTAAGGTAATCTTTCTTATCCCCAACAAAATTTCACAAACAGAAGTTTGTCTTTTTCGCTCATTTCGAATAAAACTTCCCAAAAATTTTTTATTAACTGTGAGTTTTCTTCCAACCCACCTGAATATTTTGTGTGATTTTTAAGCATTTTAAAATCAACATCCTTTTCACCACAAACTTTCTTTTCCAAATCCTTCGCACTTAAAAAAGATAATACAACCAAAGGAACTATTTTTGAGAATCCTTTTCTGATTGCGAGAATTTAGGGATCTGCTTCAGCTAATCTAATCTTCAGTAATTTTTAAATAAAATCATTTCGATTTTGATATGTTACTTTAATATTTTTTCCTCCTGGAATCAATTCATGTTAAGTTCTATCAGATAAAAATGTACAATAAGTTTCGAATATACTTTCCTCAAAATCTTCTTCAGAACAATCTCTAACGAATCTCACTAATTCTAATACAGCTTTGTCAAGTTCTTCAATGTCTTATTCATATATTTTTTCTCCTGTCATTTTTTTCCAGAATATTTAAGGTAAATCAAGACTTAAAAATATTTCTGTTCTGAAAGCACATCCCATCAAAAGTCCTAGAAATTCATACATTTATAAATGATGAGAGGATTTACAAGATGGATTAATAGTAAATTTATCTTTGAAATCACCTAATTCTGCTAACCGATTCGGTGTTGGAATCAATAAGTCGATTTTGTTGACATCATTTTATTAATCATGTTGAAGTTCACCTACAATATCAGCAAAAAATTAACGATATGGTCCTGATTCTCCCATGACATGTTCTCCTCTAAATTGAATTTCGAAACATATAAATGAATCATTTCCCCTTGGTTAAGGTGGTCTTAAAAGCTTTGCATTCATTAAGCTTAATTGGTTGAAAGCCTATAGAAAAATAGATTTTTTTTCAATAAACTAATTTTTTTTCTATTCTTAAACTTCATCAAGTATTTCTTTCTCTTTGGTAATTCTTTCTATAACGACTTTAGGTGCGGAATCTCTTTATTCAGCACTATGCTCCATTAAATCCTGACATATTTTATTTTTAAAAATTTGACAAAAATATTCTCTAGATTATAATAATAGAGTTCCTAAATCGAGAGATAGAGATTTGTTTGAAACATTGATTGATTGCTATGGTATAATTAGATATTAGTAGGTATTCATCAGTAAATAATTGAGTTGATATATTATCGCCAGAGAACATCTAAGTTAATAATTTGAATATTAGTTCAATTTCATCGCTTTAAAATAAAAATCTCTTGATTCATCATACTTTATTTTTTTGAGAATTTCATCTTAATCTATACTCAACTTAGTTAAATAATTTTTGAATTCTATTCTGAAATTCATGGGAAGAAAACTATTCAAATCATCAACTTCTAAATTTAAATCATGAATAAACTGCTAAAAGAAAATCAAATCCTTTTTTGGAAGTAAAAATATTTCCTCAGATTCAGATGGGGCAATTTTTTCCAGCCATAAATCATACCCTTAAATTTTAAGTTTTTAAAACAATTCCATAGGTTCTAATTAATTGAATATCTCATACAACTATTCTTCTGTATTTTAATTAGTCTTTTTTAATTCATTACACACTCTTTTTAGATTTTCCTAAAATATTTCTGAATTTATTCTAACCATTAGAAATTCTTACATTTCACCTGATTCTTTGAATTTTGTTAAATTTTCTTTTCCATCATGAAAACTTGTGATTTTAATTCGTTTGTCTGGAGTTATTCTCTCAAAACCAATCAATAAGTCACCTATGAATTAATGAATACGATGAGATATAGACTTTTTATCAACTTTTATTTCTTTGTCTTCTTACTCTTCTTCTTCAGGATATGTAGGATTAGCTGGTTTTGGCTCTTCACAAACCTCACAAACTTCAGTATGGTCTGGATTCAACAAAGTGCATCTTGGGCAAAACCATTGTCTGGGGACTGGTGGAGGAGCTTCCTTTTCCTCCTCTTCTTATTGTTCTTCTAAATCTTTTTGATCTAAAGATTTAAATCCATCATATAAAATAATTACATATCCTGACGATAATTCATTCATATCACTTGCAATATATATGTCGAGTTCAGGAATAAGAATTTTTATTTTATGTTAATTGATTTTTTCATTTAAAAGATTTTGAATAGCTGCTACTTGAACTTCGGGAATATTTTCAATAAATATCATTTGTTTGAAATTATTTTCAGGATTCAATAAATCTCGAATCTATTTATTTACATATTTGCTTTTTGTATTTTTCTTAAATAAAAATTCTGCCAATTCAAATACATGTGATACTTCAATTAATTCTTCCGAATAATTATTAATATTTGGATTTAATTGTTAATCTTCATTAAAAACTCTCAATATGGCGAATAACTCAATCATTTGTTAGGTGATATTTTTGGTGAGTTAAATTGAATCACTTTAATTTTTGAATTTCTCATATTTTTTCATAATGACTTCTAAATCTAAATTATCTTAACAGAAAATTTCTTTTAATTTAGAGCTTGGTTAATCATTTTATAAATCTCTGTATTTAATAATGATTCTACACATTAATTCTATCAGATTTTTAAATGCTAAAGTAGGTCCTTCAAAATTCTACAATAAAGATAAAAATATTTCAAATATATTTTCCATTAAGGAAATATCTTTTTTTATATTTGCATATGAACTTAAGGAGTCTAAGGATAACATGATGTAATTCCATGATTAAGGAATTCCGAATACTCGAGCCTATAGTTTGGTGGTGGAAGAACATGAAATATAAGGAGGCAATGCTTCTCTGTTGAAGTAAAATTGATAAAAAATGTTTGGATTATTGAAAACCATCGGTTCAAGATCTTTGATGACGTGATTTTAAGAAGCGAGAATGTTTTTGATTAATTTAACACCCTTTGAATCTTCGAAAAATTTTAAACCTGAACATTTGAATAAATTTGAGTCTTCTTAGAATTCAATAACAAGTCCGCATATTTCATGATTGTTTTTTCCAAAAATGTTAAGATTAGACAATGGAATACAGTCACTCTCTTATTTACTTTATTAGTCTTTCAATGATTTTTATAGATCACATCTGTAATTATGGTTTCTCATAAAGGCACTTAAATTAGATACATCAATTTTTAACTACTCAATGAATAAATTAATATTATAAGGTTATATTACTTTTTAAAGTAAATTTTCTAGATTATGGTTTTTTTAAGAATCACCTAAATTATGTTGATTATTATCAAGCCATTAGAATAAACAATCTCCTCTTAATTCATATTTCATAGCATTTTTCAAAATTTATAAAGATTTTTCATCCTTCAAGTTGACCTCATTCTATAACAAATCTTTCATGAACAAATTTCTTAAAATAGATTACGAATATTTATTAAATGAATCTTCATATTCTTTATATAAGTGTTTTATAGAATAGAAATGTGAAGGCAAACATTCCGTGTTTGTTATGGGCCTCACAGCTTATTGAGGAACCCATACAGAAAATTGATGAGTAAGAGCCAAATCTTAAATAAAAACACATATTGAGTCTGAACTTGGATTTTTCTAAATAACTAAACCCATCACGATATTCACACCTCCCATTTAATATTCTTTAAAAAGTGGAGAATAAACACCTCTTTCATCTTTTATTTTAACACTAACCCACTCTCCTACTTATATTTCTTCCAAAGCAAGCGAATTCCAATCATAAGTCAATCCTGGTAGATAACAGTTAGAAGGTAATTTTTGATCACAAAGTATATAGGCAATATTAGAAGCCTGAGAAAAATTATTTTTGCGTAATTCTATTCTCATTTACTCACTAAACTCTTCAACCTCAAAAGCACTTAAAGTTCCCTTTACGAAATTATGTATCTTTGGAATAATATGGTTTTCCCAGTATTTCAACATTTTATATTCGGTAATTTTAGGTTCTGGCGAAAATAATCCTTACATATGTGATGATTTTGAAAGCGAGAAATTTTCCTCAACATTTTATTCTTTCTATTTTTCTTATATAAATGAGGTTTTTTTACGATTTTATTGTTACTTTATGTAAGTTAAGTCCTTTAATTGATGTTTTCCTTTTGGGATAATGAATCGATGATATAAAAAGTAATCTTGCAATCTTTCTAGTTTTTGAAAATGATCACATTTTTACTATTCTTCCCTCAAAAAATTCTCTTCTAAAATTGACATCAGCAATTGTTTGACATCAGATTGCAAGGATTGTTGTTTCTTTTTTAAAATCTCTTTAAATGTGTTCAACAATCCTAAAAATGCTATTTACTTATGAATAAAAAGATTTAGATCTGAGTCAGTTTAAATTTTAGTTTCTTTTTGAATTTCAATTTTAAATTCTTTGATTCTTTCTTATAATATATCAATATGTTGATGGAAAAAATCAATGAGTGAATCTCTATTCAAATTTTACTTTATTTTCCCATCTAAACTCACTATTTTGATTAATTCAGTATCTATTGCAGACAATAAATTTTTACCTGTATTTCTTTGATTGCTTAAAATAATGTAATCTTCATTGTTTTTAGTAACTTTCTCACCGAACACATATTAATTCTTCCAATCCCACAAGAGAATCAAATAAGGAATTATTTCTATTTCGTTAGATGGTTTTGAGAAAACTTCTTTAATTTGTTCAAATACTTGATACTATATTTATGTTGAACTATTTATTATATCGAAGAAAATTTTTTAAAGACATCTAATTTTAGCATTTTTGGCTAATCCCAGAATATTGTAATTCAAAATAAAAACTTGCTTGTTTAAGTACTTACACATATCTTCTTAAGGAACCATCAATTTATTTATGAAATTTACTGATTCGTTGTATTTGTCTGCATTATTTTTTCTAACTATTGAAAATATAAAATCTTCTTTTTTTGGAGTTCCGTTTATCAATTGGAAAAAACTTTTGAGATTTTATTGAATTTTTGCTTCTGGAATAAAATTGGAAGGTTCAATTTTTATTAATTAATCATTTACTAGACATTACATCGATTAGGCTAAATCCATAACTTTTTGCTTGTTTTCTGTGAAATACTTTGAATTCAAAACTAATACAGCTTAACCCATGAAATTTAAAAATTGTCCCACATGAAACACATTCTTTGTTATTTCCTATAATGTTTTCAAGACTCTGAAAGTCAAAAGGAAATCTTCCTCTTGTTATCTTTTAACTTGAACATATTCAGATTTCTTTCAAGACAAACCTTTTTGTTTTTTTTTAAAATTTTCCTAAGAACGTGGTTTTTCTTGTTTTCCTTTGTTGTTTATCTGAGTTTTTTGCAAAAATTCTTGTTTTTTTTATTCAATTTTTTCTTTTAATGTTTTGATTTCTTGAATTTATTTTTTCTTTTTCAGTAATAAATCATTCTATTGTACGTTTAATACTTCTTGTTCTGTTTATTTTTCTTTGTTTTTTTCTATTTCTAATTATTTTATTTCCTATAATTTTTGTTCCAAATATTCCCATTCTGAAAATAGTAAATCCAAACAATATCCGAATTCATCGTCAAAGACATCTTTTTATCTATCCCTTTAAATAACTTTTCTTTTTTCCTTAAGTTCCTTTTCACCTGGAAATTAAAGTTAAGCCGTTTATTCCGCAAGTTGATTCATCGATACTTCAAGGGATTTTGTTGTTATAAATGTTTTTAATTGTTTAACCACAATTTCTTTAGCCTTTATTTGTGCAGAATGATATTTATTAAATTGTTTATTCATAGAAAAGTAACATCCGATGTTAGTGGTCATTGAATCTAAATTGATTTCAGGAATGTTTACAATAAGGTTTTCTTACAATCGTTATTTGGGTTTAATGAAAATATCTTCTGAAAGTTTTAGTGGTTTTTTTAATTCATTAGACTGTTTAATTATTTTATCAGATTTTTCAGTGGATTTTTTTTTAAACTCTTAAAATTCCTTCATTGTCTTTGGATACTTTTGACTAAAGGTAGGGTTTTCCATTTCCATCAAAAATAGCAATCGAATCAAAGACAAAAGACTTTACTCACTTTGAAAATGACAAACAATAGTAAACAATTTCTCTTCATCATTTTTTTTCTGAAATAATAAGGGTTTTTAAATTTATTCTATTAAGAAACTAAGAAAATTATTCGAGTTAAAGAATTTTTCAAATTAAAAGGAAATGCTCTGATCATATAATTTCTATTTATCTTTGGTATCCAAATTAATATTTCTTAGTTTTTGAATTATTTCTGGAGGAATTATTGTTTTTTTTATTTATACCTTATTAAGTAATTACGGATTAAGAATTAAGGAAGACAATCCCATTTTATTTATAATAATTCAAGCACATTCGAGAATAAAAACGTCGTGAGTTTAATGAATGATTACAGATAGAATTTTCAAGAAATTTTCTTTTTCTGTGTAAGAATTGTTTACTCTTGATTCAATTTCCTTCATCAAAAATCTAATTCAATTCTTTTAAATCAAATCCTATACAGAGTTCAAATAATCTTCACTAACTTAAAAGCCCTCCAACATACCTATCTCTCTTTTTAGTTTCAAAATAAGACAATCCAAAACTGCATCTTATTTGGTTAAGATCAAAATTTCTTAATGAATTATGACAGATAATCTCTCTAAATGTTTCATCAAGCATGCAGTTTCATTAAAGTCGATCGAGAGTTTTTCAAAACTAATTGACAATAAAATCAAATCTAAATTTGATTCAAAATATTTATAAAGCTCTTTGTCCTCATTTGAACTAAACGCATTTTCTTTTGCAAATTCTTTGAATTCTTAATTTTTAATTATTGTTAGAATCTCAATTTGGTAATTTATTATTACTATAAGTCTTTAATTTAAATCATTAATTGCCTTTTCAAGAAGATTATTTTCCCCGCCCAATAAGTTTTTCTATTCTTAAAACATCACAGGATTCAACTGCTTGAACTAGTCAACACTCTTAATTATTTTTTGGCTGTGTTAAATGAATATGGAACGAGAAAATTAATTTATAATACTTTTAAAATTTTTGTTTACTATTTTTATATTTTTAAATAAATTCAAATCTTCTGACACTGATGATAAAGTATTAACAAAATATTTCTCCAACCAAGTACCTTTTAAAATATCAAGAGTTTACAAAAGATATTAAAATCCAATAATTTTATAAGCAGCCATATTTGATGCCTTTAAAAATTACCTTTCTAGATCATTTATTAACAAAGGATACTTCATTTAAAGGAATTATGTTACTGCAAACGTTTAGGAACAATTTTCAGATTCCAAGTCTTGATGTTTATCAGACATAAGATTTTTCCAGTTTTTATAATTTTCCACCCACTATTCGAATTTCTTCATATTTTTATTGGATCGTTTTTTGTTTCTTGAATCAGAAGTCAAACTTCTTATGACTGGAATTGCAGGCAATAATTACTCCTATCCTTCTTCTTTAGCATGAAACTAAATTTAGTATCCTGGAACTGAAATATCCTTTTCAAAAGTTATAGGAACTAGAATGTCCTTATCATCTGTTTTCATATAAGTTTTGGTGTCCAATCTCAAAAGAAATTCGCATCTTTAAATCATGTTATTTACTACTATTTTATAGGGATTTTTCAGTTAAATAGACATTAAGAATGAGTTATTAAGTTCATTCTCATTACTAATTAAGTTTTCCTTAATTTTTAAGAGACAAAAATTTGAAAAAAATTCATAATTTACTTTGGCTTCTTTTGTGAACTAAAGTTTATACTTTTCAAAAAATCGCTCCAATTTTTCTTCCTTTTTGTCATAATGATCCTATATGAGGAAAATTATTTTTTATCGAACTGTTTTTTTGTTGAATAACTAATCCAATTCTTAAAGAGTGATTTTTTTAGTTTTACTGTCATAATCATCGTTTTATTTGCTTTGGCTTTATGAATGTTTTTTTTTCTTTTTGTTCTTATTTTTTAATCAGTTCTAAATTAATTTTTTAATTTGATCTTTTTTAGAAAGTTCCTTTTTTTCTGTTTATTGGTTTATTTTTTGCTCTTCTCTCTGTTTAATCAATTCCATATACTATTCTTTAAGGATATCTAAAACCTCAACCAATAATTACTGAAATTCTTTTTCCATCTCAAGTTCTTTTAGAATGAAAGTGATTACTGAATTTCTTTTTTTTCCAATGTCTTCTAAAATTTCCTTAATATTTTCATCACTTATCAAAAATTTAAAATCTTATTACCTACTTTCCTTAGTTAATTAAAGCAAATTTGTGTGTTTGATATAACACAATATTATCATTCTCAACATATTATTCCATTCCTCATTGACTCCTCCATCGAAATAATTTCTTCTTCTTTCAAGTTTCATTGAAAATGGTTCATCTGTTAGTTCCTGCACCAAATCTATCAATTATTTCAAAGGACTTCCATTTTCTTATGATATTTTTAATAAATCTTCGAATCCTACATCTTTAAAATCACCTAAACTAATTTTATCATTTTGTTTTGTGTTATTTATGTTGGATTAAATCTCTGAATCAGTTGTAAAATTAAAAACTTCTTCCTTGTCTACTTCTTAATCCTAAGTTCTCCTTATTTAATATTTTTCATCTTTTTTAATTAAAAATTGGTCACTTTTCAAATTATCCAATCCACTGTGTAACAATCTCCATTTCAATAGATTTTAATATTCGTATCCTTCTATTTTTTTTCTACTTCATAGAAAATAATCTATCAATATCCTTGCACTCACAGATAGACACTCTAAACAAGTAGCAATATTTTAAAGACTATTGGGATATATGTTTTTCTAAATGTGGATTGGTCTAATTCTAAGTTTGTAACCCCATTGAGATAAACTCTTCAAATTTTATCGTGCTACTAAAGAAGATGTAAATTTCAAACTTAGTGAATCACCAACCATAATTAATGAAGAAGATGGTCCTTTTTCTCTGAAATTAATAATGGCATTTTTATGTAAATAACATTGCTTTGCATTAACAAGAGTACCTTTTGGTTCATTCTCATACCAAGAGTTTAAAACTAACTAATCAGTGTTTTCTTCATCTTAACATTTCTCATCAAATTCAACCAAATATCCCCAACAATTTGGAACATAAATATTTTTAAATTTGAAATTCTTTCCTCTTTCAATAGGATGAGGGGTTTCCATCAAAAAACAATCAAGTTATGAAATTCCTTCCAATTGCTCATTCATATTTTTGACATCTTAGTTTTCTAATAATTTTTTCAATAAAATAATCAAATCTAAAATATTTTGTAAATGATTGGAGTATTATTATCTTATCTTTAATTTTTTATTCAGAATGAAGAATGGGATGAAATTTACAAAATTGATGAATTCTTTAATATATTTTTCTTCTTAAACTATTTTATCAGCTTGAATCAATTTTAAGGAATTCTTAAGAATAAATGCAAAAAGTTCCTAATCCATTTGTTTGGTTTCTTCTGCTTAATTTTTATTATCCTCATTGTTTTTCGCCTTTTGTTCTCTATTCATTTAGAAAAATTCAATTATTTTTCTGACTGATTTAAGGATTGATATTTTTTCAGACACTCATGTTTCATCCAATGAAATGTCAATCATTTTTTATAATCTATTCAAATCATTTTAGAATAATTAAAATATTACTTCCCTTATATGGGTTTTCACATTCATATTTATTATGGCGTTTCCACTATTCAAGTCTCCTTTCTAATCATACTCCACCAACACAACCTAATTGTACATGAATTTATTTTTTTTGAATGAAAAAATTTTCAATATGTTATGAATTATTTTCACAAAAAATTCATAATCTTTATCTAAGCAATAAGTTATCAATTTTAAAAAATATTCTTTATCCAATGTGAAGACCCAAACACTTTCAAGCATAATTTATTTGGAGCATTAATCACTTTTCTGAATTGATTTGAATAAATTTTCTTAAAAATTATTAAATGGTAATTTTTACATTTGAAACTCGTGATAAATCAATCCTAACTTCATAAAGTTTGTTATTAAGGGCTTTAACTCATTAATATATGAACATTGATACAACTAAAACAGTTTGTTCAAAATTTGAGCATTTCCTTTAATGCATAGATGATGAGTGAAAAAAATTTAGGATGAGTTTTTGTACTCTGTGAAATTGAGTATTTAATCTTCTGATTATTTTTTAATTCTCAAAGCTTTTAATTTTTTTATTTTGTTTTTAAAAGAGGAAAATTTTTTTTTGTCTTCTTTACTAGCAGACTGAAATTTATGATTCAACAAAATTTCCCAATTATTCAATCTCTTGTTTACGATTGGTCTTTTAATGTTTATCCATAACAAAAAATTCATCAGAGATTTCATAAGTTCTTTCAAATTCTATGACTTAGCGACATCCAAGAGAATCAAAAAAGGATTGGCAAGTTTTTCTGATTCCATATCAATTTGTTTATTTAGCATTTATAGTTCGGACATATTATCATTATGAAAACAAATCTTTTATTTAATAAAGTTGCTACTAGTTTTTGGGATTTTCTAGAAATTCATAGTAATGAATTAATTGTTTTAATGATCGTAAGTTACCTCTTAAAATAGACCATGCTTGAAAAAAGAATATTTATAAGTTTTCAAGTAAGTTGTTCTAATAAGGGAATCAGAATTTTTATCAGAGGACTCAGAGCTGTGATTTCAAACCAAAAAAAATTCTTTTAATCTCGTATCCATTGTTTCATTCATTAAATACTTATATAAAATTTCAATATATTCTTGATCTAGATTTTACTTTTTTAATAATGTTAAAAGTTTGCTGTTTCTCCTTTCACTTTATATTTAATCTCCTTATGTTTTTACTTCTTCAAAAGTTACTTATATTTCATCATTTGAATCAGTGGAAAACAATTAACCATTATTTCTCAATAAAGAACGACCTTTTAAAAACCAAGTACTATAAATGTCTTAAGGTTGTAAAAGTGAATCTGGCTTGACATTGATTGGTTTCACAGGATTATTTTTTCCAATTGAACCTTCAGTAAATGTCTCATAAATTAGAGTCTCTTACTTAGAATTATAAACTTTGAATACACTACAATTTTATTATTTCTCTACCAAATATCTCGCTGCTTATTATATATCCCCGTCACTTTAGGATAAAGCATAAACACATTCTTAATAAGAAAATAATTTTTCAAAATTTTCCCAAAGTTCTCTTGCAACAAAATCTTCTTATTGTTCCTCTATGATATCATTTTTCTTTTCTTCATCTTCAATACTGAATTTAACCAAATAAAATTGTATTTTATAGTTTTCTTGGGCTTAATTATCTTTATCGGGGTTCACAACAGCTTTTTATTTTCTTACAGCCTCTACTCGATGAGAATTCAATAACATAAGATCATTCTCAAAAAATCTCGCGAATTGATTGTCTTATTCACTTTCATCTTGATTGTTTCTTCTAAAAGGATTT
>Ga0075167_11042708_pt1 | contig 11651 bp, 11 predicted proteins | sample JI61114C2RNA_FD_77314 | JGI IMG/M metagenome (GOLD analysis project Ga0075167, IMG submission 77314) | Metatranscriptome of wastewater effluent complex algal communities from Wisconsin, to seasonally profile nutrient transformation and... | ecosystem: Engineered > WWTP > Effluent > Algae...
AAAAAATATTGAGAACGTATCATAGCTTAAATAATTTGCCATTGTTGGTGCAAAAATTAAAGAAAAAGGGAAAAATAAAATTAAATATGCTACTCTCTTTTCTTTTTCAATTAACAAAAAAGGCATCAATTGCATGATGAAAATAAGTACTACAAAAGTTAATCTAAATGAAATTAAATTTTCACCAAAAATTCTATACGAAAAATGCCCCATAACACTTGAAAAAAATGTAGTTGGGTCTAAAACTTTATGAATAAAGTTATTGATATGAAAAAAGGAATCTGTTAAGTCTATACCAAACTTTATAAAGTATAAATAATATAAAAGCGAAACTAATACAGAAGTAAAAGCGAAAGCTTTCTTCTGCATTTTTGAAATCGAATTAATAAATACTTTACTTTGTTCTATCATAAAATTTCTCTTATTATAAATAATGGTCTACCTTTAGATTCTATATAAGTTTTGGCTAAATATTCGCCTAATATTCCTAAACTGATATTTTGTATTCCACCAAAAAATAAAATCATTATCATTAATGAAGTCCATCCTTGAATTTCTACATCTTTAAAAAATTTCAAATATAAAACCCCAAAAAACACTACAATTGAAATAAAAAACATTAAAAGTCCTAAAAAAAAGACAAATCTAATAGGAGCAACACTAAATGAGGTAATGCCATCTAAAGCTAAAGAAATAAGATTTAACGGTTTAAATTTTGTCTCTCCAGCTGTTCTTATTCTTCTCTTATAAAAAACTTTTTCATATTTATGGTCTAAAGATAAAATAATTCCACGTAAATACCTATTTCGTTCAGGATATTGTTTTAAATTATCTATAAGTGTTTTACTTAAAAGCCTAAAGTCACCATGATTGTAAACTGATTTTGCTCCTAGGAGTGTCATAAATTTATAGAATCCTTCTGCTGTTATTTTTTTAAAAAAAGAATCAGTATTTCTATCATCTCTAATGCCAAGAACCATATCATATCCTTTTATGTAGCTATGAATCATATCCTCTATTTTGGCAGGATCATCTTGTAAATCAGCATCAATTGAAACAATCATTTCATAATCAGCATTGTATAAACCAGCGGTTATTGAACCTTGATAACCATAATTTGACCTTAAATCTATGATTTTAATTTTTGAATCACTTTTTTTTAAGTGAATCATTTTTTCTAGAGTTTTGTCCAATGAGCCATTATTTACCATTACTAATTGATATTCTGCTATCAAATTAGAATTTAACCATTTATTCAACAATGGTTTCAATTCTTGATAAGAATTTTCAATGACTTGTTCTTCATTAAAACAAGGCAGTACGATTGACAAAGTAGGCTTATTTCTCATCTAACTCTTGATTGTGTATCAACATTTTTTTTATCCCTTGCTCCAATGAAATTTTTGGTTTCCAATCTACAAAGGTAGGAATTGTGTTTTTATCAGCAAAGGAATCCATGATTTCATTCTCTCTTAATGGTAGCGCACCAAACTCAATAGTTGTATTTGAATTTGTTATTTTTTTCATAACTTGTAAAAATTCTTTAACAGCTATTGAATTTCCCCAACCTGCTTCAATACAATAGTATTTATTTTGAAAAAAAACTTGCTTTTTAATTATTTCTTCAAATAAAAGAACAACATCGTCAAAATATATAAAATCTCGTTTTTGAATACCAATTGTAGATTTTAAAGTTTTACTATTATTTACAAAATCATTAAAAACCGATGTTACAAATTTATTCTCAGCATCAAAAATTCCATAAACGTGTTCAAGTTTAATGTTTACTATTGTAATTGAATTGTATGATTTAAGATACTCTTCTAAATGCTTTTTTGTTATTATATAATTTTGCAAATAGCCATAATTACTAATTCCTTTATTAAAATAAGAATCGGTGTTGATAAATAGTTTTGTATCGTTATTTTTGGCTAATTCTATTAATTTTAAGGGAAAAACTAAATTAGATTCTATCAATTTACTCAAAGTACTTGTTCTTCCGTAATCAATAGCTGTATGAATAATTACATGGAACTTATTTTTTAAAAAAAAATCTTCAAGATTGATTAAATCGCTATATAGTATTGTTATTCTATTTAATTCTGTTTTTGAAAATCGAAATGAACTTGATGTTGATTTCACTAGAGCAAAAATTTCAATATCTTTGTTTTGCGATATTTTTTTTGCAATAGCACTTCCTAAAAAACCAAATGCACCAGTTATAAGTATTTTCATGTGTTGAATGCGTTTTTTTTTAGAATTATAAATTCACCTTATCTTGATTAATTAATTTATTTTTCAATTGTTTACAACCAATTTCCTAATGACAATTAATATTAAAAATGGTGTTTATCATTCAAGTTTTATATGAAGTTAATTTTTGCTTATAATGAAAAACAAAAGGATTGTCTATATAATATTGTGAAAACTAGAAAATGTATTTATTTGTTCAATACATAAATCAAAAACACTTTTAGCATCATAATTTTGATACCACCAAAGTGTAAAATCAAGGGTTTGATCTATATTTAAGGTTGGTCTCCATCCCAAATTCGTTTTAGCTTTTGTAATATCTAAAGACAAAAGCTGTGCTTCATGAAGTTCAGCACCTGAAGAAACGTCATTTATAGAACCTTTTTTTGCTTTATCAATTAGTTTAGAAATAATATCTTTTACGGTGCATGTCATCTCAAAATTTGGGCCAAAATTCCAACCTTCGGCAAATTTAATCGGATTTTCAGTTAATTTTTGTCCAAGAAGCAAATAACCACTCAATGGTTCTAAAACATGTTGCCATGGCCTAGTTGCATTAGGGTTTCTAATTTCTAATGGTTGATTTTTTTCTACGGCTTTAAAAAAGTCGGGAATAATTCTATCTTTTGCCCAATCGCCACCACCAATCACATTACCAGCTCTAGCCGAAGCAATTGCTTTTTTGTGGACAGCATATTGATTTGGATTAAAAAAAGAGTTTCTATAGGATTGAATTGCTATCTCGTTTGCTCCTTTAGATGATGAATAAGGGTCATATCCACCCATGGCATCAGTTTCTTTATAACCCCAAATTTGTTCTTTATTATCATAGCATTTGTCTGTAGTAATCATAACTGCATATTTACTTTCAGAACATTTTTTAAATGCTTCCATAACATAAATGGAACCCATAACATTTACTTCATAAGTTTCTACAGGATTTTCATAAGAATATCGAACTAAAGGCTGAGCTGCCAAATGAAATACATATTCGGGTTTATAAGTTTCAAAAATGAGTTTAAGTTTTTGTTGATCACGAATATCACCACGAATATCAATAATTTTATTGGATAATTGGCTTAGTACAAAGTTGTCTTTTTCTGTAAGAGGATCTAGTGCATAACCAACTACATTTGCTCCTAATTGATTTAACCAAATACACAACCAAGATCCTTTAAAACCAGTGTGACCTGTTACAAGAACCGTTTTATTTTTATATATATTATTAAAATTCAACATGATTTACCATTTTTTCCACGGAGCGTCACCGGAATCCCACATGTCGTTTAGTTCTTTATTATCTCTTAAAATATCCATTGGTTTCCAAAAACCATTGTGTTTATAAGAATTCATTTGTCTGTTCTGAGCTAATAATTCTAGAGGTTGTTTTTCAAAAACTACATCCTCACCATCTTGAATATAATCAAAAACTTTTGGCGAACATACAAAAAATCCGGCATTAATCCACATGCCGTCACCAGCAGGCTTTTCAGTAAAACTAGAAACACTTCCTTCTTTATCAATCTCTAACGAACCAAATTTTCCTTGCGGTTTATATGCGGTAACAGTAATTGCTTTTTGGCTTTCTTTATGAGCTTGTATTGTTTTAGAAATATCTATATCAGCTACACCGTCGCCGTAGGTCAATAAAAAATCATTATCACCTATATATTTTTGGATTTTTTTAATTCTTCCACCTGTCATAGTATGTAATCCTGTTTCAACAAGTGTTACTTTCCAATTCTCTGCAAAAGAGTTGTGAATTTGCATTGAATTATTACTTAAATCAAAGGTTACATCACTTGTATGCAAAAAATAATTTGCAAACCATTCTTTAATTACATATCCTTTGTAGCCTAAACAAACTACAAATTCATTTATACCGTGAGCGGCATAAATTTTCATTATATGCCATAAAATAGGTTTCCCTCCTATTTCAACCATTGGTTTTGGAACTAAATGTGTAGATTCACTAAGCCTTGAACCAAATCCACCTGCTAATATTACTGCTTTCATATTTTAACTCCAATCTTCGGTTATTATATTTAGTGCACCTTGGTTTTGCAACAAAATTTTATAATTGTTAATTAATTCGTTTGAGCCACAAATGTAAAAATAATCTTTCTCAATGTTTTCAATATTAAAAAGTATATCTTGAAAATCTATTCGGGAGTTTTTTATACCTTCAATTATTTCTTGAGTACAATATAAATTAATATTGCTATTTTTTAAACAATTTTCTACTTCATCTAAAGCTGCAAAATTTTCGTTTTTTTTTACAGAGTAATACAAATACATATTATTTGTATTTTGTTCAATTTTTCTTTGTTTGAAAAAACTTAAAAAAGGTGAAATACCAGTACCTCCAGCTATACAATGAATTCTAGCTTCATCGTCAAACATAGGGAGTAAAAAATCACCATAAGCATACTTTAAGGTACAAAAGCCACCTTTTTTTAATTCATTGAATATTCTATCGGTATAAGTGCCTACTTTTTTAATAATTATAGTAATTACATTTTCATTATTGAAAGAGGAAGCAATACTAAAGGCTCGTGATTCGGGCCAATTGCCTGAGCCATTAAAATCATCAAGTGTAAGTTGTAAAAATTGTCCAGCTTCGAAAGTATCTAACTTATCAACCCTAAAATCGTATCGTTTTACATCATCACCATGATTAATGATTCTTATTACTTGAGCTTTAGTTACCGTTGACATTATTTTAAATTATTAAAAAAATCAGAAAAAACTTGAATCATATAATTTATCATTTCATCTGTTATTCCTGGATAAACTCCAATAAATAAAGTGTTTTTCATTATATAATCTGTATTATTTAAATCACCAACAATTCTATAATTTACATCTTTAAATGCAGGTTGTTTTATCATATTTCCTGCAAAAAGTTGTCTAGTTAGAATTTTCGCTTCTTCTAAAAAAAGTGTCAACTCATTTTTTGTGAACTTTTCGTTTTCAATTACTGTTAAAGGAAATCCAAACCATGATGGATCAGAGTTTTCAGTCTTTTGTGGTAATATTAAGTATTCTTGAAATGGAAGTAATCCAGATTTTATTTTATTAAAATTCTCTTTTCTTTTTTGAATAAAAGTAGGTAATTTTTGGAGTTGTGCTACACCTATAGCTGCTTGCATATCGGTAACTTTTAAGTTATAACCAAGATGACTATATACGTACTTATGATCATATCCATGAGGTAAATCGCCGTGTTGTTGTGAAAATCTTCGTCCACAAGTATTATCTGCTCCAGGTTCGCAATAACAATCTCTACCCCAATCTCTAAATGATGTAGCAATTCTGTTTAATAATGGATTGTTTGTCATTACTGCTCCACCTTCACCCATTGTCATGTGATGTGCGGGATAAAAACTTACAGTGGCAATATCTCCAAATGTTCCTACCATTTTTCCATTAAAAGTAGTTCCTACCGCATCGCAACAATCTTCAACAAGAAATAATTTATTTTTTTTTGCAAAATTGCTTATTTCTTCCAAATCAAAAGCATTGCCAAGGGTATGGGCAATCATTATTGCCTTTGTTTTTTCGGAAAGTGCATTTTCAAGTTCAGATACTTTTATATTACATGTTTCTAATTCAACATCAACAAAAACGGGTATTAATCCGTTTTGAATTATGGGTGAAACGGTTGTTGGAAAACCAGCTGCTACTGTTATTACTTCATCTCCTGGTTTTAATTGTCTATTTTTGAGTAATGGAGAGGTTAATGTTGAAAATGCTACTAAGTTTGCTGATGATCCAGAATTTACAAGAATAGCATATTTTTGTTGCATAAAAGTTGCAAATTCTTTTTCAAATTGTTGAGCATACCTTCCTGCAGTTAACCAAAAATCAAGAGAAGAATCTACTAAATTAACTAACTCATTTTCATCAAAAATTCTTCCTGCAAAGGTTATTGGGGTTCTACCAGGTTCGAATATTTTTTCTTTACCGTGTTTTATTTTGTAGTATTCTTTAACTTTTTGAAGAATTTCGGTTCTTAATTCATTTTCCATAAAAAAATTTTTACAAAGCTAAAATTAATAAAATTAAGTAACAAACTAAACTACAATTATTTGATAACTTTATAAACTATGGTTTTTAATTTATCTAAAAAATTTAAATGCTCTGTATATTTATTTGATATTGTTTTAGTAAAATAAGAATAATTCTTTGCCATGTTTGATAATTCTCTATCAATGTATGTTTCATACTTAAATTTTGTATAAATATTAAAATTATTTAATAAATCAATATTTGATTCGATAAACGGTATTCTTGCAACCAAACTTCCTCCTTGTGTTAGACCGTTATTGTGTTTTCTATAAGCACACATTTTTTTATCAATAAAATGAAATTTCCCTTTTGTCATTAAAAATAATCGCAAAGCTCTATCGCCAGATTTTGCTTTTTTTAAAAATTCTGGGTATTGTCCATAATTTCTAAAAAACATCGAAGCTGTAAACGCTAAATTTCCACCTTTTCTAATTATATCTTTCTCAGGAATAGGATTTTGAGGTTTATATTGATTGAAATCAGAAATATAGTTATTGTTTTCATCTACAATTATAGAATCATGAAAAACACAACTATATTCTAGATTAGACTCCAAAAAATCAAATTGTTGTTGTAGTTTGTTTTCGTCTGTCCAGTAGTCATCTCCTTCGCAAACAGCTATATATTTGCTTTTAATAAGAGGAAAAGTGATATCAAACCAAGGGTTTATATTTTTTGAATATTGATTTTGTTTTTGATAAATTGGTTTTAATATTTTAGGGTATTTTAATTCAAACTCTTTAATAATATTAGATGTGGTATCAGTAGAAGCATCGTCGTTAATGATAATTTCAAAATCAAAGTTTGTTTTTTGAGACAATATTGATTGTAGGGCTTTCTCAATAAGGTTTTCTTGATTGTAAGTTATAACCACTACAGATACTCTTTTAAACAACATTAATCAAAATATTTTTTTATTACAGCAGGGACACCAGCTACCATACAATTATTTGGGATATCTTTTGTTACAACAGATCCTGCCGCAATAACAACATTATCACCTATTCTAACTTTTGGTAGAATTGTTGAATTTGTTCCAACAAATACCTCATTCCCTATGGTACAATATCCAGAAACATGAACACCAGGACATAATTCAACAAAATCTCCCAAAATAGAATCATGACCAATTGTACAATTTAAGTTTATTAATACTCCTTTTCCAATTTTTATGTCATTTGTAATAACTGAGCCAGACATAATATTTGCTCCTTCTTCTATAGTGGTATTGAAACTACCAATTGACGAATTAATACTAATCAAACTTACATGAACACCTCCTATTATTTTGAATTTTTCAGACAGTACTTTTCTTAATTTTGGATTACCAATTCCAATTGTAAATTCTTTATTATTCGAACCAAAATAGTCTTTTACTTGTTCTTCTGATCTTAAAATTTGAAATTGATTAAACAATTTATCTTCTATATCATTACTTATATCATCAAAAAAAACAATATCTTCAAGCTTATATTTTTCAATAGCAACTTCTAAAACCTCTTTAGCAAATCCTTTTGCTCCAACTATTAGCATTTCTTTTCGTTTAATAAATTACAAATAGTATCTATTACCACATTGCTCAATTTCCAATACAATGGCAAACACAAAATTCGTTTACTTACATCTTCTGATATAGCACATTGTTGATATTGAACAACTTTTGTGTATTTATTTACTGATGGATAAAAATACCTTCTTGCAAAGATATTATTTTTTTTAAGCTTTTGTTCTATTTCTAACAATCTTTCCTCACTTTCAAAAATTATTGGAAAGTAGGAATAATTACATTCTCCAAATCTAATTTCCTGAAATTGAACATAGTTTAAACCTTTTAAAGCATTTTTATAATAATGGTATTTTTCTTTTCTATCTAGAAGCACTTCATCATAATATTTTAAATTTGCAAGACCAAGTGCGGCATTTACTTCGGTTAATTTTCCATTAAAACCATCTTCAATAATATCTGCTTTATCATCGCTATGGCCAAAAAAACGAATGCGTTTAATTTTTTTGTCTAATTCCGAGTTTGTAGTTATACATCCTCCTCCTTCGGCTGTATTTAATAATTTTGTAGCATGTAAACTTGTAGCAGAAATATCGCCATATTCTAAAACACTTTTACCTTTAAAGACAGAGCCAATGGCATGTGCCGCATCATAAATCACTTTTAAATTGTGTTTTTTTGCAATTGATTCTATAGCTTCTACATCGCAAGCGTTACCAAATACATGAACAGGCATAATTGCTACTGTTTTATCTGTAATTAAAGCTTCAATTTTACTTGGGTCTATATTCAAAGTGTTTGGCTCTATATCACAAAAAACTGGGGTACAACCTTCCCATTTAATTGCAGAAACCGTTGCAATCCATGTAAATGGTGTTGTTATTATTTCACCTTGAAGTTCTAATGCTTTTATTGCCATTTGTAAAGCTATTGTTCCATTATTCACAACAGAAAAATGGGGGATTTGAAATTTTTGTTCTAATTCTTTTTCTAATTGCTGTACAAGTGGTCCGTTGTGAGTTAGTATTCCTCTTTCCCAAACACCCTCTAAAATCTTAACATACTCTTCTAATGGTGCTAGAGAAGGTTGTGTTACAAATATGGATTTATTATTCATGGGCTAATTTTAAAAAGTTTGAAATAAGTGAAAATTGTAGAATGTTATCTTTATACTCTTCTTGTCTTAATTTTTCATTTTGAGAACAAAGATAAAAATAATTTAGCATATTAGTATAATGATTTTGAGGTGAAACTTTAATAGTTTTTCGCTCTTGATTTTTCTCAACAAGTAGTTCTACTTCAAATCCGGGAGGAGCTGTAAAGATTCGCTGAGTTGAAATTTTTCCTAAACTTCCGATGATTTCCACGTTACATTGATAATGATGATCAAATCCAAATACAAACTGCAAAGGGATATTACTATTTGTTTCTATAATTGTTCCTGCACCCCAAATATCAACTTCAAAAGTATCATTATTTAAGTTTGCAGCAGTAATTTTTAAAGTTGCACCTAAAAGTTCTTTAGCAAGTTTTATAGGGTAAGCACCTGCATCAAGCAATGCTCCTCCACCTAATTCCTTTTTGTATCTAATATTGCTTTTATCTACAAAAGGTGGAAAGCAGAAACTGCTTCGTATACTTCTTATTTTTCCAATTCCATTTTCATTTATCAGTTTTTTTATAAATTGAAGTTGATCGTGAAATCTAAACTGAAAATTTTCAACTAATGCTAAATTTTGTTTTTTTGCAATTTCATTTAATTCTATTACTTCATCTAAAGTACATGCTAAAGATTTTTCAACTAAAACATGTTTTTTGTTCAATAACGCCTTTTTTACCCATTCGAAATGCAAAGAATTAGGTAAAGGTATATACACGGCTTGAACATCTTTATTTTCTATTAAGTCTTGATATTTTGAAAATACTTGGCATTTATACTTTTCTTTTAATAGGCTTAACTGTTGTTCTTTTTGAGTAGCAATGCCGTTTAGATTAAAATAATCACTTTCTAAAATTGCTGGGATTATTGCCTTTTGAGCAATATTAGCATAACCCAACACTCCTATATTTACTCTATTTTGCATATTAAATAAATGATATTGCTGCAATCAAGCTTCGTGCTTGAATATTTAGATAATTATTAAATTTAATAAACATTTGCATTTGATTTAATGTCATCCAAATATAATTTTCTGGTAAAACTTCATTAAAATCATCATTAACTTTTATAAGTAAATTTCTATTTTGCTCTTTGTAAAATCTTCCACCTTCTTCAGATTGAAGAGTATCAAACACTATTTGTTCTTTTGAAGCATTTAATACTTCTTTCAAAAAAGGTAAAAAATTTATACTACTTTCTAAAATATAGTTACCGGTTAAACATTGAACAGTGGGTGCTAACTCTAATATATCAAAATTTCCTGCTTCTAATTTTGCTTGTACAATAAAATGAATTTTCCCATTTATTTCTTTACAAATAAAAGCACATATACCTTCTTGAGCAGGCTCAACCATAGGCTGTGTCCATTTTACAACTTCTCTATTTTCAATTGAAACTTCTGTTGCTATTATTCTAAAAAACTTATCATCTACATGCTTAATAGTTTCTTCAGTTTTAATCCATTTATCTATTTTATGAATAGAAACTTTTGTTACTTCTAAATCATACTCACACTTCCTTTTTGTAATAAATTGAATCAAATCATCAAAAGTGTGCAAATCCCCTGAATTAGAACAAGTTGAATATAAAAAAGGGTTGTTTCTAGATAGTTCAAAAACAAAAGATTGGGTTAAACTTCCGTATGGAATGCACGAAATTACTGTTCTAGTATCCATATTTACTAGATTATCTTCTTGCATCAATAACTTTATTTGACCGAGTGTTGCCCATATGAAATTATCTAAAACAGGAACTTCCTCTTCGACTTTTATTATAATATTTCTATTCCGTTTTCTCAAAAACCTAGCACCTTGTTCAGACTGCAATTGATCTACTAATATTTGGCTAGGCTTTGCATTTTGAAAATATTCCAAATAATTAGGCTTTTTCCCTTTATGAACTTGTGAATAATTACTTTTTGTGGCTTGCAATGTTGGTGAAAGTTGGACACAATTGACATTTCCTGGTTCAATTTTTGCTTGAAGCAAAAAGTATAAGACACCATTAAATTCTTTAGTAATAAATCCTAAATAACCAATTTCGGGTTGGTTAATAATAGGTTGTTGCCAATGTGAAACTCCGCCCCAATTAGTTTTTACGTCTATCCCTTCAATTGAAAAAAATTTTCCCGAGTTATGCGACAAATTTTGTTTATCATTAGAAAAATTCCATAAATCTAACTCCTCAAATGAAACTTTCTTAACATTGACATATGTTTTAATATTTTGTTCACAAATCCAATCTTTTATTTGTTGCAAATTATTAAATTGACTATTAACGGTTAATGCGCTTATTATATATTTATTTATTTCGTCCATTTCTACATCCAATTAATGACTTTTTAAGTAATTGAAACTGTTGCAAAAGTAATAAATATGGTTTCAATTTTAGATAATTATTAATAATTATAAAATATGCCATAGAACAAGTACTTGCAATAATTCCCAAAATTTCAGTTGATGCATTATAATCTAACATGCTTTCTGCTAATTTTATAATTTCTTTCATAAATGATTCCACAAAAGGCTCAAAAGAAGAAACTTCAAATTCAATATCATCCATCATGTTTCTAATGGCCAAGGCACTATACAATTTAATAACACAATCATTACTCTTCATAGACTGTATTAACAATCCATAAATCAAAGGTCGAAGTTCAGTATT
>Ga0075167_10050695_pt1 | contig 11607 bp, 23 predicted proteins | sample JI61114C2RNA_FD_77314 | JGI IMG/M metagenome (GOLD analysis project Ga0075167, IMG submission 77314) | Metatranscriptome of wastewater effluent complex algal communities from Wisconsin, to seasonally profile nutrient transformation and... | ecosystem: Engineered > WWTP > Effluent > Algae...
GGCCGTATCACTACCCGTCATATCGGTGGTGGTCACAAACAGAATTATCGTCTGATTGACTTCAAACGTAATAAAGATGGTATCCCAGCTGTTGTAGAACGCTTGGAATATGATCCTAACCGTTCGGCGCATATTGCTCTGCTGAAATACGCAGACGGTGAACGCCGTTATATTATCGCTCCTAAGGGCGTGAAGGCCGGTGATCCACTGGTTTCAGGTATTGATGCTCCGATCAAAGCAGGTAATGCTTTGCCTCTGCGCAACATTCCTGTGGGTTCGACCGTTCATTGTATCGAAATGAAGCCTGGCAAAGGCGCTCAGCTGGCACGTAGTGCTGGTGCTTCGGTGCAGTTGGTTGCTCGTGAAGGCGCTTATGTCACTCTGCGCTTGCGCTCGGGTGAAATGCGTAAAGTTTTGGCTGAATGCCGTGCAACCGTAGGTGAAGTCGGTAACTCCGAACACATGCTACGTTCGCTGGGTAAAGCTGGTGCTACTCGCTGGCGTGGTATTCGTCCGACCGTTCGTGGTACTGCCATGAACCCGGTTGACCATCCACACGGTGGTGGTGAAGGTCGTACTTCTGCTGGTCGTGATCCTGTTTCGCCTTGGGGTACTCCAACCAAGGGTTACAAGACTCGTAACAACAAGCGTACTGACAAGTTTATTGTTCGTCGTCGGAACAAATAGTACTGGGGGATAAATCGTGCCACGTTCACTAAGAAAAGGGCCGTTTGTCGATCTGCATCTGGCCAAAAAGGTCGAAGCAGCACAGGCAGCGCCAACCAAGCGCCCGATCAAGACCTGGTCCCGGCGTTCGATGATTACGCCAGACATGGTTGCTTTGACTATCGCGGTTCATAACGGTCGCCAACACGTGCCCGTGTATGTGACTGAAGATATGGTAGGTCACAAGTTAGGTGAATTTGCACCTACTCGTACTTACCGCGGCCATCTGGCTGATAAAAAAGCCAAGAAACGCTAAGGGGTGACAGAATGACGGAAGTAGCTGCCGTATTGCGCGGTGCGCGCATTTCTGCGCAGAAGAGCCGACTGGTGGCAGATCAGATTCGTGGCCTGCCAATTGGCCGGGCTCTCGACGTTCTGACCTTTAGCCCGAAGAAGGCTGCTGGCCTGATCAAAAAAGTGCTCGAATCGGCAATTGCCAATGCCGAGCACAATGAAGGGGCTGACATTGACGAACTGCGAGTGTCAACCATCTGTGTTGACGAGGGTCCTTCGATGAAGCGGATTAAGCCCCGTGCAAAGGGCCGTGCTGACCGAATTGTGAAGCGTAGCTGTCACATAACGGTCACAGTATCCGATAGCAAGAAACGCTAGGAGATTTTGAATGGGTCAGAAAGTTAATCCAAACGGATTGCGTCTGGGCATCATCCGTGATTGGAATGCGACCTGGTATGCTGATAGCCGCAATTTTGCGGACTATCTAAATAATGATATTGCTGTGCGTAAACATTTGTTTGCGTCTTTGTCTCAGGCCTCGATCTCTAAGATCACCATTGAGCGTCCAACCAAGAGCATTCGTGTGACCATTCACACTGCGCGTCCTGGCGTCGTTATTGGTAAAAAAGGTGGTGATGTTGAGAAGCTACGTCGTAGCATCGCTAACATCGCAGGTGTTCCAGCTCAAGTTAACATCGAAGAAGTGCGCAAGCCCGAACTCGATGGCAAACTAGTGGCTGATGGCATCGCTCAACAGCTAGAACGTCGTGTTATGTTCCGCCGCGCTATGAAGCGTGCGGTACAAAACGCGATGCGTCTGGGTGCTAAGGGCATCAAGATCGAAGTTAGTGGCCGTCTGGGCGGTGCAGAAATTGCGCGTTCAGAATGGTATCGTGAAGGGCGTGTTCCGCTTCATACCCTGCGTGCCGACATCGATTATGCGACTTCCGAAGCTCATACCACTTATGGTGTGATCGGAGTCAAGGTGTGGATTTTCAAAGGTGAAATCCTGGGCGGAGTTGTTGAGCAGCCACAGCCTGAACAAAAAGGCAAACGCGCTGCAAAACAGCGTGCATAGGGGGTTGAGGAATGCTGCTGCCTAAGCGTACAAAATTTCGTAAAGTCCATAAAGGACGCAACCGCGGTGTCGCCAACAGCGGTAACAGCGTTAGCTTTGGTGATTTCGGTTTAAAAGCAACCGAGCGTGGCCGTATGACTTCGCGTCAGATCGAGTCGGCTCGTCGTGCAATGAATCGCCAATTGCGCCGTACTGGTAAAATCTTTATCCGGATATTCCCTGATAAACCTATTACTGCTAAGCCCTTAGAAGTTCGTATGGGTAACGGTAAGGGTAGCGTGGAATACTGGGTTGCTTTGATTCAGCCTGGCAAGATGCTGTTTGAAATTGGCGGCGTATCTGCAGAATTGGCTACCGAAGCCTTTACTTTGGCTGCGGCCAAACTGCCGATCAAGACTACCATTGTTTCGCGGACGGTACTCTAATGAAAGCCAGTGAACTCAGAGAGAAGAGCGTAGAAGAGCTGCAAGCTGAAAAGCTGAACCTGTTGCGTGAGCAGTTTAACCTGCGTATGCAAAAAGGCGTGAATCAATTGCAGAAGCCTCATCTGCTCCAGAAAGTGCGCCGTGATATTGCGCGCTTGGAAACCATCCTGACCGAGAAGGGAGCTGCCTAATGTCTGAACAACAGGCTTCTGTCGCCCGGATCGTTACCGGTAAAGTCACCAGCAACAAGATGGATAAATCCATCACTGTGCTGATTGAGCGTAAAGTCAAGCACCCCATTTATGGCAAGTACGTGACTAAATCGACCAAACTGCATGCTCATGACGAAAATAACGAATGTCAGATAGGTGACACGGTTACCGTTAAGCAGTCTCGCCCATTGTCGAAAACTAAGTTTTGGACTCTGCTTGAGATCGTTGAGCGCGCAGCTGGCTAAGCAATCGACCCGATTGGGGTCGTATAAAAATACGAGTAAAGTTCTGCTGGGCTTTTAAAGTCCAGTAGTGCTATACTCTCGACCCTATTTTGGGCAGCTAACCGTAGCTGTTTGAAAAGTGTAGAAAGGGAGAAACCCATGATCCAGATGCAAACCGTGCTGAACGTTGCTGATAACAGCGGCGCCCGGCGGGTAATGTGTATCAAGGTCCTTGGGGGATCGCACCGCCGTTACGCTAACATTGGTGATGTCATCAAGGTCAGCGTGAGGGAAGCTATTCCTCGGGGCAAAGTTAAAAAGGGCGATGTCCTGAATGCGGTTGTCGTGCGTACTGCCAGTGGTGTACGTCGCGGTGATGGTTCGTTGATTCGGTTTGATGGCAACTCTGCCGTTTTGTTGAACAATAAACTAGAGCCAATCGGAACCCGTATTTTCGGACCCGTGACTCGTGAATTGCGTACCGAGCGCTTCATGAAGATCGTTTCTTTGGCGCCGGAAGTGCTGTAACGAGGTCAATGCAAATGCGTAAAATTCGTAAGGACGACGAGGTAATTGTTATCTCTGGCCGCTCTAAAGGTCAGCGTGGCAAAGTCGCTCGTGTGCTCGAAGATAGCGTTGTGGTTGAAGGTATTAACCTGGTGAAAAAACATCAGAAGCCGAATCCCGCAACTGGAAATCAAGGCGGAATCATCGAGAAGCCGGCTGCAATCAACATTTCTAATGTAGCGTTGTTCAACCCATCTACCGGTAAGGCAGATCGCGTTGGCATCAAATTTTTAGAAGATGGCAGCAAGGTTCGTGTATTCAAGTCGAACGGTGCTCAGGTAGGCACTAAGTAACAGACTGGTGGAAACAGATGGCGAAACTGCAAGACCTGTATCGTGAAAAGATAGCCAAGCAGCTCTTTGAGCAGTTTGGATACCAGAGTGTCATGCAAGTCCCACGCATAACCAAAATTACCCTAAACATGGGTGTTGGTGAGGCTGCTGGCGACAAGAAGGTACTTACCAATGCGGTGGCCGATTTGGCTGCTATCAGTGGTCAGAAGCCCATCATCACTCTTGCGCGTAAATCCATCGCTGGCTTCAAAATTCGTGAAGGCTGGCCGATTGGTTGTAAAGTTACTCTCCGTGGCGAACGCATGTGGGAATTCCTCGAGCGTTTGATCTGCATTACTATGCCTCGTATCCGCGACTTCCGCGGTGTTAGCGCCAAATCTTTTGATGGTCGCGGCAATTACAGCATGGGCTTGCGTGAACAAGTTGTATTTCCCGAAGTCGATTATGACAAGGTAGATGCCGTGCGTGGTCTTGATGTGACCATCACTACAACTGCGCAAACTGACGACGAAGGTCGTGCCCTGTTGAAAGCCTTTAACTTCCCTTTCAAGAGCTAAGGAGCCAACATGGCAAAGTTAAGCATGATTGAGCGCGAGAAAGCTCGCACTCTGACCGTAGCTAAGTTCAAAAGCAAACGCGATGAACTGAAAGCTACTATCAATGATCGTTCGCTCAGCTTGGAAGAGCGTTGGGATGCACAGCAAAAGCTGCAAGCATTACCACGTGATGCCAGCCCAGTACGTCAACGTAATCGTTGTCGTGAAACGGGACGTCCTCACGGCTATCTGCGCAAATTCGGCTTAAGCCGTATTAAATTGCGTGAAGCAGCCATGCGTGGCGACGTGCCTGGTCTGGTTAAGGCCAGCTGGTAAGCTGAAGATTTACGGGAGTAATAGTTCATGAGTATGCAAGATCCTATAGCGGATATGCTGACTCGTATCCGTAATGCCCAATCAGCGGGTAAAAAGACGGTTTCTATGCCGTCTGCCAAGCTGAAGCTGGCTATTGCTAAGGTACTGAAAGCAGAAGGTTATATCGGCGAGTTCTCCGTTGCGAGCGAAGGCAATCGCAGCTTTTTGACCATCGACCTCAAATATTTTGAAGGTAAAAAGGTTATTGAGCGTATCGAGCGCGTGAGTCGTCCTGGCCTGCGGATTTACCGCAAAGCGGGCGAACTACCTAAGGTCCTTAACGGCTTAGGTATCGCGATAGTGTCTACTTCCAAAGGCGTCATGACTGACCGCTCAGCCCGTTCTGCGGGTGAAGGTGGCGAAGTCCTGTGCTATGTGGCCTAAGGAGTAATCACATGTCTCGTATTGCTAACAGCCCAGTCGTTCTACCTAAAGGGGTAGATGTGACTCTGGCTGGTAAGAGTCTGACGGTTAAGGGCGCTAAAGGCAGTTTGAGCCTCGATGTTCATCCTGAAGTGATTTTGACTTCGGAAGACGGCAAACTGTTGGTTAAAGCGACCAACCTCAGCAACAAGTTTTCCCATGCGATGTCCGGCACCACTCGTGCACTGGTCAACAACATGGTGATCGGTGTCAGCGAAGGCTTCAGCAAAAAGCTGCAGCTGGTTGGTGTAGGTTATCGTGCTCAAATGCAAGGTGATCTGTTAAATCTGACTCTGGGTTTCTCTCATCCAGTGCAGTACGCCATTCCTGAGGGCATCAAAATCGAAACCCCGACTCAGACTGAAATTCTGGTCAGTGGTATCGATAAGCAGCGGGTTGGCCAAGTGGCCGCCGAAATTCGGGCATACCGTTCACCAGAGCCTTATAAAGGTAAGGGTGTGAAGTACTCGAATGAAATTATCCGCCGTAAAGAAGCCAAAAAGAAATAAGTGAGGCGTTATTGCAATGGATAAGAAAATTTCTCGTCTGCGTCGTGCAAAACGCACTCGCATGAAAATCCGGGAGCTTGGTGTTAACCGTTTGGTTATCAACAAAACTCCGCGTCATATCTATGCTCAGTTGATTGCCGCTAACGGTTCTCAGGTTCTGGCTGCTGCATCGACCGTTGAAAAAGACGTTCGTGCTGCATTAGCAGAAACCTATACCGGTAACGTTGAAGCCGCCAAGCTGATTGGTAAGCTGATCGCCGAGCGTGGACTCAAGGCTGGAGTGACCGAAATCGCATTCGACCGCTCTGGTTTCAAGTATCACGGTCGGGTTCAGGCGTTGGCCGATGCCGCGCGTGAACATGGTCTGCAATTCTAAGGTGGTCTGACATGGCAAAGAATTCAGTAGAAGATAAGGTACAACTGCCGAGCGATGACCTAAAAGAAAAACTGGTCCACGTTAACCGTGTTGCCAAGGTAGTGAAGGGTGGCCGTATTTTCGGTTTCACCGCATTAACCGTGGTAGGTGACGGTAATGGCCGTGTTGGTTTTGGTCGTGGCAAAGCACGTGAAGTGCCCGCTGCAATCCAGAAAGCGATGGAAAGTGCTCGTCGTAACCTGAAAACGATTGATCTTAACGGTACTACTCTGTGGCATCCGTTGAAGGCTAATCACGGTGCGGCTCAGGTCTATCTGCAACCTGCCTCTGAAGGTACCGGTATTATTGCCGGTGGCGCAATGCGTGCCGTACTGGAAGTGGTTGGTGTTCAGAACGTTCTGGCTAAAACCTACGGTTCTACTAACCCCAACAACGTTGTTTGGGCAACAGTTAAAGCTCTCGAGTCGATGACTTCGCCCGAGAAGATTGCAGCGAAACGCGGCAAAACTGTTGAAGAGATTCAGGGATAATACGATGTCTACTAAAACCATCAAAATCACCCTGGTTCGCAGCAAAGCCCACCGCCTGCCTAGCCACAAAGCTACGCTAGTTGGTTTGGGTTTGAAGCGGATGCATCAGACCGTTGAGTTGATCGATACCCCGGCTATCCGGGGCATGATCAATAAGGTCAGTTACCTGCTAAAGGTTGAGGAGTAAAGGCATGCGTCTGAACAGCATTAGTCCAGCCGATGGTGCCAAGCGTCCTCGGCGTCGTGTTGGTCGTGGCATCGGTAGTGGTCTGGGTAAAACTTGTGGCCGTGGTCACAAGGGACAGACTTCACGTACTGGTACTTCGATTGATCCAGGTTTTGAAGGCGGCCAAATGCCGCTGAAACAGCGGTTACCTAAGTTCGGTTTTACTTCGCTGACACGTGATGTGAAAGTGGAAGTACGTTTGTCCGAACTGGCTCTAGTCGATGACGCTACGATTGATTTATTAAGCCTGAAAGCAGCAAACCTAGTTTGCCAACAAGCGATCAAGGCTAAAGTCATTCTGTCTGGCAGCATCAACAAGGCCGTCACCCTGAAGGGTGTCAGTGTAACCAAGGGAGCTCGTGCAGCTATTGAAGCTGCCGGTGGCAAGGTCGAAGAGTAATGGTTAATACGATTGCAAATACCAAGAAAAGCGGTGGTTTGACGGAACTCCGTCGACGGCTGATCTTTGTCTTGTCTGCGATCATTGTCTTCCGTATCGGTTCTTTTGTTCCGGTGCCCGGGCTGGACGCTGCGCGCCTAGCCCAGCTGTTTAGTCAGCAGGGTGGAACTATTCTGAGTCTGTTTAACATGTTTGGCGGTGGTGCGTTGAGTCGTGCCAGTATTTTTGCACTTGGGATCATGCCGTATATTTCGGCGTCGATTATTGTGCAAATTTTGTCTTATGTGTTGCCACAGTTTCAGGAGCTAAAGAAAGAAGGGGAGACTGGTCGTCGTAAGATGAGTCAGTACACCCGGTATGGTACTTTAGGGTTAGCAATAGTTCAGTCGTTTGGGATTGCGTCTGGTTTACCGCATCTGATGGATGATTTGGTATTAAATCCAGGGCCTAGTTTTATATTCACTACCGTAGTTAGCTTGGTAACAGGCACTATGTTTTTGATGTGGTTAGGCGAGCAGATCACCGAACGTGGTATAGGTAATGGTATTTCGCTGATTATTTTTAGCGGTATCGTGGCTGGTTTACCTCAAGCTATTGCACAGACGATTGAGCAGGCACGCCAAGGGGACATTAATTGGCTGTTATTGCCGTTAATTGCACTGCTGGTGTTTGCAGTCATTGCTTTTGTAGTTTGTATGGAACGTGCGCAACGTCGTATTGCCATCAATTACGCTAAAAGGCAACAGGGTCGCCGAGTCTTTCAGGCGCAGACGACCCATTTACCGCTCAAGATTAATATGGCCGGTGTCATACCGCCCATTTTTGCCTCCAGTATTATTTTATTTCCCGGTACCATTATGCAGTGGTTCGGGCAGTCGGATAAGCTGGCTTGGTTGCAGGATATTGCCATGGCGCTGTCTCCTGGTCATCCGTTGTACATCCTGTTGTATGCCGTAGGTATTATTTTCTTCTGCTTTTTTTATACAGCATTGGTATTTAATCCGCGTGAAACAGCAGATAACTTGAAAAAATCCGGTGCGTTTGTTCCTGGTATTAGACCAGGCGAACAAACCTCTAAGTACCTTGATCGGGTGCTGACACGGCTCACTTTAGCTGGCGCTTTATATGTCGCTTTGGTTTGTTTGTTGCCGGAATTTTTGGTTTTGATGTGGAACGTACAGTTTCATTTTGGCGGCACCTCATTGTTAATTATGGTGGTCGTTATTATGGACTTTATGGCCCAGATTCAAGCGCATTTGATGTCGCACCAGTATGAGTCACTGTTGAAGAAATCCAATCTGAAATCGATTGGGCCCGCGGGAATGGTGCGCGGAAACTAAAACAGTTTTCAACGTCTTTTGGAGTCGGTTATGAAAGTTCGGGCATCGGTTAAGCAAATTTGCCGTAACTGTAAGATTATTCGCCGCCGCGGGGCAGTCTGGGTGATCTGTGAGGATCCCCGCCACAAGCAACGTCAAGGGTAAATTCAAAAGAATTTATCAGGTAGCAATTGATCTTGGCGCGTCAGAAGGCTAGAATCTCCGGCCTTTTGATGCACCTGGTTATGATTTGGGAGTTGAGTAAATGGCTCGTATCGCTGGAATAAACATTCCGGTTCACAAGCATGCGGAAATCGCGTTGACCGCGATCTATGGCATTGGTCGTCCTCGTGCCAGGAGCATCTGTGAGCAGGCAAGTATTGCCCCACATGTAAAGATTAAAGATTTATCCGAAGAGCAGATTGAAGTTCTTCGTGCTGAAGTGGGTAAATTCACTGTAGAGGGTGACCTTCGTCGTGAAATTTCCATGAATATCAAGCGTTTGATGGATTTGGGCTGTTACCGTGGCTTGCGTCATCGCCGTGGTTTACCGGTTCGTGGTCAACGCACCAAGACCAACGCACGTACCCGTAAGGGTCCGCGTAAGCCTATCCGTAAATAATTTGAATTCGGAACGATAATATGGCAAAGGCACCTACTCGCACTCGTAAGCGTGTAAAAAAGAACGTAGTTGATGGCATGGCTCATATCCATGCGTCATTCAACAATACCATCGTGACTATTACGGATCGTCAAGGCAATGCGCTGTCATGGGCAACTGCCGGTGGTTCAGGTTTCCGTGGTTCGCGTAAGAGCACCCCGTTTGCGGCTCAGGTAGCAGCAGAACGTGCAGGCAACGCCGCTCAGGAATACGGTCTGAAGAATCTTGAAGTCTTCGTAAATGGCCCTGGCCCTGGTCGTGAGTCTGCTATTCGTGCGCTGAATGCAGCGGGTTATCGCATCACTAATATTACTGATGTGACCCCGATCCCGCACAACGGTTGCCGTCCGCCTAAGAAGCGTCGCGTCTAACGCACGCTGAACCCGGAGTTTTATAAAGTATGGCTAAGTATACTGGTCCTAAGCTCAAACTTTCCCGTCGTGAAGGTGTTGATCTGTTCCTGAAAAGTGGCGTTCGCGCCATTGATAGCAAATGCAAGCTCGAAACCGCTCCTGGCCAGCATGGTGCCCGTCGTGGCCGCCTGTCTGACTATGGCGTTCAGCTGCGTGAAAAACAAAAAGTTCGTCGTATTTACGGCGTACTGGAGCGTCAGTTCCGTCGTTATTATCAAGAAGCTTCACGTCTACAGGGCCGTACCGGTGAAAACCTACTGCAACTGTTAGAAAGCCGCCTTGATAACGTGGTTTATCGCATGGGCTTCGGTTCGACTCGTTCAGAATCGCGCCAACTGGTGAGCCATCGTGCGATTCTGGTTAATGGTCGGATTGTTAATATCGCATCATTTAAAGTAGCGCCTGGCGATGTGATCAGTGTTCGTGAAAAGTCTAAGACTCAATTGCGTATTAAAGGCGCTTTGGAGTTGTCTGCTCAGCGCTCAGCAGTTAGCTGGGTTGAGGTTGAGGCTACTAAGATGGAAGGCGTGTTTAAAGCGCTGCCAGAACGTAGTGATCTACCGAGCGACATAAACGAACAGCTGATCGTTGAGCTGTACTCCAAGTAATTTTTAGCGTCTCTTGAGGAGGGTTCATGCAGAGTTCCGTATCCGAGTTTCTGCGTCCCGAGCGCATTCAGGTTGAATCTCTCGGCCTGACGCGTGCTAAAGTGACGCTCGAGCCTTTCGAGCGCGGTTTTGGCCATACTCTTGGCAATGCGTTACGTCGCATCCTGTTATCATCGATGCCAGGTTGCGCGATCGTTGAAACTGAGATCGAAGGCGTTCTGCACGAATACAGCGCCATTGAAGGGGTACAGGAAGATGTCATCGAAATCCTGTTAAACCTCAAGGGTGTTGCTATTCGGATGTTTAACCGCGACGAGACTGAACTAACACTGACGAAAACCGGTGTTGGTCCAGTTACCGCAAAAGACATTCAGGTTGACCACGATGTTGAAATCGTAAACCCGAATCATGTTATTGCTAACCTAACCGGTGGCAAACTTAACATGCGCCTGAAAGTAAGTCGTGGCCGTGGCTACGAGCCTGCTTCCAGTCGTTTACAGGGTGAAGACGATGAGCGTCCTATTGGTCGTTTACAGTTGGATGCCTCTTTTAGTCCGGTGATCCGTGTGGCTTACAGTGTGGAAGCTGCTCGTGTTGAACAACGTACCAATCTGGACAAACTGGTCATTGACCTAGAAACCAATGGTACTCTGGATCCAGAAGAAGCCATTCGGCGTTCGGCTACCATACTGCAACAGCAGTTGGCCGCCTTCGTTGAACTGAAGGATCAGCAACAGCCGATTCAGCAAAGTCATCAGCCCGAGATCGATCCGATCCTGCTGCGTCCAGTCGATGATCTGGAATTGACTGTACGTTCTGCAAATTGTCTGAAAGCAGAACAGATTCACTATATTGGTGATCTGGTGCAGAAGACCGAAGTAGAGCTGCTGAAAACTCCTAATCTGGGCAAGAAATCCTTGACCGAGATTAAAGATGTATTGGCAACTCGTGGTCTGTCTTTGGGAACACGACTGGAAAATTGGCCTCCGGCTGGTTTAGCTGAACGTAGCTAAGCATTGGCTCTGAGTTTTTGAACTGGTTTTTGGAAGGGTAACAACATGCGTCACCGTCTTAGCGGTCGTCAACTGGGTCGTAACAGCAGCCATCGTAAGGCTATGTTCCAGAATATGGCGATTTCATTGTTCGAACACGAAGTCATTCGTACCACGCTGCCGAAAGCTAAAGAGCTGCGTCGTGTGGCTGAGCCTTTGATCACTTTGGCAAAATCTGACAGTGTTGCAAATCGCCGTTTGGCTTTTGCTCGCACTCGCAGCATTGCGGCAGTGTCGAAGCTGTTTAACGAATTAGGTCCACGCTACAACACGCGTCCAGGTGGCTATCTGCGTATTTTGAAATGCGGGTTCCGTCCTGGTGACAATGCGCCTATGGCGATTGTTGAGCTGGTTGATCGTCCTGTCGGAGCAGTCACACCAGTGGATGCCGAAGCAGTAGCTGCTGCAGAGTAATTTCTG
>Ga0075167_10012722_pt1 | contig 11531 bp, 6 predicted proteins | sample JI61114C2RNA_FD_77314 | JGI IMG/M metagenome (GOLD analysis project Ga0075167, IMG submission 77314) | Metatranscriptome of wastewater effluent complex algal communities from Wisconsin, to seasonally profile nutrient transformation and... | ecosystem: Engineered > WWTP > Effluent > Algae...
TTCTTTCATTGGAACATTTTGAGGAACAAAATCCTCATCGTGTCCTGGTTTGCTATAATCGTAAGGCCATCTGTAAACTTCAGGAATTTCTCCTGGCCAGTTTCCGTGAATGTGTTCAATTGGAGCAGTCCACTCAAGTGTATTTGATCTCCATGGATTTTGAACTGTTTTCTTACCAAAGAAAATACTATGGAAGAAGTTCCAAAGGAATACTAATTGGAATGCACCTCCGATTAATGCAAAAGTTGTTATAATAACGTTTACATCTTGTAAATCATCAAATAATGGGAAGTTAGTATTTGTATAGTAACGTCTTGGTAAACCTGCCATTCCAATAAAGTGCATTGGGAAGAAAACACCATAAGCACAGATTGCAGTTACCCAAAAGTGAACATAACCTAAGTTTTTGTTTAACATTCTTCCGAACATTTTTGGATACCAGTGATAAATACCAGCAAACATTCCGTAAAGAGCAGAAATACCCATTACTAAGTGGAAGTGAGCAACAACGAAATATGTATCGTGAACGTTAATATCTAAAGTACTATCTCCAAGAATAAGACCAGTTAATCCACCAGTAATAAACGTAGAAACTAAACCAATAGAGAACAACATTGCAGGATTCATTTGTAAATTACCTTTCCATAATGTTGTAATGTAGTTGAAAGCTTTTACAGCAGAAGGAATTGCAATTAACAAAGTTGTAAATGTAAATACTGAACCTAAGAAAGGATTCATTCCAGATACGAACATATGGTGACCCCAAACTATTGTAGATAAAAATGCAATTGCTAAAATTGACATAATCATCGCTCTATATCCAAAGATTGGTTTACGAGAGTTAGTTGCAATAATCTCAGAAGTGATTCCTAAAGCAGGTAATAATACAATATAAACTTCTGGATGTCCTAAGAACCAGAATAAGTGTTCAAACAATACAGGAGAACCACCTTGATAGTTTAAAACTTCACCAGCTAAATAAATATCTGACAAGAAGAAAGAAGTACCAAAACTTCTGTCCATAATCAACATCAAAGCTGCAGATAATAAAACTGGGAAAGAAATTACACCAATAACAGCAGTAATAAAGAAAGCCCAAATAGTTAGAGGCAATCTTGTCATTGACATTCCTTTAGTTCTTAAATTAATAACCGTTACAATATAATTTAATGAACCCATCAATGAAGAAGCAATGAAAATAGCCATAGAAACTAACCATAACGTCATTCCTAAACCTGATCCAGGAATTGCAATTTCCAAAGCACTTAATGGAGGATAAATTGTCCATCCTGCAGAAGCTGGACCAGATTCAACAAATAGTGAACAAACCATTACAACACTAGATAAGAAAAACATCCAATAGGAAATCATATTCATAAATCCTGATGCCATATCTCTTGCGCCAATTTGAAGCGGAATAAGTAAATTACTAAAAGTACCACTTAAACCTGCTGTCAAAACAAAGAATACCATAATGGTTCCGTGAATTGTAACAAGTGCTAAATAAGTTTCATTATTCATAACTCCACCTGGAGCCATTCTTTCACCTAAGAAAAAGCTGAAGATTTTAAATGATTCCTCAGGCCAAGCCAATTGCATTCTGAAAAGCATTGACATACCAACACCAATTAAACCCATTACAATACCCGTAATAAGATATTGTTTAGCAATCATCTTATGGTCAATACTAAAAATATATTTAGTAATGAATGTATCCTTATGGTGGTGCTCTTCGTGGTGATCGTGTTCGTGGTGATCGTGTTCGTGACTCATTGCTGACATATAAGTGTTAGTTATTTTATTATTTCATTTCAACAGTTGCAACAACAGTAGTGTCGTTTTTTGCAACAGTTGAATCATTTGTTTTACTAGTTGGATTGTTAGCTTCTGGCTTAGAATTTGCATCTTTAACGGCTTGCACTAAAGTTGGTTTGTCTTTCAACCAAGTTTTAAAATCTTCTGGAGATTCAACAATAACTTTCATTTGCATATTATAGTGAGAAGCACCACAAATTTTATTACATAATAAAAGATAATCAAAAGTATAAGGATCAAGAGCTGTTTTACCTTCAGCAACTAATTGAGCACTTTTTTTCTCTCTAATTTTGTTGATATTGGCAACTTTAGCTATCATATCTTCATTAGCTCTCATATCTTCAGTCGTAACTGTAGGTATGAAAGAAAACTGAGTAACCATACCAGGAACGCAATTCATTTGTGCTCTAAAGTGAGGCATGTAAGCAGAGTGAAGTACATCTTGCGAACGCAATTTGAAAACTACACGTTTACCTTTAGGCAAGTGCAATTCGTTTACAACGATATCATCTTGTGCATTTGGATCTGCTAAATCAACTCCTAAAGTATTTACTCCTTCAATGTATCTTACATTCGCTTTTCCTAAAACATTATCTTTTCCTGAATATCTTGCTTCCCAACCAAATTGTTTTGCATAAAGTTCAACTACAATAACATCTTCATCTTCATCAATAAACATAATATCTGTCCAAGCATAAAGTCCGTAGAAAATTAATATCGCTAAAACAACTGCTGGAATAGAACTCCAGATGAACTCTAACTTGTTATTATCTGCAAAATACATTGCTTTTTGTCCTTTTCTTCCTCTGTATTTAAAAGCAAAATAATGTAGTAATGCTTGTGTAACAGTTTGAACAAAGAAAATTAATATCATTGAAATCCACATTAATTGGTCAACTTCTTTTCCGTGTTCTGAAGCAGAAGAACCCATTAATGGCAAATCACCATATTTTACAATACAAAAAATAGTTGTTAAATAAATGAATACTAAAAAAGCAAACATTAAGTAACCATTAACTTTATTATCATTATCATTAGCGATTTGAGTATCGTCTGATGCTTGTCCGATTTGAGTTAGGTCAAAAATTTTAGTTAATTGCCAAATTGCAATTGATAATAAAACTAAAACAAAAAGTACCAAAAAACTTGTCATTTGTTTTTATTTAAATATTAATAATGAAAATGTTTACTTTCTTCGATGAATGGATTTCTCTTAGGAGTTAATGGCACTTTTGTTAATGCATTGAATACAACAAAAATAAATAAACCTAAGAAAAATAATAATGAACTGATTTCTGAAACACCAATGAACCATTGATCACCAACTGTTGCTGGCATGATCATATTAAAGAAATCAATATAGTGACCTAACAATATTACAATTCCTGCAAAAACTACAATTCCTGTAATACGTTTAAAATCAGTGTTGATTAAAACTAAGAAAGGAAAAATAAAGTTCATAACTACAGCTCCAAAAAATGGTAAATTGTAATGTTCTATTCTAAATTTGAAATAAGTTACCTCTTCTGGAATATTTGAATACCAAATAAGCATAAATTGAGAGAACCATAAATAAGTCCAGAAAACGCTAATACCAAACATAAATTTTGATAAATCATGAATGTGGCTTGTATTTACATTTTCTAAATATCCTTTAGATTTTAGATATAAAGTAACTATTGAAATAGTAGTAATTCCACTTACAAAGAAACTAGCAAAAACATACCATCCAAATAATGTACTGAACCAGTGAGGATCAACAGACATAATCCAATCCCAAGCCATAATAGACTCAGAAACGATGAAGAATACTAAAAATGCAGCAGACATTTTGAAATTCTTTTTGTAGAAAGAATTATCGTTAGATTCATCTTGAGCTAAACAATTTTTTCTTGATAAATATCTATAAAGATTCCATCCAAGCAAGAAAATAGCAGCTCTTGATAACCAAAACGCAACATTTAAGTAACCTGTTTTACCAGCAATTAATTTATCATAGTTTTCATGTCCAACAACATCAACACCTTCTTTCATCCAAACAAATAAATGATTTACATGGAAACCTGAAAGCAATAATAATACAAAGAATATTACAGATGCAACTGGCAAATAAGCAGTGATACCTTGCATTACTCTAAACAAAACTGGAGACCAACCTGCTTGAGCAACTTGTTGAATAGCATAAAAAGCTAAAACACCCATTGAAATTAATAAGAAAAATATACAAGCTACATATAAAGCAGCCCAAGGTTTATTTTCTAATTGGTGTAAAACGTGTAACAAATGTTCTTTATGCTCTTTTTCAGCATCGACTTTAGATTCTTTTGCAACATCTTTTGCTTCTTCAGCATGGATTGCAGCTAAATCTAAGTTAGATTCCTCTTCGTGAGCAATTGTATCTTCTGTAACTGCATGACCATTTGTAACTATAGCAGAATGTAATGAATCATTTTCAACTTTAGCAACTTCTTGAGTTTTTGTAGCTTCGTGTGTTGATTCTATGTTTGTCTTTTCGTGTGTTGCGTTTGCTTCATGACTTGCTGCATTAGCATGATGAGCATCACCATGATGACTTTCTGCAACTATTTTTTCTACCTCTTCAATAGTTTTTGGTGCAGATAAAAAACCATACACAATACCCACCAATCCTAAAATCATTAGGGCGAATGCAATGTTTTTTAAATTTTTTGAAAATGTGTACATATCTATATAACTATCTGTTTGTTGAACTAATCTTGTTGTTGATTTCTAAGTTTAAGAACATGTTCTGTAACTAACCAACGTTCGTGAGAACTCAATTGATTTGCATGTGAACCCATTGAATTTAAACCATAAGTAATAACGTGATAAATACTACCTTCTGTAATTGGTCTATCTTTGTAGTTAGGAACTCCAAGGAATTTTTCTTGTTTTACAAGTTTTCCTTTTCCATCTCCAGCTTCACCATGACAAATTGCACAATATATAGTATATAACTCCTCAGCTTTTTTCATATCAACTGAAGTAGAATCTAATGGAGATTTCAAACCAACTTTAGCTGCATCATAACCTGCAGTTGTATTTGGGTATTCATAAGGAACAAAACCTCTTTTAATAGAACCATTAGCTGGAAGTTGACCTTCTTTACCTTTTAAACCTGTTGGCGAATTAAAAGCATTTGATTCTGAATAAGTTTCGTATGCTACTGATTCGTACATATTTGGCATGTACTGATAGTTTGGTTTCAAATCATCTTTACAAGAAGAGATTGAAACTACTAACACTAATAGACCTGCTATTTTAATTAAACTTTTCATATCTAAAATTAATGCTTTTCAATTACTTTAACTTCAATTGCACCAGTATTTTTAAGGAATGATGTCAATTCTTCTTCATTATTGTTTACAGAAACTTCCATTAAAAAATGGTCATCAGTAGTTCTAACATCAGGATTTTCAGCTTCTTTAAAAGGCCATAATCTACTTCTCATATAAAAAGTAATTACCATTAAGTGAGCTGCAAAAAATACTGTCATTTCAAACATAACAGGAACGAAAGCTGGCATATTTTGAATATAACTCATACTAGGTTTTCCTCCAATATCTTGTGGCCAATCCGAAATCATTATATAATTCATCATCCAAGTTGCAACAGAAATTCCGATACAACCATAAATGAATGCGCAAATTGCAAGTCTCGTTGGAGCTAATCCCATAGCTTTATCCAATCCGTGAACTGGAAAAGGTGTAAAAACTTCTTCAATATGATGATGTGCTTTTCTTGTTTGCTTTACGGCATCCATTAAAATATCATCATCATTGTATATAGCGTGTATAACTTTATTACTACTCATAACAAATATTAATGTTTTTCTGAATGATTATTTCCTTCTTTTTCTCTATCTCTTTTATAATTTTCTCCTGAAGATTTTAAAATAGTTTTAACCTCTGCTTGGGCAATTACTGGGAATGTTCTTGCATATAATAAGAATAATACAAAGAAGAATCCAATTGTTCCAATATAAATTCCAATATCAACAAAAGTCGGAGAGAACATTGTCCAAGATGATGGAAGGTAATCTCTGTGTAATGATGTTACAATAATTACGAAACGTTCAAACCACATACCTATATTTACAACAATTGAAATAATAAATGAGAACATGATACTTGTTCTTAGTTTTTTGAACCACATAAACTGAGGAGAAAAAACGTTACAAGTCATCATAGACCAATATGCCCACCAATAAGGTCCAGTTGCTCTATTCAAAAATGCATATTGTTCATATTCTACTCCAGAATACCATGCCACAAATAACTCTGTGATATAAGCAACACCAACTATAGAACCAGTAATCATGATTACTATGTTCATTAATTCAATATGTTGAATTGTAATATAAGCTTCTAAATTTGATACTTTTCTCATAATAATAAGCAAAGTATTTACCATTGCAAACCCAGAAAAAACAGCTCCAGCAACGAAGTATGGAGGAAAAATTGTTGTATGCCATCCTGGAATTACAGAAGTAGCAAAGTCAAATGATACAATTGTATGTACAGATAGTACAAGTGGAGTTGCTAAACCTGCTAATACAAGTGAAACTTCTTCAAAACGTTGCCAATCTTTAGCTCTTCCACTCCATCCAAAACTTAATATAGAGTAAACTCTTTTAGTAAATGGAGTTACAGCTCTATCTCTTAGCATTGCAAAGTCAGGAAGTAAACCTGTCCACCAGAAAACTAATGATACAGAAAGATACGTTGAAATTGCAAATACGTCCCATAATAAAGGTGAGTTAAAGTTAACCCAAAGAGAACCTAATTGATTTGGAATTGGTACAACCCAATATGCTAACCATGGACGACCCATGTGAATAATAGGGAACAAACCAGCTTGAACAACAGAGAAAATTGTCATTGCTTCTGCAGAACGGTTAATTGCCATTCTCCATTTTTGACGGAATAATAATAATACTGCAGAAATTAGAGTTCCAGCATGACCAATACCAACCCACCAAACGAAGTTAGTAATATCCCAAGCCCAACCTACTGTTTTATTTAATCCCCAAGTTCCAATACCTGTAGAAATTGTATAAATGATACAACCAACTCCCCAAAGGAAAGCGGCAAGTGCGATAGAAAATACAGTCCACCACTGTTTATTTGCTCTACCTTCAACAGGTGCAGCTACATCTACAGTTACATCATGATAACTTTTATCACCTATAACTAAGGGTTTTCTAATGGGTGCTTCGTAATGAGACGACATAATCCTTTATATTGTTTCTTGATTAATTATATATTTCTAACTTTAACTTGGTAAACCACATTTGGTTTTGTTCCAACATGCTCTAATAAATGGTAAGCTCTTTTATCTGCAACTAATTTAGCAATTTCAGACGCTTCATTGTTTATATCTCCAAAAGCCATTGCTCCAGTAGAACAAGCACTTGAACATGCTGTTTGGAATTCATCAACACCAACTTCACGACCTTCTTTTTTAGCAGTAAGAATAGTTAATTGTGTTTTTTGAATACACATAGAGCATTTTTCCATAACTCCACGTGAACGAACATTTACATCTGGGTTTACAACCATTCGACCTAAATCATCATTCATATGATAATTAAATTCATCATTGTTTGCATATAAGAACCAGTTGAAACGACGTACTTTATATGGACAGTTGTTTGCACAATATCTAGTACCAACACATCTGTTATAAGCCATTTGATTTTGACCTTGACGACCATGAGAAGTTGCAGCAACAGGACAAACAGTTTCACAAGGTGCGTGATTACAATGTTGACACATTATAGGTTGGAAAACCACTTGAGGATTATCCGCAGGATTTTCCATTTCTCCAAATCCACTTAATGAACCTTTCTCACCTGTTAATCCGTCAAATTCTTCTTTTCGTTTATTATCACCTGCAAAAGTATCTTCTGATGAATAATATCTATCAATACGCAACCAATGCATATCTCTACTTCTTCTAACTTCAGATTTTCCAACTACAGGAACATTATTTTCCGCATGGCAAGCAATTACACATGCTCCACAACCTGTACATGCATTTAAGTCAATTGAAAGATTAAAATGATGTCCAATAGAACGATCAAAAGATTCCCATAAATCAACTTTTGTTGCTTCAGTTTCTTTGTGATCTAAAGAAACCATTGGAACAGGATTCCATTCTTTAGAATCTTTAGTATTGAAAACTTCTAATGTAGTTTCTTTAACAATATCACCTCTACCCATTAATGTCTTTTGAGATTGAACACAAGCAAATTCGTGTACATCATCAGCTTTAACTAATTGTGCAGATTGAACATTTGAAAAATTATTATAAAGAGCGTAAGCGTTTACACCTACTTGCATTTCTTCTTTTAAAGATGCTTTTTTACCATATCCTAAAGCTAAACCAATAGTGCCTTTTGCTTGACCTGGTTGAACAATAACTGGAGCAGTAATTTTTACATTTCCAACAGCAACAGTAGCATAACTTCCGTTTAAACCACCATTAGCAACAATTTCATTTTCTAATTCTAATTTATCTGCATCAGCTTTAGAAACAGTTAAATAATTATCCCATGAAACTCTTGTAATTGGATCTGGAAATTCTTGAAGCCAAGGATTATTTGCTTGTTGTCCGTCACCTAAACCAGTTTTAGTATATAAAACTAATTCAAAACCTGCACTTGGTTTAGACTGTGCTAATGTTGACGCAGCAGAACTATAGTCAGCTGTTCCACCAGAAACACTTGAAGGAGTTCCAACAAATATGCCATCATGAACAACTTTGTTCCAAGTTGCTCCTGATGTGATTGTTCCAGCATTTGATTTTAAATAATCATAATAAGAACCCGCAACACCATTTAAAGACATTAAAACATCTTGAAATTGTTTAGTATTGAATAATGGACGAATTGTAGGTTGAGTTAAAGAATAAGTTCCTTTAGTCAAACTATGATCGTTCCATGATTCTAAATAATGAGGAACTGCAGCTGCGATATTAGTTATTGAAGCTGTTTCATCTTCCTTTAGAGAAAATGCTACAGATAATTTAGTTTTCTTTAATCCTGATACAAAAGCAGCACTATTTGCTAAAGTATAAACAGGATTAACGCCACTCATTATTAATGTATGAACACTACCAGCATTCATTTCAGAAATTAATTGAGCTACTTTTTCATTAGAACCTTTTCTAATTTGTCTTGTTCCAGAAGTAGAGAAAGCCTCACTTGCTAAAACTTGATTAATTGCAATTACTAAAAGTTGAGCATTTTTATCTTGAATTCCAGAAACTAAAACACCTTTACTTTTTGCTGAATTCAATTGTTGCGCCGCTTTTGTTACTTCAGCATCAAATTCTTTACTCAAAGAAACTGGAACTGAAGAATTTGTAATTATGTTGTATATTTTTACTAATGCTTGTTTTTGATTAGCAACAGACATTGCAACTCTTTTATCAGCAGAAGCTCCTGATAAAGTCATGTTTGCTTCAAACTGAAAATGTTTTGACATTTTACCAGCTTGCGGAATTCTGCCTTTAGCATATCCAGTATCAAAACCACCACCTTGCCAATCTCCTAAAAAGTCAGCACCGATAGAAACAATAGTATTTGCTTTAGAAAAATCATAATCAATTAAAGCTCTTTCACCATAAACAGTTTCAAAAGCATCTAATGCTGTTGATTCTGAAATAGCGTCATAAACTACATGCTTTGAATTTGGATTTTTAGATACGAAATCTGCAATCAATTTTTCTGTTGATGGACTTGCTAAAGTATTTGTCAATAAAACTACTTGACCACCTTTTGCTTTTGCATCAGCTAAACTTGATTTTATTTTTGCATCTACTTCTGACCATGTAATGTCTTTAGCATCCATTTTAGGATTTTTCAAACGCATACTGTCATATAAAGACAATACAGAAGCATGAACTCTAGCATTAGCAGAGAATTTTGCTCCTTCAATTGTATTATTTTCAATTTTAATTGGACGACCTTCACGTGTTTTAACTAAAAGGTTTGCAAAATCAAAACCATCAAACATTGTAGTTGCATAAAAATCTGCAACACCAGGAATGATTTGCTCAGGTTGAACTACATATGGTATTGATTTATGTACTGGACCTTCACAAGCTGCAAGAGTTGCCGCAGCTGTACTGAAACCTACATACTTTAAAAAATCACGACGAGTAGTTGATGATGATGACAAAGACGCTGCGTCTCCTAAAAATTCATCTGTTGGAATTTCTTCAACAAATTCATTATTTTTAAGCGTCTCAACAATAGAACTATTTTCGTTTAGTTCTTCAACACTTTTCCAGTATTTTTTGTTTGATGACATATCGTATATAAAAATTAACTTCTTAGTAATATATTAATAGTGACATTTACCACATTCTAAACCTCCCATTTGTGCAGCTGTAAGCTTATCTACACCATATTTTTTAGAAAGTTCTTTGTGGATTTTATCATAGTAAGCATTTCCTTCCATTTTAACATCAGTTTTTCGGTGACAATCAATACACCAACCCATTGTTAATGGAGCAAATTGTTTTTGAATTTCAAAAGTTTGAACTTCACCATGACATTTTTGGCATTCAATTCCTGCAACAGAAACGTGTTGTGAGTGATTGAAGTAAACAAAATCTTGTAAATTATGAATACGTACCCATTTTACTGGCTTAGTTTTACCTGTGTATTTTTGTAAAGTTCTGTCCCAACCAACTGCATCATATAATTTTTGGATTTCTCCATCATAAAAAGCTTTTGAATGATCTTTAGTTGCAGTTGTATCAGCAACTTCTGCAATATTTTTATGACAGTTCATACAAACATTTAATGAAGGAATACCAGCATTTTTACTAACTCTCGCTGCTGAGTGACAATATTTACAATCAACACCATTACTACCAGCGTGTATTCTGTGTGAAAAGTGTATAGGTTGAATTGGAGCATAATTTTGATCAACACCTATTTGTGATAAATAACCATAAACAAAATAACCACTTGCAAGCAATAAAAATATTGAAGATACTAAAACCAAAAATTGATTTTTAGCAAAAGTTCTCCAAATAGACATTAAAGATCTATCTTTTTGAACTATTTCTAATCCTTTTGATGTTGCAACTTTAGAAAGCATGTTATATACAAGAAACAACATTACGATTAACAATAACATTACTGTTACTAAAAATCCTAAAATTACATTATTTGAAATTCCTGAATCATCTTTTGCCTCTAATCCGCCATCTTTAATTGCCATTCCTGCTGGAGCTTCAGCTTTTGGCTCTGATGTATATGCAATGATATTATCAATATCAGCTTCAGACAATTGTGGAAAAGGAGTCATTATTCCTTTATTGTTTTCTTCAAAAACTTTTACCGCCTTTGCATCACCTGATTTAATTAAATCAGAACTGTTCTTAACCCATTTATACAACCAAGGCATGTCGTATTTACCAGCAACTCCTCTAAGAGCTGGACCAGTTGCTTTCGCATCTAGCTTGTGACAAGCAGCACAGTTAGCATTAAAAAGTTCTTTTCCTTTTACAGCATCACCACTTCCTGTTGCAGGAGCAGCTGTTGCAGCATCAGTTGCAGGCGCAGCAGTTGTTACAGCAGCATCTTGAGCAAATAAATTAAAGGAGAATGTTAGCAATAAAGCTAAGCTTAGAATTAATTTCCTAGAAATCGAATTATGGTTACCCACTTTTTTCATATT
>Ga0075167_10093569_pt1 | contig 11524 bp, 9 predicted proteins | sample JI61114C2RNA_FD_77314 | JGI IMG/M metagenome (GOLD analysis project Ga0075167, IMG submission 77314) | Metatranscriptome of wastewater effluent complex algal communities from Wisconsin, to seasonally profile nutrient transformation and... | ecosystem: Engineered > WWTP > Effluent > Algae...
TCGCTATTTTGTATTGATCAGAGCGAACGCAGCAAAGCATATGCACAGAGCGACATAATGACTTGCGGGAACATGCCAAGAAATGCGACTGCCAGCCCATTTGCTGAAATCAGTAGGCGCATGTCGGTACCGGCGGTAAGCGGGGTATCGTCGGTCGGCGCATCGAAATACATCAGCTTGACCACACGCAGGTAATAGAAAGCACCAATCAGCGAGAAGAAGACTGCAACAAGTGCCAGCCACATGTAACCAGCCGCGACCACTGCCTGTAGAACCGAGAATTTGGCGAAGAACCCGATGAAGAACGGGACACCCGCCATGGAGAACATCATCATCAGCATGATGCCTGCAAACCATGGACTGCGCTTGTTCAAACCTTTGAAATCATCAAGATTGTCAGCTTCAAATCCGGCGCGGGACATCAGAAGAATCATGCCGAAAGACCCAGTAGTCATGATCACGTAGGCGATAACATAGAACATGGCTGAACTGTAGGCATTCAGTGCATAGCGCGCATCGCCGCTAACCACACCGGTGGTAATGCCCAGCAACATGAAACCCATGTGTGAAATTGCCGAATAAGCCAGCATACGCTTCAGGTTAGTCTGAGCGATAGCAGCCAGATTACCGATTGCCATCGAAAGGACGGACAGGATGATCAACATCGACTGCCAATCCTGCGCCATGGTGATCATGCCGTTAACCAGCAAGCGCATTACGATAGCAAAAGCGGCTAGTTTGGGTGCTGACCCAATCAGGAGCGTAACCGAAGTCGGCGCACCGTGATAAACGTCCGGAATCCACATATGGAAGGGAACAACACCCAGCTTGAATGCCAAACCAGATACCAGGAAGACCAGACCAAAAACCAGCAGTGTCTTGTTAGCGCCACCGCCATAAAGGCGTTCGGCAACCCCGGTAATTTCGAGCGTGCCCGTCGCACCGTAGATCATCGACATGCCGTAGAGCAGCAAGCCAGAAGCAAGGGCACCGAGAACGAAATATTTCATTGCCGCTTCAGTCGAGGTGACCGACTCGCGATTCATCGCCACCATCGCGTAAAGTGACAGCGAAAGCAACTCAAGACCAAGATAAATGGTTACGAAGTGGTTGGCTGAGATCATGACCATCATGCCCAGCGTTGCGAATAGTGCGAGAACGTAATACTCGCCCTTATTCATTACCTCGCGGTCCTGAACATAACCCCGCGAATAGAACAGAACGACAATTACGGTCATGTAGAGAAAGAGTTTCAGCAAATCCGACATCAAATCGTCGACAAACATGTTGCTGAAGGTATAAACGATCTCACCGGTACTGGTATAGAACTGGATCATCGCACAACCGACAAGAGTCAATTGCGTGAGGGTAAAGGTTACCGTTCGCCGGCTATCCTTGACCAGAAGATCGACCATAAGAATGATTAACGCCATCGCAGCCAGAAATAGTTCAGGCGCGGCGGGTAGGAGATTGGGGACAACAAAATTGTCGAACATGTCGGCTACCGTTTATTGAATCTTGCTGATGGCAACGTGGCGCAACAGGTCATTGACCGAAGCGTGCATAACTTCCGTGAAAGGCTGCGGGTAGAGACCCATCCACAAGGTACAGACCGCCAAGACACCTAAGATAAGGAATTCGCGACCATTAATATCGGAGAGTTCAGCAACGTGGTGGTTGGCCACATCACCAAAAATTACCCGCTTGTACATCCACAGCGTATAGGCTGCCCCGACAACCATGGAACTAGCGGCGGCAAAGGCGACCCAAAAATTGAACTTCACCGCACCTAGAATCACCATGAACTCGCCAACGAACCCTGAAGTTGCTGGCAAACCTGCATTGGCCATGGAGAACAGCATGAACAGTGCGGCAAACTTGGGCATGGTATTGACTACGCCACCGTAATCAGCAATCTGGCGACTATGTACGCGGTCATACATGACGCCAATACAGAAGAACATGGCACCAGAGACGAAACCGTGTGAAAGCATCTGAACCAATGCGCCTTCGATACCCATGGCACTAAACATAAAGAAGCCCAAGGTTACGAAACCCATGTGCGCAATGGATGAATAAGCAACCAACTTCTTCATATCTTCCTGCACAAGCGCTACAAAACCGATGTAAACCACAGCAATCAATGACAGCGCCACCACCAGACCAGACAACTCATGAGAGGCATCTGGAGCAATTGGTAGAGAAAATCTGAGAAAACCGTAGGCACCCAATTTCAATGCAATCGCAGCGAGGACAATAGAACCACCGGTCGGTGCTTCGACGTGAGCATCAGGCAACCAGGTATGCACTGGCCACATTGGCACCTTGACCGCAAATGCAATCAAGAAGGCAAGGAACAACCAGATCTGTGCTCCAAGAGCAATCGGCAGTTTGTGCCATTCGAGAATGGAGAAGCTGCCACCGGACTGAACGAAGAGATACATCAGAGCCAACAGGAACAACAGCGAACCAAACAGCGTATAGAGGAAGAACTTGAACGCGGCGTACACCCGGTTTGGACCACCCCATACCCCTATGATCAGATACATCGGAATCAACGATGCTTCAAAGAATACATAAAACAGAATGCCATCAAGGGAGGTGAAGATGCCGTTCATCAACCCCGACATAATCAGGAAGGCGGCGTTGTACTGGGCAACCTTCTGCTGAATCACTTCCCAGCCAGCCAATACAACAATAATGGTGATGAAGCTATTGAGCACCACGAACAGCATCGAAATGCCATCAACGCCAAGGTGATAGTTGATATTGAAGCGCGGAATCCATGTCTTCAGTTCAACAAACTGCATAGCGCTCTGTGCTACGTCAAACCCCGTCCATAGGGGAATCGCAACAACCAGACCGGCAATGGCACCAGCGAGTGCCAGCATACGTGCCAGCGGCGCATTTCTATCAGAGCCGGTGGCGAGCACCACAAGACCGGCAATGATAGGTGTCCAGATTGCGAGGGAAATCAGCGGGTAATTCGACATTTTATTCCTTGCTCTTCGGCGAGCTATTCACGCTATGCGCGGTTGATCCACAAGGTCATCAGCACAAAAACGCCAATGATCATGGTGAAAGCGTAGTGATAGACGTAACCGGTCTGGAAGAACCGGGTTACAGCGGCAACCCAACCAATGAGCTTTGCAGATCCATTAACCATCACACCATCTATGACGGCCACATCACCGCCACGCCAGAACGCCTTGCCAAGTACGCGCGCCCCACCTGCGAAGACCAACTCATTGAACTTATCAAAATAGTACTTGTTCTCGAATAACGTATTGATTGCAGAGAAACGGCGTTGAATTGCTGCAGGAATATCCGGACGCTTCATATAAAAGAACCAAGAGGTCACGACACCCGACAGTGCAAGGATAAACGGTAGTGAGGTAAGCGAATGCAAACCCATAGCAACTGCTCCATGGAAATGCTCTGAGAGATGCTCCATGGCCGGGTGTGCATGGTGATCAATAAAGATGACACCCTTGAAATAATCCCCGAAAACCATAGGCCCAATTGCAATAAAACCGATTACAACAGACGGGATGGCAAGCAACACCAGTGGCAACCAGACCACCCAGGGCGTTTCATGCGGCTTTTGCCCGGGAGCCAGTCCATGGTGATGATCATGAGAAGTCTCTTCATCATCGTGGTCACCGTGATGATCATGATGTTCATCATGATCATCTTTCCCAAAACGCTCTTCACCGTGGAAAACGAGGAAGTACATGCGGAAGGAATAGAAGGCGGTGACGAAAACTCCGGCCATTACAGCAAAGTATGCAAAGCCTGAACCGGGAATGTGCGACAGGGCGACCGCTTCGATGATCGAATCCTTGGAATAGAAGCCGGACAGGAATGGCGTACCAATCAGGGCCAGCGAACCGATCAGGGAGGTAATCCAGGTAATCGGCATATATTTACGTAATCCACCCATTTTACGGATGTCCTGCTCATGGTGCATGCCGATAATGACTGAGCCAGCTGCGAGGAATAGCAATGCCTTGAAGAACGCATGCGTCATCAGATGAAAGATTGCAACAGAATACGCCGAGGCGCCAAGCGCGACAGTCATGTAACCAAGTTGCGACAAGGTTGAATATGCAACCACTCGCTTTATGTCATTCTGAATAATGCCAAGGAAGCCCATGAACAAGGCGGTTATTGCGCCAATCACGATTACGAACGACAAGGCCGTGGTGGACAACTCAAACAGCGGAGACATCCGTGCGACCATGAAGATACCTGCGGTGACCATGGTCGCCGCGTGAATCAGTGCAGAAATCGGCGTCGGACCTTCCATTGAATCTGGCAACCAGACATGCAATGGAACCTGTGCAGATTTTCCCATTGCACCAATAAACAGGCAAATGCAGGTAACCGTCATCAAGGAAACGGTTGCCCAGTCACGACCAGCAAACAGGGAAATCGTGTTATTGGCTAGTTCGGGAGCCTTCACGAAAACACTTGCGTAATCCAGAGTACCAAAGTGCGCGAGAACTAGGCCGATACCCAAGATAAAGCCGAAGTCACCAACCCGATTTACCAGGAAAGCTTTCATGTTGGCAAAAATCGCCGTTGGCCGGGTGTACCAGAAACCGATCAACAAGTAGGAAACCAGACCCACCGCTTCCCATCCGAAGAACAACTGCATGAAGTTGTTGCTCATTACGAGCATCAACATCGAGAAAGTAAAAAGTGAGATATAGCTGAAGAAACGGTTGTAACCCGGGTCTTCCTGCATGTACCCGATGGTGTAGATGTGAACCATTAATGATACGAAGGTTACGACCAGCATCATGGTCGTCGTCAGCGTATCAATCAGAAAGCCGACTTCAAATCGATAGTCACCACTGGTTAACCAAGTGTAAACAGTCCCATTGTAAGTATGGCCGGCCTGAACATCCTTAAAAATAATTACAGATGCAAAAAAAGCAATGGCAACCCCAGCGATGGTAGCCGTATGGGCAACCCAGCGCGGGATGACACGGCAGAAAAGACCGGCAATCATCGCGCCGAAGAGCGGCGCCAAGGGAACGAGCAGATAGAGTTTTTGCATTTCCATGATTAACCCTTAAGGCTGCCCAGATCATCCACATGGATGCTCTTCAGATTGCGGAACAGAACAATGAGGATCGCCAAACCAATCGCTGACTCAGCGGCTGCCACTGTCAAGATGAAGAAAACGAAAATCTGTCCGGAGAGATCACCAAGATAATGGGAAAACGCCACGAAATTCATGTTGACCGCGAGCAGCATCAGTTCGATGGTCATAAGAAGGACAAGCAAATTCTTCCGGTTGAGAAAAATGCCCACCACGCTGATCGCAAAAATGATTGCGCCCAGTATGAGGAAGTGTGAGAGTGTAAGAGTTAGCATTGGGACCCCGGGATTCAGTCTTTTTCAACCGGCATCTGCAGGACACGAATTCGATCTTTGGCTTTAACGAATACCTGCTGATTGGGGTTGGTGTATTTGGATTTTTTTGGACCACGATGGGTCAGCACGATGGCTGCAATCATACCTACCAGAAGAATCAGGGAGGCGAGCTCAAACGGATAAACGAAGTCAGTAAACATCAGGATACCGATACTCTTGGTATTTGAAATACCGACCGGAACCAGAACATCCGCCGCGGGTACATGAAAATATTTACTTCCCAATACCAGTCCCATTTCCATGACCATTAGCAGTCCAAGAATTGCCCCCAGCGGTAGGTAATTCCAGAAACCCTCGCGAATCCGATCAATGTTGATATCCAACATCATGACAACGAACAGGAACAGCACCATAACCGCACCTACGTATACCAGGATGATCGCAATTGCCAGAAACTCTGCTTGCAGCAGGGCCCAAATACCACCACAGGTGAAAAATGCCAGAATCAAGTGCAATGCTGCATGGACCGGATTACGAGCAGTAATCACGCGCAAGCCAGCAAAAATGAGTATCGCCGACAGAAAGAAGAAGACTAAAGTTTGAATATCCATCACTGGTACCTGTTAGCGGTAAGGTGCATCGAGCTGACGGTCCTGAGCAATCTGACTCTCATAACGATCGCCATTGGCCAGCAACATCTGCTTAGTGTAGTAAAGGTCGCCTCGCTTCTCACCGTGATATTCAAAGACACGGGTCTCAACCACCGCATCAACTGGACATGCCTCTTCACAGAAACCACAGAAAATACACTTCGTCAGATCAATGTCGTAACGAGTCGTACGGCGTGAACCGTCATCACGTGGCTCTGCCTCAATAGTAATAGCCAACGCTGGACAGATTGCCTCGCATAATTTGCAGGCAATACAACGCTCTTCACCATTCGGATAACGGCGCAGCGCGTGCAATCCACGAAACCGATAGCTTTGTGGTGTCTTTTCCTCTGGATACTGAACGGTAATCTTGCGGGCAAAAAAATACTTCCCCGTAACTGACATCCCTTTCAGCAGCTCCTTGAGGAGAAGGCTGTTGAAGATTTCCTTCATCGAACCCATCTTATTCTCCTCACTTCCAAATGTTGAGCGGGGACATCATCCACACACCCACAACAACCAGCCATATCAAACAAATTGGAATAAATACCTTCCAACCCAGACGCATCAGTTGATCGTAGCGATAACGAGGGAATGTGGCTCTAAACCAAAGGTACAGCAAAAGAATAAAGGACATTTTGGCGAAGAGCCACAGAATCCCATCCGGCAGAAACCCAACGGGAGACAACCAGCCGCCAAGAAACATGATCGAGGTCAAAGTTGCAACCAGAATCATGTTGGCGTATTCAGCCAAGAAAAAGAGTGCGAATGCCATCCCTGAATATTCAATGTGAAAACCGGCAACGATTTCCGATTCGCCTTCCGCCACATCGAACGGGGCGCGATTCAACTCTGCCGTTCCCGAAATTAGATACACGATAAACATCGGGAAGAGCGGCAACCAGTTCCATGATAAAAAGCCCAACCCCCATCCGGCAAATCGCCCCTGATCCTGAGTATTGACAATTTCTACAAGATTCAAGCTATTGGAAATCATCAAAACGCAAATCAGCGAAAATCCCATGGCAATTTCGTAAGACACCATTTGGGCTGCAGAACGCATGGCGCCAATAAAAGCATATTTTGAATTTGATGCCCAACCGGAAAGGATCACACCATAAACACCAATAGAGGTGATCGCCATAATGTAAAGCAGACTGGCATCAATATTGGCAAGAACCAGCGTATCGGTAAATGGGATAACCGCCCACGCAGCAAGGGCCGGTGCAATCGCCAGCATAGGGGCAATTATGAAAATACCCTTACTAGAGCGACTGGGGATAATAATTTCTTTAAGTAGAAGCTTGAGGCCGTCAGCGATTGGCTGGATCAGACCCCAAGGCCCCACACGATTTGGGCCGATGCGAACTTGCATATAGCCGATAACTTTACGCTCAGCCAATGTCAGGTAGGCAACGCCGAGCATCAGCGGAGCAACGATAAGAATGATCTTGAGCAAAGTCCAAACCAGTGGCCATGCGCCGCCAAAAACTCCCAGACCAAAATTCATTAGTGCGTCCATTTATGCACGCTCCACAGAAATCTGCCCGAACATCTCGCCGAGAGCAGCCGTCGCAGCATGGGCGGCAGCTACACGAACACAGTCAGCCGGAACAGTATTGTCGATCTTCGCCAGCAATCGTGCCTCCCCATTACCCTGACGTACGACAACTGCGTCGCCAGACTTCAAGCCTAGCTTAGCGAGTGTCACCTCAGACAAACGTGCTGACGGCTGAACCGAATCTGCAGTCTGCTTCAACGCCGGAGCACGGCGAGCCATCGGATCTGCGAAGTTAATGGGCACATCAGCGATGCGCTGCAATCCATCGTTCGTGGTAGAAACGAGCGAAATGGCCACATTGCTGAGTGCGTTATCGAGTCCTGTAACAAACTCTGCACCCTGACCAAGCACGGCATCCCTAACAGCCTCGCTGGACTCGTAGTCAAAACCATCCAGCGCCAAGACGTTCCCGATAACCCGAAGGACCTTCCACGCCGGACGCGCTTCACCACGCGCTTTAACCACACCATTAAAACTCTGAACACGGCCTTCGATATTGATAAAGGTTCCTGCGGTCTCGGTGAATGGTGCGATAGGCAACATTACATCAGCATACTCCAGCGCAGGCTCATGCTTAAATGCGGACATGAAGACTACTAGTCCTGCCTGCTTCAATGCCGCTAACGCTAGCTGCGGATTGGCACAATCAAGCTCCGGTTCGACCCCCATCAATACATAAGCTTTACGGGGCTTTTCAAACATCTGACGGGCATTTGCCCCAGAGGGCAAGGCCCAACCAATATGCCCACCAACAACGTTACCAGATTCGCCAAGGAAACCCAGCGTACCATTGGTCAAACGAGCCAGTTCTTGCGCCAATGCATGCAACTGAGTGGCCTGATCTGATTGTGTTGCAACGTTACCTAAAAATATTGCACGCTTCTCGCCATCAATCAAACTTTGTGCAATCTTGCGACTGACGTCACAGCTACCCGCACCTTCGGTACCGGCAGGAGCAGCGACGCCCTTGATGTCAGCAACCGCTTTGACGATAGCCGCCAAGGCATGTGGCAGATAAGAAGGTGAAACAGTCAAATTGGCATGCAGGTCAATCAATTGATCTTCTGCAGTTACAGAAACAAGGCTGACCTTAGTGTATTTTTTTGCTGCCTGACGTAAGCGCTGGGCAATTAGCGGATGATCTTTACGCAGGAACGAACCAATAACTAATGCACCATCAAGATTTGAAATCTCGGCGAGCTTCATGCCCAACCACGGCGCACCAACACGTTTAAAATCTGAACCAAAATCCTTTTGACGCGGACGGAAATCAAAGTTTCCACTACCTAGGCCCTTCACCACCTTGCCAAGTAGATAGAGCTCTTCAAGAGTTGTCATCGGACTGGCCAAAGCGGCGACTGAATCACCACCATGTTCGCGTGCCACATCTTTCAAACCGTGCGCGACGTAATCAAGGGCCACATTCCAACTAACTTCACGCCATGCACCACCTTGCTTGACCAAAGGCTTGGTAAGACGCTCATCTGAATTGAGCGACTGATACGAAAAACGCTCTTTATCGGAAATCCAGCACTCATTGACAGCTTCATTTTCGCGCGGAAGGACACGCATAACGCTATCGTGTTTGACCTGAACGGCAAGATTGGCACCCACTGAGTCCTGCGGGCTAATTGACTTGCGGCGCTGTAACTCCCATGAGCGGGCGGTGTAACGAAACGGCTTAGACGTTAGAGCGCCAACCGGGCATAGGTCAATCATATTGCCCGACAATTCCGAATCAACCGTACGGCCAAGGAAAGTCGTAATTTCCGAATGCATGTTACGGTTGGCCATGCCAAGCTCCATGATCCCGGCCACTTCCTGACCAAAACGAACACAACGTGTGCAATGAATGCAACGGCTCATCTCTTCCATCGAGATAAGCGGCCCCACATTTTTGTGGAAAACGACGTGCTTTTCTTCAGTGTAGCGGCTCTTCATAGGGCCGTAGCCAACCGACATATCCTGCAACTGGCATTCACCACCCTGATCGCAAATCGGACAATCAAGCGGGTGATTGATCAGGAGGAACTCCATCACACCTTTTTGTGCCTTGATCGCCAGATCAGAGTGCGTGAACACTTTCATCCCGTTGGTGACTGGTGTAGCACAGGCCGGCAATGGCTTCGGTGCCTTTTCTACCTGCACCAGACACATGCGGCAGTTTGCGGCAATCGACAACTTTTTGTGGTAGCAAAAATGCGGGATATAGACCCCTACTTGCTGCGCGGCGTCCATTACCGTGCTGCCGTCTGGGACCTGCGCCGTCTTGCCGTCAATTTCGATTTCTAGCATGTCGCTACCTTGTTGCCCGTTCTTTTTAATCTATCGTTCGGAAGTTTCTTTTTAGACCTGAGCCTTGTGGAAACCACTACCCGCCCATTGAACATCCCTGGGCACGAGACAGGACTTGTGTTCAATGTGATACTCAAATTCTTTGCCAAAATGCTTGAGAAAACTCTGCACAGGAAGGGCTGCCGCATCACCAAGCGCACAAATGGTGCGCCCCATGATGTTGCCAAGCACACCGTTTAGCAAGTCGAGATCGCCAGGTTTTCCCAGTCCATTCTCAATACGGTGAACCACCTTGTACATCCAAGCAGTGCCTTCACGACAAGGCGTACATTGGCCGCACGACTCTTCGTAGTAGAAGAAGGACAGACGCTCCAGCGCCTTGACCATGCATACCGTCTCATCCATAACGATGACCGCACCGGAACCCAGCATAGAGCCCGACTTACTGATTCCGTCGTAATCCATGGTGGTATCCATCATCACATCACCAGGAATGACCGGTGCTGAAGAGCCACCAGGAATTACCGCCTTGATCTTTCGGCCACCGCGCATTCCGCCACACATTTCAAGCAGAGTGGAAAACGGCGTCCCTAACGGAATTTCATAATTTCCTGGCCGATTGACATGCCCCGAAACCGAGAACAGTTTAGTACCACCATTATTTGGTTTACCCAAATTGAGAAACTCCTCTCCACCCATCCGCAAGATAAACGGGATTGCAGCGAAGGTCTCAGTATTGTTGATTGTCGTTGGCTTACCATAAAGGCCGAATGAAGCTGGGAATGGCGGCTTAAATCTCGGCTGGCCTTTCTTACCCTCAATCGACTCCAACAACGAAGTCTCTTCGCCACAGATATAAGCACCATAACCGTGATGGGCGAACAATTCGAAGTCAAAACCTGAGCCCAGAATATTCTGTCCGATAAAGCCTGCGGCACGGGCCTGATCAAGTGCTACCTCAAAGCGCTGGTAAATTTCCCATATTTCGCCATGGACATAGTTATAGCCACGGTTAGCGCCCATCGCATAGGCAGCAATCGCCATCCCCTCAATAACCGCATGCGGGTTGTAGCGCATGATATCGCGGTCTTTGAAAGTCCCTGGCTCGCCTTCGTCAGTGTTACAGACAACATATTTGTCACCCGGAAAAGATCGCGGCATGAATGACCACTTCAAACCAGTCGGGAAACCTGCGCCGCCACGACCGCGAAGAACTGACTTCTTTACCTCGCCAATAACCTCTTCCTGCGTAATTTTGTTCTCAAGAATACGGCGCAACTGGACGTACCCACCACGCGCCACATAGTCATTGAGGGACCAAGCATTATCGCCATCCAGTCCCTCCATCAGGAGGCCGTTGATCGAACCAAGCATTGCCATTATTGACAATCCTCCAACAACTTGTCGATTTGCTCCGGATGCATGTGGCTGCACATAGAACGATTATTGACAATCATTACTGGTGCATCTCCACAGGCTCCCATGCACTCCCCTTCTTTCAGGGTAAATTTGCCGTCCGCTGTGGTTTCGCCATAACCGACCCCGAGCTTTTTCTGTAGATAGTCACCCGCATGGTAACCGCCAGAAAGTGCACATGGCAGATTAGTACAGACAGTGATCTTATACTTACCGA
>Ga0075167_10070306_pt1 | contig 11215 bp, 19 predicted proteins | sample JI61114C2RNA_FD_77314 | JGI IMG/M metagenome (GOLD analysis project Ga0075167, IMG submission 77314) | Metatranscriptome of wastewater effluent complex algal communities from Wisconsin, to seasonally profile nutrient transformation and... | ecosystem: Engineered > WWTP > Effluent > Algae...
GTGAGGGGCCCAAGTATTGAAACTTGTAGCGAATTTGCGGAGGGATCGTTGAACCTCTTTGGGATAGCTTCCCAGCCCCCTTTCACGAAGTCTTGGGGACGGCCCTGGTTTTCCAGGTGTGCAAGCCGGACCGGGTTTACGCCTTGGTCTGGGCGGGCTTTTGTAGCGGCCAAGCTTTGGAGTCGCTAACTCCATGGCAGACAACTTTCGTGGTCTCGCCGAACGGTCATCGTCACTTAACCCTCTTGAACCCGGTGGAGTACTGGGAGGAAGTGTCGGAAATTGCGGCGTAAGGCCTGTCGCCGATGAAGGAGAACATGAAGTCCTGGAACCACTTCTGGGCTTCAGAAGTAGGATCCGTGCATTCGAAATCTAGGGACGGGGTCAAAATCATGTTCGGGTGGTTCGGGCTGGCTTGCAGTCTCTCCCAGGTCCTTCGTCTGTCCCCCTGGACCGTGAACGTCTCCGGGGCATCCCAATGTGGCGGTGGATAGTTGTAATCCTTCTGGTGCGACTGGTACCAAGCGAGGAACCGATCTCTGGATTCATACGTGGCTTGCAGTATCGACTGCAGCTCTGGATCCAAGCTGTAGTATCCCAATGGCATCTGGTTGTAAAGGTTTACATAGTAGACGGAAGGAATAATGATCTAGGAGGAAGGTTCTTCCTCCAACAAAACGGAGCCGAGGGTGGTGGCAATGGAGGCCCACTTTTTCCAGTCTACGTCTTTGATGTAGTCCCAGGTCTTTCCCACCCAGCCTTTCTCCGGTACTTTTGCGACTCGTTTGTTCTTCAAGTAGCGGGCGGCGGCGGATGCGTGGTGGACTTCATACTCCGCGTGTACCACTTTCGGTTTCTCGGCGAGTGCCATACCCGCTGGCGTAGCCTTTGGCCAGACGATAAAATTAGCACGAGAGGTAGCAGATAAGGAGAACGGAGTGTAAGTTGCAGTAAGAGTGGAGGAAGTGGTGGCTATCGGGATGGAAGCTCTGGGTATTATCACAAATGTGATGCATTCTCCCAGGATACTGCCCCAATCTACCTGCGATCCGTTTCTATGGATCTCCACGAGCACGTTTGGATTGCGGATGAACTCGTTCACCACTAACTTGCCGTTGTCCATGGAGTGCATCTCCCCATTGCGGATTAATTCATCTAGGGAAATCGAAGCCAGGGACCCGTCGTCCTTGATCAAGGTACCGATCGGTATCGTAGTTTGGAAATAGAACCCGCCGATGTTGGCGGCGGCGGCTACCACTTTTACCTCGTATTCTATAGAGAACGCGTTGCCGTGAACTCCAATGTCGCTCAGGTCGCTACCCCAGACCGACGTCATTGGGAGCTCTGAGTAGACTGGCTGGTTCATGGGGAAGAACGAATAGAGGGAGTAGAACAAAACGGGGGCATTGAGGCCCACCGGGGCGCCGGGGTTCGTAATTGAAATTCCGGAAGCGAACGTGTTGGCGCCGTTTGAGCCAAAGCAGGTCGCCGCCGGACACAGGGCTATGACCGTGTGCTCGGAAGAGCCTAGCGGTGTGAGGGAAGTGGCTATGGTGCCCGCCTGAGTTGCGCTGGTTGTGTACGCCTGATTGGTGTACATCGTGGCTGTCAAGGCTAGCGGAATGATCCCCGCTATCTCTGTCGCATTCGAGAAGGGAGGAACCACTCTCTTGCGGCCCGGATGTAGACAAGCTTCGACGTACTCCCGATCTTGCTTGGCCATATCTAACATGGCTCCAGAGGTCTGGGTGGCCTGGAGGCGCGCGGCTGGCGGACGTTGGGCGGCTGCCTTGAAGTTCGCTGCGGGAATGCGGGAGATTGCTGTCGCGATGGCGGAGGTAATCCGGTCCTTGCGCTCTACGAGGGCCTTGTTGGGACCGGCTCGAGCTTATCCTCCCCATCTCGGGTCTCTAGGAGCAGTGGCGGAGCGTTTGAGCTTGAGTCTCTACGATTTGATGTGTTCGTCCAAGGTTAACTCTTGCTTGGCTTTCTGAGCGACCGCTTTCCCCACCTTTTCCTGGAATCTACGTTTCACGTTGGTTGAATTCTGCACTGGTGGCTGGCGCGGCCGATTGTTCTAGTGGCTGGCTGCTCTGCGGTTTTGATTGTTTCTGTGGCGCGGGTTGTTGTCTGTCTTTCCCATTACTTATTTGGGCGGCGGACCGACGTCCGCCCCGCACGTCGTGCGCGTAAGATCCGGCGTTCATCGTATCCACGAAGAGGAAGTCCTAATCGGAGAGGCACTATATGCAGAGGCTAGTGTACATCGCCCATGATATGCCTAACTTCTCGCAGATGTGCCTGTCGACGTCTACGTCGTCCTTGGTGGCTACATACCCGAGTGAATATTTGCCGAGATTGCGCATACGGTCCAAGTACTTGTCGGCGGTGCGTTTTCCCCTATCCATTCTCATGCGAGCGTACATCTTGAACAGGGTGCCACCCAACTCATGAAAAATGGAATACCCGACGTAAAAGGTGTGTTCCTCGGCCGGCATATATCCGATCTCAGCGCTATAGGTATGGTAAGAGGACAGGGAGAGCGCTTTAAGGGGGTGTCTGCATATGCGAAGGTGTTCGCCTGGAATAGGATAGGATATCTTCGAACAGAAATTGATGTCGTCCGGGGCGCGGATGTACACGGCTTCGACGCACTGGCCGTTGCCGTGGTGCTTCTTGTCTTTGTTGGAGGAGAAATGCTACAAGTAATGTGTCTTGATCCTCTCGCACACAGATCTCCTTGCGAACATTAAGAAGTCGTCGCCTGCGACGTGGATGTAGCAGTCATATTTGGCACCCTCGCGCTCATCACTGTACAACCAATTGGTGGTGTACCCGAGGTCTTCGAGCAACAGTTTCCAGTACAAGGCCACTCTCAAGGTATTGCCAAGAGTAGTCTTGGTGCACGATCCACTTAGCACGGTACCCCGGGCCATTATGTCGGCCATCCTGCCGTCTTTTTTCCAGACCACTTTGAGCTTGCTGCGATTTTGCGAATAGATGCGGTAGCATTCGTTGATAACGAGATCGGCGTCGCACTATGTCTTGCGGAGCAGGTATCGGAAATACGGTGTCTCTCGGAGAATCGCGAAGAAAGTGCAGTCCACGGCCTCTATGAGCTTGTAGTGCTAATGCCCGTCGTGATTAGAGCCGTCTGCATCGAAGGAACGGAGCGGGTCCTGGGCGGAGTAATAGACGTGATCCCAAGACGTCGCGAGTTTGCGAGCTAGCGAGGAATTATCCAACCCGTGCACGAAAGGGGAGAGGCAAGCTTTGACGTCTCGAATGATCTATCTGGCCAAAAGGGTTGGGCAACCGTTGCCGATCTTGCCCTCAGGAACGCAGACCAATCTGGCGCGAGAGTCCATCTGCATAGCAGCGCCCTGGTACATAAGCGTGGCCTGATCGAATGGAAGCAAGTACTTCTCCCCCGTTTTCACCATAACTTTGTAATACAATTCGGATGGGGGGTACGGATCTGTGCGATTCAACATATCCACGGTGTTTTGGAAGTATTTCTGTTTTTTATTGCGAGGGAAGTCTAGCTCTGACAGCTCACGTTTGAAATCGAAGAACGATTGATTGACCCTGACATTGTGATTCATATGGTCGATTAGCTACGTGAACAATTTCTAGGAAGCCTTGCGGATTTTGTCGACGTACCAAGCGGCAGGCTACAGGCCTGTCTTGAACTACCGCTCGAAAACCGCGAACAGCTGACCGACGACGCCGTTGTCATGCTCGATAGTCTTGTGTTCTCCATGTGCGTCATGCACAGTGGGGCCGGTCTTGGTGCACTAGCGGGCGACGCGATAGGTGGTGGGCCCGTCGGTTATCAGGCAACGGCTATGTGAAAAGAAATCGAAATCCCTGGTGCGCACATCCGTGACTGAATGGTTCAATTCTATGGACCTAGGATCGAGGCGTTTATCGATCTTCAGGACCCCCGTGCCGTCATTAGCAGCCAAGAAGCCGGCGCAAGCAATTAATCCCCCGGATATAATATTACGGACTACGCCGGGAGAACGAGCACCGGTCTGAACGGGCTTCGCAGTGAGCCATGCGATTGTGAGGGGAGCGGCCGCCGCTATGTAAAGAGCGGGTAGAACCATGGTCCATAAGATAGCGTGAATAGTCCAGAATTCGCCGCCCATATGAATGAGGAGCCAGGGCACGGACACTTTCACTAAAATCACGAGGAGGCCGTCATTATTCCACGGGTTGTGGACGAAGAGTACGTAGTACATGAGCATGTAGACGAGCACTGAGAGATGGGCGTACCTCCCCGCGAAATCCCACCCGGGGATGATGGTCGTGACATAGGGAGTTTTGATAGAATGAGTCCGGGAGGTGAATATGTGACGAGCTATATTGGCGTTTCGGGCTATTGAAGCATACACACGTTGGGCCGAAGTGTTCAGAACTGCTTCGCCGGGTTCGGGTGCTCGATAGAAACGAGGGTCTCCATGGCAAGGTAGCGTGTAGAAGTAGTCTGGACACAACATGACGGCGTTATAGGTACTAACTGCGTCGGCTTCTGTGGTAGCGCTGTGTTTTACTAGGTACTTCACGGCTTCGGCTCGGGTTACGCTCCGGATGTGATTCGTGGCTGCTCTTATCGCGAGGGTCAGACGGAGGCGGTACTGAATAGAAACGATGAAAAGGATGAGGAAAGCCACCAAGATGGTAGAAATCATTCGGAACCACTACCAAGCCATGCCCATGTAGTGATTTATCACGGGGAAGGTCACGCGGAGGACATGGAAGAGGGCGTCTAACCACAGTAATTGATTGAGCGTTGGGTTGAACGAGCCGCATGGCGATGCCCTCCAAGGGTCGTACAGAGAGGCGTACACGGTGGACAAAGCCCTGTGTATCGCGGACTTAAGGTGCTCGTTGCCAGGAAACGGTGTGTTGACTAGATTCCTTCCCCAATCCTTCAGTTCCCTCTCGACATTCGGAATGCCGTACAGAGGCAGTAATATATCGGTGGCTTGCACCAGCATGCGCACGATAAAAGGCTTGGGCGTGACGGTCGTTAGGGGAAAATTGGTCTGACGCACTCCGTTGGATTCTTGGAGATAGAACAGCGCGGCGGTTTCGTAGGCCGACACCTAGGCATACTTTTCTCTAAGGAGGCCGACGTTGGTTCCGGTCTAAAGCGCCACCGTGTAGAGCCTTTCTTCTTCTTTACCGGGGGCTACGCGTTGATTCATGAGATGAATGGCATGTAGCGGCAGGGTTGGCAATCCATAGCACTACGGGACGATGACCCTGGTGGTGAAAGCTATCATTGAAAAGAACGTAGCGAGAGGCATCTCATTGGGCGTATCCATAGCATCATCGTCGAGAAGTGGAATCTGCAGAAAAGCGTCGATCTAGCTGGTCTCGTTGGCGTCAGGGAAGCCATCGAGTTGGGAATTTGTGTGACGGTAGGTGTGCGTGTCTTTGGGGGTGTATTCGATCATTTGCTGGCCGGAATCCAGGTCGTCGTACACCCGTATAGTTGCGTCCCTCTGTAGTATTGTGCCTTGACATGGAACTGGGGCGTACCGCATTCCGGATATGTACTGGGTGACTGGAAGATTGCCCGTGTCGTGGGGAACGAGGCCGTCGCTCATATACCAGAAGGACGAATTGTTCAAGATCGCCACGGCCTAGCATCCGGCCTGGGCGTACGCTGCGCAATGCGGGTATTCATGGATTTTATAGGACGCATGACGGGCATCGGCCCATGCGGTTTGGTAGTAATGCCTATCGTATGCACCGCACTCGTTGTCTATCGGTCTTAAATACACCAGCGGATACGCAGATAAGGATTGTAGATACAGCCAGAGGTCTGGGTAAGCTGCGACTTTGGGGCTGATGACGATCACCAACGTGTTAGGATTGTTGCGGATCTACATCGCTAGCTTGATGGCGCAAGACGCGGCGCAATAGTCGTCCATATAACGGGCCTTGGCGTGGCTCGAGCCGTACATAGAGTACGTGTTCTCACCTATTTCCTGGTGGTTCGAAGGGACCATGTTGTGCCGCGCTAGGACGGCGGCCACGTCAGTCGTGTATGGCCCTAGATAGTTGCACTTTATGCGAGGTGGGTTGGAGGAAAAATCGACCGTGATGCCTTTGGATTCGGATACTTGCGTATATGACAACGGCTTAGCGCCTTTTTCCCAAATCTTCAAAAGCTGGAACGCACCCGCTTCTTCGTCGGCGTCCGGAAAGGCGTTGAGCATTTTGAGATGAAGGTCCTAAATGTGGCCTAGAACGGTGCGCGAGGCGGATAGGACTTCGGGGTGGGGCTAGAAGCTGGCTGGATCCAAAATTGACTGCAACGTCGCGTCCCACGATACCCAAGGACGTGCAACTAGGGATTTCGCTTTACGTACACAGTCCTCTAATGTCTTGAGTGGCAACTCAGATGTCTGGAGTCCCAGGGGCCTGAATTTCTGTAGATCGTGGTACGTATTACTCATCATCACGTAGAGCGCAACGTAATGGTTTAACGAAGACTCGTCAGAATAGTTATCGCGTACCCAACGTAGGACTTTACCGATGCTGTTTTTATGATGAGGATTGACATAAGCCATGAAACGGAGTAGGCCGAGAGTTCCGAGGCTGAGATTAGCTGTCTTCAAGTTGAGGACAGTGTATGGGAGGCGCTCGCCTTTTGAGCTCAGTCGGATTGCATGGTGAAGTCCCTCGCCGATGCTTTCTGCGTCTTTAGGAATATTGTTAGTGTAGGACTTTGCTTTGTGGTCCTGGGTAGAGCGGAGGGCCTTGGCAACTTTCTAGTGCACTTCACGCTCGTCTGCCGGACAAATCGGATCATTTCTTGAATCGTCTCTACGCACGACTGGAATGTCGGTGGCGTCAGTCCGATGGTGCTCATTCGGGGACCCAACTGGCTGAGGACGTATGGCCGGGTCTACCTCATGGGACAGACCGTACGCGGAGGGGTCGAAAGCTTGAGCGCCGCGATGATCAGACTTAGGATCGGCCTTCTTTGGACGCTTCTGATTGCCCTTTGGTTTCTTAACACGTCTAGATTCGCTTTTCTTGGTGGAGTTGCCGCGCATGCCTATGAAACGCGAGTACGTACCACGTTCGAACTCGGAATCCATGCATGGCTCATGGAGTGGCGGGACTAATTGTCCGACCTCTACGTCTGTTATGCGGTAGACTAGGGAGACATGCGCGACTTCAGACCCAGGGGAATAGGAAGGCACGGTGGTGGCGGAGAAATTTCCCCAGACGAGGGTGCGAGGATTCCGGGAGATATTGGTTGTCAGAGGATGTCCAGTACACAGTTCTTCGCACATCAGGAGGTCGTACATGGACTGCGTGCCTTTCTTCGAATTGACCGGAACGTCCCTATAGTATTCCTCGCTGAAACGCTACTCGGCCATGCACTTCATGATCCAGGTGGCGTATGCAGCGCAGCCTCCATTGTAGCAAGGATCAAATACGATGAGCGTGCGGTTGGAGACGGAATAATAGCAAGGCCCCAGTAGCAAGCAGTTATGTAACTCGCCTTGCTGCAGCTTCTTAACAAGCTCATATTTAGGCAAATATGCGTGGAGGAAGTCTGATGGAGTGGTGATTGGATCGGAATCAATAGCAATGTGATCCGGGGTGAAGTCAGGCAAGTTGAGTCCGTAGTGGTCAATTTTGGCTTGTAGACTGGCAAATCCGCCGGTGGGAACGAGCACGTCGTCGGATGAAATCTCGGGTTTCGTAGAGTCAGTAGTAGGAGCGGTTTCGACCTTAGCGTCGGCAGGAGTAGGGTCCGAGGGGGTGGCCGATACGAGAGGCGAGATATCCGCGCCGGACTGAGTATGGCACCCCGGGCGCGTGTCTTCGGTATCAATAGCCTTGGTCACCGGGATCTCGCCGGTCTAATCGAAGTGGTCTTGCTTGGCCTTTCTCTGAGCTTCGATCTAAGCGTCGAATTCATCTAGGCCGCCGCCGTGCGCCGGTTGTGTTTGCACACCAACCGGACTGAACGTAACCTTGGCCTGGCCGTCGGAACTACGAAGTTCCGACTTAGGCTCTGCATCGAAAGACGGATCCTCGCTGGCCTTCTAGAGTGCGGACTTCTTCTAGGAGCCCGCTATCTCTTCGCCGATGAGCAGGGTTTCCGGCACGAATTTTACCGTCCGTTCTCCGGAGCTCTAGGGTAGCGCGTTGACCCTCTGGATGAACTGTGTGATTGGATTCGCGTGGGAAGCCTTAGTGGTCTTTTTCTTGCCTGGATTTGGGCCGGTTTTACTAGCCGGGGCTTTCGGGGTGAGATCCGGCTTGAGGTTTAGGATCTGGTGCATCTGCCTGCGGGCGCTAGACAGCCTAAGCATTACGGCCTCAAGCTCGGGAGTGGTGAGAACCACGCAACGAGGACCGGCGGCCATCAGAGTGGCGGAAGGCATGGAATGAATCTCTAGTCTGATGTTTTTCTTATCCTTGCCAGAAAGGGTGTACAGGTCTTCGGAACGCTTGACGATTTGCAAGTTGTAAACGCATGCCGTTGGTTCCTTCTAGAACGTATTCTGGGTGAAGTTGAACCGAGGCATGGCGACGGAGTGTTTAGGCTGGCTTAGACAAAGGGCCTCGACGATACGGAAGGCGGTCTACACCTGCATAGGGAAGAAAGCTGCCAGCCAGTCCGTAGGCAATTGTGGGGCCGGGATCGGAGGGCATTCCTTCTCATATTTGTACTCGTGTTCAAGCTTGATATCCCTGTAGTTCACGAAGCCCGATGCTATCGCAAGGATTTGTTTTGTTCTGCTGTATTGCATCATAATGCGAGCGATGGTCTGGGCCTCCTTGAACTCGCTGTGAGTCATTGTGTTGAGGGCGTGTTGGGCGGCACCTGCGGACTGGTACTCAGCCAACATGAATGCGCGGCACGCTGGTACGAGCTCGGGGAATAGGACGCTGAAATGCCGAAGCGCGTGGGATGGTTGCAACCCACTATTAGGGATCGCTGCGATCCAGCAAAGGCTGAGCATGTTGGTCGTGGCTCCTTCCACCGTATAGCAGACGTGGTGGCGGCCGAATAGGTAATCAAACCGGTGTACGGGGAGGAAGATCCTACCATAGCTCAGATCGTCGTCGTAGCTCCTGCGCGCGAGTTTGAGCACGGCGACAGGTCCGGGGATTTGGAGCCCGATAATATGCTCGTCTGCGAGGGTCTGTGGGAGCCAATCCCAGGGGGTGAAGGTGCGAACCTTGAGCTTGGTTGGCACTGGCTTGGAAGACATGGCGTGCCTGCACGCCTGCATATGGACGGCTCTTCTCTTGGCCACGATCATCTCGGTTTCGGGGGTACCGGCGCAATACAGGATGTCCAACCCGTCTACGCACTTGTTGTACGTGTCCACCCCGCGCGCGGTGACTTTTGCGCAGATCTCTCTAGAGATGACCAAGTCTCTGTCTTCGCGAGACATGGAGTAATCTATCTCCTGGATCGTCGCCGGCTTAGGGAATGCCCCAGGCTGTTCCTTTGGGGGTTCGATCCCGCCTGGCGCGAGATTCCCGAGTTCATTCGAGGCGGAGGCTACCGCATCTACGAGACGCTCGGGGGCGCTGTTTATCGTAGACGGGATGACTGCCAGATCGCTCATCTACACGGGACGGATTTCGAACGCGTCGTCCTCCCTCTCCTTTTCTTCCTCGTCGTCCGAATCGGAATCGGAAAGCCTGTGATTTTCGGCGCGGGTTTGGACTGGGGCCGTTTTAGTCTTGGTCAGAGCGGTCTCCTCTTGCGGAACGACGCCAGGGACCTTGCCGGTCTTGGCCGCGTGCTCGCTCTTAGGGTTGACGGCCTTGCGCCCAATGGACGCGTCTCTGATCTTGGCCACCTTAGCCGCCACAGTCTGGGCGGCGGTAATCGCGTACTTGGTGGCGGCGATGGTCGCGATATGGGCCTTGTTGACTAATTTAGCCACGCGGGAAGTCTACGGTTCCATGTCGCTGACGCCCGTAGAAAGTGCCTTGCGCACGTATACGCGTAGGGCCACGCGCTTCGGGCACCAGTCCTGTTGCTGGAATAGAGCCGTTAATTCAGCGCCGGTGTACACGATGGGCAGGTCGCAGACATAGTACCTCAGAGCCTGGATCGCCGCATAGTTGTCACCTTTGAACTAGTCGCTCCAGTCGCAGATTCTGCCGGAGCGTTGGAGGTATTCAGTCGGAAGGTTGAAATTGAAGTTTCCGGATGAGAATTCGTAGAATTCGAACGTTGTCACATTGATCCACTGTCGCAGTCTGTTGTAAATGCGCGATAAAATCGCTTTTACGCGGTCCCACCATTTGGCTTCACTAGCACGGAGCTTCTCTACCACAGCCACCCATTCGTCACGAACCTCCTATGTAAGGACGACGGGGGTTGGGGTAAGCGCACTGGCGGTGCTGTGAACGGACAATGGTTTTTGCATCAAAACATAGATGGCGGCGTCGGTGTGCACAGCCCCCGAAGCGGCTAGCTCGAGAATCTCGTTAACGGTGAGCTTGCCCTTGCACAGGAGGTGTGGGAGGAGAGAGTAGACGATCTCGTGGCCCTCGATGGTGATTGATTCCCCAAGAGAATCAAAGTCAACGATCTTGGTATCCTCGTCCAGATTGTCGCTCTAAACAACAGGGTGCAGAATAGGGGCCGGGGCCGATGTGAACCATCCCCCCGTAGGCAGAGTCTGGAGATCCTGTGGGTGCATGTAGGTAGTGAAGAGACCGAGGCTGAACTTCGTACCGTCCACATACACCGAGTCTTGGTCGACGCCGGTGTACGGAACGCCGAAGAGAGAACAGGCGACCATCTTAGGCCCGTGCATGTTTATCAACCTAGATAAAGCGTCGCAGACGGCCTGTTGCTCCTCGAGGAAGGGAAGCGCCTAAGGTGGATTTGGCCTAGTAGAATATAGGCGAATGATCCACTTACGTAGGACGATCCAAGCTTCTCCCTTCTTGGAGGTGACTTGAGCGGTCAAAATTGGTTGGTTATCACAATCAACAATACGGAGAGTCCTGACGCAGTTGGAGGTCGCGGAGCCTGAAAACTGCCACGCGTATCTCTATCCAAGCTTGATGAGGAAGTCGGTCTGCATTCCGGCGGTTTCGCCCTGTAGAGGGGCGCTCCAGAGTTGCTTAGATGCGTCGTGGAAAAGTTTGTCGTATCCCTTGATAATGGTAACGGAGGTGTTCATGTCGTTAGAGTTCA
>Ga0075167_10082350_pt1 | contig 11070 bp, 15 predicted proteins | sample JI61114C2RNA_FD_77314 | JGI IMG/M metagenome (GOLD analysis project Ga0075167, IMG submission 77314) | Metatranscriptome of wastewater effluent complex algal communities from Wisconsin, to seasonally profile nutrient transformation and... | ecosystem: Engineered > WWTP > Effluent > Algae...
GAACTCTAACGACATGAACACCTCCGTTACCATCATCAAGGGATACGACACGCTTTTCAACGACGCATCAAAACAGCTTTGGAACGCTCCTTTACAGGGCGAGACCGCCGGAATGCAGACCGACTACCTCATCAAGCTGGGATAGAGATACGCGTGGCAGTTTTCGGGCTCCGCTACCTCCAATTGCGTCAGAACGCTTCGTATCGTTGATGTAGATAACCAACCAATTCTTACGGCACAGGTTACTTCCAAGAAAGGGGAGGCCTGGATTGTGCTCCGTAAGTGGATCCTGAGATTGTATTCTACTCGCCCGAAGCCTCCCAACGGGATGCCCTTCGCCGAAGAGTAGAAGGCAGTTTGTGACGCCCTGTCTAGATTGATCAACATGCACGGACCTAAGCTGGTCGCATGCTCTCTATTCGGCGTCCCGTATACCGGATCCGAACAGGACTCAGTCTATGTAGATGGGACCAAGTTTAGTTTGGGCCTATTCACCACCTACATGCACCCACACCACATCGATTCGATACCGACAGGCGGGTGGTTCACCAGTGCTCCGGTCCCAGTCATCCACAAGATCGAGTAGTCGGACCTGCGTACCGCCGAGACCAAGCATATCGACTTCGATCGTCAGGGGGAATCCATCACCGTCGACGGCCACGAGATCGTTTACTCGCTCCTCCCCCACTTGCTCTGCAAAGGAAAGTTGACTGTAAACGAAGTCCTTGAAGTCGCTGCATCCGGGGCCATCCACATCGACGTGGCAATATACGTCCTGATGTAGAAACCACTGTCGGTCAATAGTATAGCTTCAGCTCTCACTCCCACTCCGGTGGCTTTGAATGCGACTACCCGTAGTGAATGGGAAGACATCGTTTTCAAGTTAAGAGCCAGCGAAGCCAAGTGGTGGGATAGGCTCAAGGCCCTGTTGTCAAAAATTTACAATAGGCTTCGCCAGTGGATTAATCTCACCACTTTCGAGTTCCACGAATTCACTTCCGAGTACTTCAATTTCGATCTGCCCGAAAGTTACCTACAGCGTTCGGGTAGACTCTGCGACTGGTGCGACCATCTCAAAGGTGATCAATTGGCCGCCGTCCAGGCTCTTCGTTACTACGTATGCGATCTTCCGTTGGTGTACACAGGAGCCGAGTTAACCGCGTTGTACAGCTAGCTGGCTTGGTGCCCACGCAAAATCGCGCTCAGGGTCTACATTCGTATTCCGCTCTCCACCGGTTTGGAAGAGCTGGAACCTCAAACTACGCGCATCTCGAAGCTCGTTAACACCGCCCATAATGCGACTATAGCAGCCACTAAGTACGCCAAGATGGCGGGCTAGGCTATAGCCGCGAGAATGGCCAAAGCTAGAGACGCTTCTCTCGGGCGGAAGACCGCGGAGAAGAAAGTCTCGGACCAAACGAGCAACCAAAAGCTTCCTGGAGCCGTCCCAACTGAAGAGAGTGTACTAACCAAGAGCACAACTCAGAAACCGTCTGCCAATGCGCGTCAATCTCTTTCGTCGGACTCCGAGTCAGAAGAGGAGGAGAAGACGCACGACAACTCGGAATTCAAGCGCTAGGTTCGTTTCGAAGATGAGGTCCCCGTGAATCCTCACAACGCGGCCCCCCGCCTTCCGGGCGTGCAGACGTCGACTGCGAGCGAGCCATCGTAGACGTCCTCGGTCGTTGCCCCTAAATCCGAGCTCTCCAACGTTTCTGAGTTGAAGGAGGATAGGCTGCGAAGGACCCCAGAGCAACACGCCGTAGCTCTAGCTAACGAGATTTGCGCTAAGGTCACCTCCCGCGGAGTGGAGACTTACAACAAGTGCATAGACGGACTAGACATTTTGCACTAGAAAGGCACACCCGAGAACGACATCATTTGGGCTAAACGCAAAGCCGTCCATTCTCAGGCTTGCAAGCATGCCCCATCCACTAATCCCGTGTCTACGGAGCTCGAAGTGAATGCCCAACCGCCATGGGAGTGGACCCCTCAACACCTTTCTGAAGAACATGTGCTCGGCTTCAAGTTTAACGGATCCGTTACAGCCATCGGCCAAGACCAGGTCTGCCATTACGATGAAGAACTCAACGACATGAAGTTATTCCGTCCTGTACACCGCTACGACTACTTGTTAGGCCGTCACCATGTATGCTACACAGTCGACGGGGCGACCACCAACATGCTTAGTCTTTGCTCCCTGGCAGCCTTGCCTAATAAAGGTAAGCAACCATCCCTGGCTCTCAGGTATTTCAGTGTCCTATACCCAGAGCTCGTCCCAGCATGCCGCGCGTTCGTACTGTCTGAGTACCAAACCGCCGGCATGGCTCAGCATGCTTTGAACAACATGACTACCACCGAGTTTAGAGAGGCCCAAATCATTGCCCGCGTCATGCTTCAGTATGCTCACACTAAACAGCTGCTTGCCATTGCCTCCGGGTTCGTGCAGTATCGTTCGATCAGACTCTCACATGATCCTAAGTACGACAAAGCCAGCTATGCTCTCCCTGCTCCTACCGTCCCAGCCGACTGGATCGCAGCTTTTTATACCATGGAGCCTATGACCCCACTCAGGCTAGTGGAAGCAGCTTGTCTTGCCGACCCTGAGGTCTCGCGCGCTATGCCACGCTTCGATTTCGCCCACGATGTGCTCCAAATCGAGGCTACTCCTTACGCGTACAGCGACGCGATCGTGCAAAGAGAATACGATCTATACGCCCTGTCTGCCAAAGACAGGAAGAAGCTCAACTAGGGGGCTCGCAACTTCCCCGCTGCCACTTTGTTAGCCGGCGGACCAAGTTGCGTCGTATTATCTAAGAAAGAAACTGACGAGATCCTCCGCCGCCTTTCCCGGTCACGCAAAGAAGTGCACTAGTTAACCGATTCTGCGTTTAAGGCCAAGCGTCCGTCGAAACTCAGCACTTCCGCACAGTCCGGGTCTCCAGCCATGTCCAACTTAAAACCTTCGACTGCGTCCAACCCATCTTCCACCCCATAGAAGAGCCCACCACGCGCGAAAGGAGGCCGTAAAGAGGCCAATGCCAAGCTGAAAGACGCCAGTGTCGCCGAGAGTGACAAAACTGCCCAATTCGATCTGGACTAGGAGATAGAGGCTAAGAGGAAAGCGGCCGAAGCGTACAAGTCAGCCACCGGCGAGAAACTCCCCTCTCCGCAAATCACCCCAGACGACTCTTTCCTCGGCCCTAAGAGCGCCGACCTGGGAGAGAAAACTACAGACGATCTCCCCCCAAACTAGTTCGCACCAACAGACCCATCCCTCTTAACCCTCACCGCAGTGTCCACATCGGACAACTTGATTGCAAAGGAAACTGCGCCTCCAAAGGAAGAGCCTGTTCCTACGGGTGGATTCGCCAACTTACTCGCCCGCTTAGATTTTTATGGGCTCGACTTGACCGACGGCGATTCAAGCCACATCGCAATCGACTCCGATCCTGTCACGACCCCTTCAGAGTTTCTGCATTCATATCTTCCTAAGTTCGAATTAGTTAAAAAGTTACAACAAGGAGAAATATACAAGTGCTTACTCATCGGGCCTTGCTATTATTCTGCGTCCCAGCGCACCCTCATCGTGTATGATCCGTGCTTCAACGGGGGGTGTGCGGCTTACGCCACGTGGGTCATGAAATGCGTAGCGGAGCAGAGGTTCGAGGACGATTATTATCGCGACGTGTAGGTCAATACTAAAAGAGGAGCTTAGACCATCTACGAGCTGCTCATGTGCGAAGAGCAATGCACCGGTCACCCTCTGACTACCAACGTCCCTAGAAGCTCAAGGACCTTGACCTGGAACAATTTTTCAGCTACCACCGTTCCATCCCAATCTCCTGGCACCGACGTAGCCCACGTTTCATTGGTATATCGAATCACCGACGTGGAGCTCAGCCAATTGACCCCGCCGCTACACGAGCCTTGCATGGACCCCGAATTCTGTCGCGGCTCATTCTCCCGTTTCACGGGCATGATCAGCACCTCGTCCAAGAAAGGCGAATCCAAGGCACACAAGAGACAGAAGAAGGTTTAGAAACGCCCAAAATCGGATGTCCAACCTCAACCGGATCATCGCGGGTCCAAGGCCTTTAACCCAGAAGCGTACGGCTTGGATGGAGCACACGAATGTACTAAGTCTGCGGCTCAGGCGCCGTCCCCCGCGCATTCCTTCGATGCACCTAAACACCGCGCGAGCATAGTTGAAGACAATTCCAGAAATGCGCCGGTGGAAGACATTGACGCCCAGGAAGTGATCAATGCGGTCCATAAAGCACAACGTTCTGTCGGCGACCACAGACCTAAACACTACACAAATGCTATACCGAAAGACACCGTCGACATTGGCATGGGTCTACGCCACGCCATCCGCCTCGACAAGGATGGCCATAGACAACCTTTTACCGTGCTCGACCTGAAGACAACGGACATGAAGCTTGACACGCTGGCGATATTTCGATTCATGGCATACGTTAATCCTCATCACAAGAACAGCGCGTCCAAGACCATTAGATGGGTTCGCGATAATTATTCCGACGAATCCACGTTGAATTACTACGTCGCGCTTTATATCATGATGAGTAACACCTATCATGATCTTCAGAAAATTCGTCCTCTGGGGCTCCAAACGTCCGAGCTGCCACTGAAGACTCTCGAGGACTGCGTGCGTAAAGCTAAGTCGCTCGTAGCCAGGCCATGGGTGGACTGGGATGCCACGCTGTCCGCAGTATTAGATCCGGCAAATTTCCAACCCCATCCGCATGTTCTTTCAGCATCTAAGCCGGTCCTGGGGTATATTGCGGACATCCACGGCAAGATTTTGAATTCATTTCCCGAGGCGGATGCAGAAGCCGGCGCATTCCAGTTACTCAAAGTTTGGGAAAAGGGAGCCAAGTCATTATCCTACACTCGGGTGGCCGAGTCTAAAGGTATAACGGTCGATTTTACCACGAATCCTCCTCGCATTAAGTGTAACTATCTTGGGCCTTACACTACAGACGTGGCTGCCGTCCTCGCGCGGCATAATATGGTCCCTTCCAATCACGAAGACCTCGGCGAGAACACGTTTTCCATGCATGGTTCAAATCACGCCAAGGCCAGATATATGGACGATTACTGCGCCGCTTCGTGCGCGATTAAACTTGCAATGCAATTGAGAAAGAACCCTAACACTCTAGTGATCGTCGTCAGCCCAAAGGTGGCGGCCTACCCGGATTTGTGGCTTTACCTACAATCCCTCACCGCATACCCGCTAGTGTACCTACGCCCAATAGACAACGAATGCGGTGCATATGATCGTCACTACTACTAGACAGCATGGGCCGATGCCCGTCATGCATCTTACAAGATCCATGAGTATCCCCACTGCGCCGCTTACGCCGAAATCGGATGTGTCGCCCTAGCCATATTGAACAACTCCTCGTATTGGTACATGTCCGAAGGCCTCGTCCCGCACGACACTGGCAATCTACCGGTCACCCAGTACATATCTGGCATGAGATACGCCCCGGTTCCTTGTTCAGGCACTATCCTGCAACGGGATGCTAGAATCCGGGTGTACGACGATCTCGACACAGGTTACCAAATGATTGAATACACGCCGAAAGACACGCACACGTACCGTCACACCAATTCGCAGCTCGACGGATTCCCCGACGCCAATGACACTAGTGCAATAGATGCATTCCTCCAGATTCCGCTTCTGGACGATGACGCGTTAGATACTCCAGATGAAATGCCCCTCGCCACGTTCTTTTCAATGATCGCATTTAACACGAGAGTCATCCTTCCCCAGTGCTATGGGCTTCCAACTTTGCCGTTGCACGCCATACACCTCATGAATCAACGCGTCGCGCAAGGGAAAGAGGAAGAACGGCTCTACACCGTGGCCCTTCAGACGGGCACTAACGTGGGCTTACTTCGTGAAAAATACGCATAGATTTCATAGTACGAAACCGCCGCTCTATTCTACCTTCAAGAATCCAATGGTGTGCGTCAAACCAACTTCCCCCTGGTTACGGTCACCCCGAAACCATTCTTCGTGAGAATGCTAGTCCATGCCACCGACATACTGTTGCCGCTCTACGGGATTCCCAACGTCGAGACGGAGCTGAAGGATTGGGGCAAGAACCTCGTCAACACCCCATTTCCCGGCAACGAACACCTCAAATCCTCGATACATAGGGTACTAGCCATGGTGTACGCTTCTTTGTACGACCCTTGGAGAGCGTCCCCGTGTGGATCTTTCGACCTATCCTTGAACCAATTGCTCTGGCTGGACGCTCTCTTTCATGTAGTCCGCGTTGCCTTCCCATCCATAAACTACTACATGGGCATGGCATGGCAGTGGTTTAGAGTGGTGTCCACCATTTTGGTGGCTTTCTTCATCATCCTGGTGGTATCCATCTAGTATCGATTGAGGCTCACCCTAGCCATCCGCTCGGCGACAAAGCACCTTCGGACGGTTTCGAGGAGATAGGCCATCAAATACCTCATGAAAACTTGCGACACCAGCAAAAAAGATGCGACTAGCACTTATGGAGCCGTTATGTTGCGCCCCGACTACTTCTATTCGCTCCCTTGTCACGGCGATCCTCGGTTCTACCGCGCACCAGAGCCAGACGAACAAACCGAACTACGCACCCCGGCCCAGCGCATCTACGCATCCCTAGTCCGACAAGTCGATACAGCCCGCTTTATTTTCACATCGAAGACGCATCAAAATAAGACCCCTTATTATGTGAAGCTGCTACCGGGATACGATATCGCAGGCCGCTACGCGCATTTAACGGTTCTCATCTACATGGCCCTCTATTACGCCTTATTCATCCACAATCCGTGGAACAACGACAGTCATTTGCTGATTCTCATCAAGGTTACTATTCCATGGCTGCTCGTCCATATGGGCGGAGAGTTTTGGTCGATACACGCGATTCTATGGACCATGGTCCTCCCCTCCTTGTACATCGCAGCTGCAGCTCCGCTCACTATCGCCTGGCTTACGGCTCGCCCTACTCAAACCGGCGCGCGGTCCTCGGGCGTCGCCCGGAACGTGCTGGTCGGCGGGCTGGTCGCATGCGCCGGATTTCTAGCCGCCAACGACGGTACAGGAGTCTTAAAGATCAACAAACGTTTGGATCCCCGCACAATTGAACTTAACCACTCTGTCACAGACGTGCACACACGCGACTTCGACTTTTTCTCGCACAGTCGCTGTCTGATCAGCGACGGTCCGACCACGTATCGAGTGGCCAAATAGTGCACCAGGACCGGCCCGACTATCCACGATCTTCAGGGAGAGCACAAAACTATCGAACACGACAACGGCGTAGTCGGATAGCTATTTGCCGTTTTTGAGAGGCAATTTAAGACGGGTCTCCAACCGGCTGCTTGGTACGTCGACAAGATACGTGAAGCTTCCCGTAAGCTGTTTTCACAAGTAGTTGACCACATGAACCACAACGTGATCGTGAATGATACCTATTTTGACTTCCGCCGCGAATTATCAGAACTCGATTTCCCTAGAAACAAAAAATAGAAGTATTTCCAGAATACCGTGGACATGCTCAACCGCACCGAGCCATACCCATCAACCGAACTGTACTATAAAGTCATGGTGAAAACCGGAGAAAAGTATCTGCTGCCTTTCGATCAGGCCACTCTCATGTATTAGGGCGCGGCCATGCAAATGGACTCTAGAGCCAGACTGGTGTGCGTCCCAGAAGGGAAAATTGGGAACGGGTGCCCCACGCTTCTCGCACGGCAAATAATCAGGGACGTTAAGTCATGTTTGTCTCCTTTCGTGCACGGTTTGGACAACTCTTCTTTAGCCAAAAAGTTGGTCCGCTCCTGGGACCATGTTCACCACTCTCCACAGGACCCTCTATGCTCTTTCGATGCTGACGGTTCCAATCACGACGGCCACCAACATTATAAGCTAATACAAGCGGTGGACTGTACGTTCTTCTCCTTGCTCAAAGAAACCCCTTACTTCCGCTTTCTCCTACGCAAGACGCATTGCAACGCAGACTTAGTCATTAACGAATGCTATAAGATTTACGCTCAGACTAGGAGCAAGCTCAAGGTTGTATGGAAAAAGGACGGAAAAGTCGCCGACATCATGGCTAGAGGCACTGTTCTGAGCGGATCATGCACTAAGACCACTCTCGGAAACACCCTCAGAGTGGCGCTTTATTGGAAATTGCTCCTGGAGGACTTAGGCTACACGACCAATTGGCTATACGAGGAAGAATCTAACGGGACAAAGTTCGATTGTTACATTCACGTCGCCGGTGATGACTTCCTCATGTTCGCCAGGAAGTCGGTTTGCGATAGGATCAAAGCAGAATACCTTCAGCACTTTTCCGCCACCAAGGACAAGAAACATCATGGGAATGGACAATGCGTAGAAGCGGTGCACATCCGCGCTCCCGACGACATTAATTTTTGCTCCAAGATTTCTTATCCCATCCCCGGCGAACATTTGCGCATTTGTAGACACCCTCTCAAAGCTCTATCGCTGTCCTCATATCATACGTATAGCGCTGAGGTTGGATACATGCCCGCCGAGGAGCACACCTTTTACGTTGGCTATTCGATCTTCCACGAGCTCGGTGGTACCCTCTTCAAGATGTATTCCCGCATGCGCATGGACAAAGGGAAGCGCACGGCGGACAAATACCTCGACCGCATGCGTAAGATCGGCAAGTACTCACTCGGTTATGTCGCCACCAAAGACGACGTAGACGCGGATAGGCACCTGTGCGAAAAATTGGGTATATCTTGGGCCATGTATACCAGTCTGTGCATATAGTGTCTCTCGGATTAGGACTTTTTGTTTGTGGACGCGATGACCACAGGTTCCTACACGCATGACGTGCGGAGCGGGCGTAGGTCCGCAGATCAAATAAGCTATGAGCACAAGACCCAGCAACCAGAACCAAAAGAAGCAGAACTAGAACCAAAACCGTCGCACCTCCGGCCGTCCGAACACCCAGCAGCGCCAAACTCCGAGACATACGACCGCCACGACGAAGAGTCGGGTGCAGCGGAAAGTGGTCGAGAGAGTCGCCCAAAAAGCAAGACAAGAACTCTCGTTGGAGGACCACATCAAACAACAGAGACTCAAGACGAAAAGGTCAGCCACGGCACCAAGAGACCCTAGGTGGGGAGAATAGACGAGGTCTGCTCCGAACAAAGTCCTTGCAGAGCGCAAAGATCGGATCACGTCCGCTATTGCTACGGCTATCTCCCGCATACCAGCGGCCAACTTCAAGGCGGCCGCCCAGCGGCCTCCTGCGGCCCGCCTCAGCGCCACTCAAAGTGCAGGCGCGATGTTGGACATGGCGAAACAGGATAGAGAGTACGTGGAGGCATGTCTGCATCCAGGCCGCAAGAGGGTCGTTCCTCCCTTCTCCAATGCTACGGAGATCGCCGGTATCATACCCCTCGCCCTGACGGCGACCATGTACACGAACCAAGCCTACACCACATCCCTCACGCAGAGCGGTGTAGTCGGCACCACCCTCACCCCACTGGGTTCGTCAGAGCACACGGTCATCGCCCTATGTCCTGCAGCGACCTGCTTCGGCTCAAACGGAGCAAATACGTTCGCATCGGGGATTTCCATAACGAATCCGGGCTCCCCCGTAGGAAACAATACTCCCATTCTGTCCTATTCGCTGTACTCGTTCTTTCCGATGAATCAGCCCGTATACTCGGAACTTCCCATGACATCCGTATGGGGCAGCGACCTGAGCGACATCGGCGTACATGGAAATGCATTTTCCATCGAGTACGAAGTGAAAGTCGTCGCCGCGGCCGCCAACGTCGGAGGCTTCTACTTTCAGACTACGATCCCCATTGGTACCCTTATCAAGGACGACGGATCACTCGCATCCATATCCCTGGACGAGTTAATCCGCAATGGAGAAATGCACTCTATGGACAACGGCAAACTCACAGTGAACGAATTTATCCGCAACCCGAACGTGCTAGTGGAAATCCATAGAAACGGCACCCAGGTGGACTGGGGCAGTATTTTGGGAGAGTGCATCACATTTGTGATCATACCAAGGGCCTCTATCCCCATTGCCACGACCTCGTCCGCTTTGACAGCCACCTATACGCCTTTCTCATTGTCTGCTACCTCTCGAGCCAACTTCATCGTTTGGCCAAAAGCTACCCCCGCTGGAATGGCCCTCGCCGAGAAGCCAAAGGTGGTGCACGCAGAGTATGAAGTTCACCACGCCTCCGCCGCCGCCAAGTATTTGAAGAACAAGCGTGTGGCGAAAGTCCCAGAAAAAGGCTGGCTAGGCAAAACCTGGGATTACATCAAGGACGTTGACTGGAAGAAGTGGGCATCGATAGCCACCACGCTCGGCACCGTCTTGCTCGAAGAAGAACCAACCTCGTAGATCATCATCCCTTCCGTGTACTATGTCAATCTGTACAACCAAATGCCGTTAGGATACTACAGTCTAGATCCAGAGCTTCAGTCGATATTGCAAGCAACTTACGAAGCAAGGGATCGGTTCCTTGTGTGGTATCAAACCCACCAGAGAGACTACAACTATCCGCCTCCACGCTGGGATGCGCCCGAGACCTTCACGGTCCAAGGGGACAGACGCAGGACTTGGGAGAAACTTTAGGCGAGCTCGAACCACCCGAACATGATCCTGACTCCCGCCTTAGACTTCGAATGCACGGACCCTACTCCTGAGGCTCAGAAATGGTTCCAAGACTTCATGTTCTCGTTTATAGGCGACAGACCCTACACCGCAATCTCCGACACTTCCTCTCAATACTCCACCGGGTTCAAGAGGGTTAAGTGACGATGACCATCCGGCCATACCACGAAAGTCGTAGGCCATGGAGTTAGCGACTCCAGAGCTTGGCCGCTCCATAAGCCCGCCCAGACCAAGGCGTAAACCCGGTCCGGCTCGCACACCTGGAAAACCAGGGCCGTCCCCAAGACTTCGTGAAAGGGGGCTGGGAAGCTATCCCAAAGAGGTTCAACGATCCCTCCGCAAATTCGCTACAAGTTTCAATACTTGGGCCCCTCAC
>Ga0075167_11033827_pt1 | contig 10790 bp, 2 predicted proteins | sample JI61114C2RNA_FD_77314 | JGI IMG/M metagenome (GOLD analysis project Ga0075167, IMG submission 77314) | Metatranscriptome of wastewater effluent complex algal communities from Wisconsin, to seasonally profile nutrient transformation and... | ecosystem: Engineered > WWTP > Effluent > Algae...
TGACGATGATTTTAACAATAAGAAAATTGCTTTCATAAAATAAAGATAGTAACATTTTTGAAGGCTGTCTAAAAATTTGAACAATTACAGTTGATTCTTTATCATCATAAGTTTGTGATGTCTGTGATCTCCTCGGTGGTTATGTAAAAATGGGAACTCTTTGTCAAAAAAATTGAATCGATAATTGCCTAATTTCTTTTTAAAAGGATGAATGTTATTAATGTTAAACTGGATTTTATCTAAACAATCAACTGAGATGTGTTTCATTGAAAGATAACAAACATTTGAAAATGGCCAATTGCAACGAGTATAGCAAAGTCAATCAATGTAATGTTTGTAACCTTCAAACTTTTAAAAAAAATGGACAATGTCTTTTCATTACTAAAAATATCCAAAACTGTACTATCAATAAATCTTGAAGAACTTGTTAAACATGTGATCTTAGATTGCCTTCCTATAACAATACCTATTGTGAGCCTGTTGATGATTAAAAATTCAAAAATTGTCTATTCTTCACTCATCCATTATCTTGCACCAAATGCAAACCTGACTATATTAAGAATGAAAATTATTTTCTTTCTAAACTTAAAGATTTTTCTAATGATTTTTTTTATAAACTTGTGTTCATGAAAGAAAAATTTTTCGATCTAATTTTTGAAGTTCCTGTGTGTGAATAAAAATTTTCAATTAAAAATTGTCTTAGTATGAAAGAAGGATAAAAATGTGAACAATGTTAAGAAGGATATATTTTAAGTCCTGATGAAACTGTATGCTTTATTAAACCACTTCCACCATAAAATCCTTTGAATTGAATTCCGAATTGTTATTAATATGCTAATGCAAATTATGAAAGCTGTAAAATTTGTTTAGAAGGGTTTTACTTAGTTGATTAGAATACCAAATGCAAACCTCATAATTTAGTTGATGAGGTAGGAGTACCAAATTGTGATTTATATTCTTAAACTGAGAGAAATATATGTGTTTTTTGTAATACCGAATATTATCTTGATTTAAATGTATCTCCCCCGAAATGTGTTAAAAGAAATTGAATTATATTAAATTGTTAATATTATTATAGAGATTCTGATAATTGTCAAGCATGTTATGAAAACCACTTATTTCATGGTGATATTAATGATCCTTAAAAAAAGAAATTCTGTTCTAAAATTATATCAAATTGCACATTAGAGAATCATATAACAGATTCAACAATATTAACTTGTAATGAGTGTAATGATGGTTATTATTTAAATGATTTTAAAACCATATGTTATTTGGCTGAGAATAAAATTGAAGGATGTGTTAAATATGAATCAGCCTTTCTTTGTAAAGAATGTTTGTAAGGTTATTACACACAAAATGGAAGATGTTTAATTCATGATTTATTTTACTAATGCAAGAATTATGATACCATAAACAAAAATAAGTGTATCGAATGTAAATAACAAGGAGCTTATACTTAGATCGAGTCAGATTGCGAATAATTAGAAGATAGAGATATCGCCTCATTTCCTAATTGTAATTTATTCAATGAAGATAAATAATGCATTGGATGTGAGCCAAATTATGTAATAAAATAATCAGGAAATACCATTTCTTGCGAATAAAAAGTTGGATGTTCAAAAATGAATTAAGTTGATAAATCTTGTGAAGTGTGTATGAATAATTATTATAATTATGATGGAATTTGTGTATAGATCACCAATGAATCTTGTCTATATTATTTCTCATAAAACACTACAGCAAAAGAAATGTTTAATTTTATTGGAATAAATCCTTGTGAATTGTGTAATGTTAATAAATATTACACTGTTTTTGATAAGGGATTCGATATTTATTAATGCATTATACCAAATGAAAAAAAGGCACCAGTTGATAATTGTCTTTAATTTGGAGTTAATGATTTAGGATATTACTGTATTGAATGTCGAAGAGGGTATTATTATATTTCTGATTAAAAATTATGCCAACCTTATGATGAAACAACAGGAATAAAATCATTTGATCAATAATTATAATTTACATCTGCTGAATTACAAAATCAAATTTATTGGACAAACGCTTTTACATTATCAACCTTTGGACTGTATTGTAATTAGGTCAGTGAAGATAAAACCTCATGTATGAATTGTAAATCTAATTCGTACCCTTATTATACATCAAATTCTTTGATAGATTTTATACAAAATACTTCAATATAAAAAAGATTCAAATATTTCAATTTACCTATAGATTATACATCAAAAAAAAATACTGAAAATTACATACTTTTCGATAATCCTTAACTAAATTAATGTATGATTAAAGAAACTCATCCTACTTATACTTAAATCTTTGATTATTGAATCCGAGGATAATTTGATGGGAAAACTTATGAATAATTTTCTTGCAAAAGAGGACCAAAAATAAAAGAAAGTTAAGAAACTTAACCTGTTTATGATTAAAATAATTTGGAAATTGTCTATAATGTAGATTCTGCAGCTCTTTATAGTGGTGGAAAATATAAATTGTGGGAAAACACTAACTATAGAAAAGCTCTTTGTGAAGTAGATGGAGTTAATAGTATAGATAAATGTACACGATACGCGAGTGATTTAAATCTCCAATTACCTTTTAGGGAAAGATTTTTATTGAGTTGTTTATAATGTGAAAATGGCTATGATTTAATCGCGGGGGTATGGAAAGTGCGAATTTAAGTAGAAAGAAGATAGGATAGAAGTTTCATTGAAACTAATTTTGATTGGATTCAAACTAGTTGTGTTGGAGATTTATTTTCTAGTCCTGAATATGTAACAAATTGTTTTATGTTCTATTAGCAAATTCAAAACTCTTTTAGGGAAGTTTAATGTTTAAGTTGTAAACCTAAGTATAGGCCGACATTGTCCAGTAAGCCCTTTAAATGTTTATAAACAGATCCAAAATTTTCTCTTGTAAAAATAGATAGATGTATTTTAGGATATTATTGTTCTAAATATTTGGTATGTTTGCCAGATCAATATTAACAATGTTAAACAGCAGCACCTTATTTTTAATATTTTAATGTATTTTTTGGAGAATGTATTGGTAAAAATGAATGTCGATATGTCGAGGGTACAAACGAACCTGTCCCATAAACATGTTCAAGTTAATATTATTGTTTTTAAGGTTTTTGTAAAAAAAAATGTGATTGTTTAAATACAGGTGATACTCATTTGTTCAGGTGTGATGCATCTACTAATTATAAATGCCTTCCTTTATTATGTGAATGAGCTCTTGGTTAAACTATTGATGAAAGAAAAATAAATAAATAGAATTTTGATGCGACAACTTAAGGTGAAAAAAATCTAAATATGACATATACTAGAGAACTGAATTTCATTCCAGGAAGAACTGATCAAATATAAATATTGTATCCACCAACTAACAATAATGGAGCAGGTGGTTTATATTTTCCAGATTAATATAAATTAGCTTGTCAATCATATTATCCAGATGGTTTCAATTATACGTATTGGAATACTGGGATTACTGAAAAAAATTATGTGAATAATTATTTAAAATCTGTTAAAGTTTATGGTACATCATAAAATATTACATACTTTTATAATGATATGGCTAACCCGACAGTAACTTTAAAGACTATAACTGATTACACTTCAGGTCTTTAAAAGATTTCAGTTAGTGGAGAAAGTTTTTACACATAAATTTATCAAGGTAATTCTACAAAATATTATGATAATGCCTATTAAACAGCATACAACATCAACTAAGAAGTTACTGTATTATCAAATGGTGTGAGAGTTGAATATTATCTTAATGGAACTCGAAAAGAATTTTATTTAAATGGAACAACGATTGAATTTAGTGCTATTGGAAACCAAGTAATAAAAATTCCATTATAAACATAATTACTTCGTAAAGAAATATCCGCTGCTACTCCAAATATTCATACACTGTATTATGTTGGAACAGATTGGTATAAGGTTGTTAATATATAAAACCCTGCAAGCTAAACAGGATATTACAAGAATCCAAATGAAGCCAGTATCGATTGAATTGATTTTGATATCTTATAGAACATAACTTATTATCTAAATGGTTCTAAATTAGTTTAGTTATTTAGCACGCCAACTTAAAGAACATTGTATCCAGTTGCTGCGTAAACTTCAAATTATGTAATTATTTATGATATGAGTGACAGTGTAATAAATCCTAACGTTTCGACTTATTCTAGTATGAAAATGGAATTATGAAAATTTTATTCAAGTAATGTTTTTTCTTATAGTGAAGAATATTATTTTACAGATTTATTAAAAACAGTTTAAATCGCAACCAAAACAATTAAAACTAACTATAAAAAATATGCTTTTCCTTCAATCGGAAATATATGGGAAAATTCAACTTACTTTATTTATCTTTTTGATAATTAAACCACGAGCTTAGTATAAAAATCAAATAATTAAAAAGAAGTTTATCATATTAATGGAGAAAAATAAATTTACTTTTAAAATGGTGATGTGAAAATGTATGACAAATACGATACAGAGACATATATAACCAATGCTGGTACAAAAATCATAACAAACGTCATCGGAGAAATAACTTCATTTGCGAATGATATAGCTACTAAAACAGACAAAATAAATTGAATTGTTGGTTACACTGGTTAAACGGCTACGTACATATTAGATGATGGTAAGAGTTATCAACTAGAAAAAAATAACTATATATACAAAATAAAAAATATAGATGGTTCAAAAATAATTAAAACCAATAACTCTGGAAAAATTACCACTTATACTTTTGATACAAGCGGCAATTGTAAGTCAACTGATAATGTTAAATTAGAAACATAAAATAATGTTTCTGATTTTTTATTTGAAACAGCCACTTAATAACTATCATAATTATCATCAAGTAATGTGTTCACTTTTACTAATTTATTATCTGAATTCACTTCAGTTACTTTAACATAATTACCAGCAAAAGGGTGTTTTGAAACAGCATATGTCAATGGTCTAGATAAAACATTTGAACCAACACCACCTTCAAGATGATTATTGGAATAATAATTAAAAAATGAAAGATTACTTTAAGAAGTCATTAATGATTCGAATTCTCCTTTTTTTATTAATGATTGATTATTAACTGATCCTTTCGTAGATAGCGGTGTTTTACCACAAAAAACTAGAACTTTTGATAATTAAGATGTTGTTACTTGGTAAGATTACAATAATAATTAAGTAGAAAGATAAGTTAACTTTAGAAATGGCACATAATTTATTTATTAATGGAATGCTAATTCTAAAAAGAAAATCATAAAAGATTCTCAAGGTAATATTTAAAGTACTTGGGACTTTATTAATAATCAATACCAAAAAACAGGTAATTCTCTTATATCAATGACTGGACCTACCACCATAACCAATGGAATTCAATATTAATACACTGAAAATGGATAAAATATATAGATTCAATTCTATCAAAATTTTACTGAAATTATTAAAAATACAAATGCTAACATATATATTTTTTATGACATAAATCAATAAATTTTAAGTATTTTGAAAAATGTTAAAATACTGAGTGAACCAACAGGATTGATTACTTAGTAACCATTATTATAAACAAGATCTATACGCAGAGGTACTATAACAAACACTACAAACATTGAAACAAAGGTAATAACTTAAGTTGATTCCACCTCACCTTCTAATTATATTAAATATTTTTCTGATGGTACAAAGGAAATTTTTGAAAATGGTAACAAATATTAGTATTTAAATAATCAAACAGAAACAATTGAATTAAATGGTTCTAATATATTGTCCCATAAGGTTTATAAGAATTCTTTTCTTGGAGATGAACATTTATATGAAATTTAATGGAATAAAGTAACAAATACAAACAAAAAAATATTTACTAATCAAACTTATCCTATTGAGTATATCGAGACTTTAGCACCACCTCTCATTCATACTAAATATAGAAACGGTACACTGAAAATTGAAAATGGATCAACGATTGTTATGCAAGAAAATAATGGGGATTCTCAAACTTTTGATATCTCTTGGAATTTTAAAAGTAAAATTATTAATTCGAAAAGTTATGTATACGATTCAGGTGAATAATTATTTACTTCTACTACAGTCGATGAAATAGAAAAATATTATTAGGATGGAACCTATTTAACCAAGGGATTATCAAGTGATATACCATCCAAACTCTATGATTTTGATTCAAAAATATTTGAACACACTGATTATTTAACGACAAGTGTGTATTATAGTGGTGAATAATCTCTTTGGAATTCCTAATTTACAAGTGGAAATAAAAAAGTTTCTATATAAGGTATTGGATCATTCGAACAAACACTAACATATTTAAAATATATTACAACAGACTCTATTGAAAAAACATATTACTTTAAAGATTGTATTAGAAGTAAATTAATAAACACCCAAATTATTAAATAAAAATGTGATAAAGTAAATTTTGGAAATGGTGATTAGGGTTATTATTATGAAGATGAAGCAGTTATATTCAAATATGATGGTGATTTATGGTACATCAATTTTGTAATTGATCCTGATTCATTTTATATAGTTAATTGGTCAAACCCATTGATTAGAATGAATAGATGAGGTTTATTGGAATGAATTAGTGTGTCCTATAACATGTATTTGGAAACTGAATAAAGAGTAATTAAATATTGAAATAATACACTGATTGTAGATAATTTTATAACAAACCAAAGAAAATATTTTACCAATTACTAGGAAACTGATTAAATACTTACTTATGATGAAAATGGGTATAATATAAAGATTGAAAATTTAACAGGAAATATTAAGACCAAATACTAAAATTCTGATGGGAGTTATATATATTAGGATAATGATATTATTGAAGTATATTTCAAAAATCAATTCAAAATTACAAAAACAAAAGCAACTGGTGAAATTGTCAAGTTATATGATTATCATAGTTATATAGAAAAAGAAATTAGATCAGGAAACACATTCGAAATTATTTATAAGGATTGATTTTCTAAATGGAGAGGTTACAAGTCTTTAATCTATGATGCTTTAAATAATCGCTTGGATAGTATCAAAGATTTAAATAGCGTAAACAAAAATATTTGGTAAGATCCATCTTAAGCAAGTATTTATTTTCCTTTTAATTCTACAACTTATACTCGAATAGAATAGGATTAAGGAACATATATACTTACCACCCATTAATATTCTTCAGATGAGAAAATTGAGTAATATATATATTCAAATGAATCCGGTAGTGATGTGTTTATAACTTATACCTTACAAAAAGACACAATGTTGATTACTAAAAATCAAATTACAAATGAATAAATTACTGAAATTTCTAACCTTTATAAAATAATAATAGCAGATTGGAATAATGTTTAGTATAGAATTTATGATAAATTACAGACTCCAGTATTCAAATGGACCTATACTGCAGATAGAATTCATTTTTTCTAACCACTATATAATGATTTGATTAGGTTAATTGATTATCCGAATCATTTGATAATAAGTGATAGAGAAGTCATTTATAACTAAGGTACTATTTTGACTATTCAACAAATTGAAGCGAGCGGTTCTGGGGCCATTTAAATCATAGGAAATATGAAATGTGATGATGCTACTAATTCTTCATTTTAAATTAGTTTGAATTCTAATGTGATTCAAAATGTCAATAACATTTAATAAGCACTGTCATTTACTTCAGATTAAGAAATATAAATTAAAACTTAGACTGTCTTTTCTATTAAAAAGATTGAATTTGTTAATAGTAAACTTTAAATAACACCAAATGATTCAACGACTATTACTTTTATAGATGGTTCACTCTCGACTACAAGTAGCTCTAATTACGATTTCACTTGTTCCTCAATATTGATCACTTAATTTGATTCGGCTGTATTAACATCTGCTTCTGTATACATAGATAATACAATGCCTGTTGTAAGTTCATCAGGAACTAATTTAAATTTCAATACATTAGAAGGTGTAACGGTAACATCATCCAATTTTTCTTCAACAAATGTGAGTTAATTGACTTGTTAAGGAGATAGTATTTCTTTTTTTGGTGGTTAAATAAATATATCATAATAGGTTGAAATTTTACCATCTGGTTCAACTTATTTAGTTTCTGGAAGTGGTACAATATAAACTACTCCATAAAGTCTAATTTACTCAGACCAATTGACGTTGAAATAAACTTAAACAATAAAAGTTAATACAAGTTCAAACTTAACAGGAACCATAACGATTAATGAAGGAATAGGAAAAATGATTGGAAATTTTAATTTATAATCTAATATAAATTGTGCTGTGAATTAGAATACTTTTACTACATCAGTAAGTGATAATAATTATGGATTGGATTTGCTTTAAGATTAATAAGTCATAATTTGAAATCATAAATGGATAATAGATCACGTTAATGTTATTAATTTGGATGTTTAGAATTACTTTATTGAGTATAAAACTCAAAAAACCTACAATGTATATATAAATTAACAATAAGATGTGTTTACAATATCATCTGGAAGTTTATTAACGACATCAACTGCTTAGGCTATTACTTACACTTTTACTAATGGAAATATAGTATTTTCAACCACAGCTTTTACAGATGATTAAGTCAATAAAGAGATTACAATTAATTCCAATTTATAAATAACAATTACTTGTAATTTAGGATCGATTTAAGTAGATTAACTTACCACAAATTAATTCCCCAACTATACATTTAAAAAAATTGATTAAACATTATTAGATCATGATATAATCAAATCTACAAATGGATTAGACTCGAGTAAATTATAAGATCCTTATCTGTCATTTACAGATTAAGTACATTCTGGAGGTACTATATAAATAGATTCATATGAATTTTAATATACTACAAATATCAATTTTGGACAAAAAAATGTTAATATATTAAACAATCCATAAGTGACACTAAAAAACTCTAATTCTTAATCGTTTTCATTTGGAACATTTAATGCTACTATATAATTAAGTTCAGGAACTTTAATTACTTATGGAGTATTAACATCTAATTCATCCACTGATTTTAGTTTCGATACACTTACTATATAGGTACCTATTAATATTAATTTGATTCAAGATCTCACCTTCTCTTAGTTATATTTTGATCAAATCATCGTTTCTGGTAATAATTCATAAGTTACATCTAAGTTGATCTTTGAAGGTAGTTAATTAAATCCCCTAGTTTTTAAAAAATCAGATTCAACTTTGGTAAATTATGATGGAATAATTTCATCGGTTTTAATTGATGATTTGACATTTTCAAATGTATCAATTACAGGTTTAAATAAATAGGAATTAGAATAAATATAGCCAACCTCAATATCAAAAAATACACCATCAAACATATAATAAAAAACCAACACATGTGAAACATCCATCGATTTTGACGTGAATAATCATTCAATATAATTGAATGGTTTTACTGGTTCAGTTCCAAATTTTTAAATAAGCAGTATTTCAAAAGATTATCAAGTGACCCCAAACATAAATAATCTTATATTTTCGACCGAAACATTTAATAATTATGATTATCCAAATACTTAAAATTTTAATATTGTAACTCAAACAGATACAACACTTGGTACATTTACCAATGGATAATTATCTTAGTCCACCTAAAATTGTTTAATCAACCAAGTAACAACCGAAATAATTCTTACTAATATAATAAATTCACCTATTTTTTCGAGAGATGGCATTACTTTATAAAAAGGTATTAAAACTTTGGTTTTAAATAATACAAATTTAGGCGAAACAATTCAATTATAATAAGGTGGAGGAAACACTTATTAAATAAAAATCAAAAGAACTGATATTGCATAACTTAGTTCTACATTTTAATATTCTTGTTCAAGTTATTTGATGAGTAACATATAATCTGCAACATTTTTAAGTGGGAATTAGTTTAATTTTTTAGGAAGTAAATTTAATGTAGTTGGAGCTAATTAAGCATTAACAACAACTTTGATTGAAGTAAATGGAATAAACTCAACAATTGGATCATTAACTCCTAATCAATTAACATCAACTAAAATTATTACCAAAAACGTGACTTTCAATACAAATGTTGCTTTAAAAATTTAAGGAGGTTCATTCAATTTTCCATTAATTGCTCCTATAAGTATTTAAGGAACTACGGCAACATTCACTAATCCATCTTATGTTGGAAATGGTTAAACTACTATTACTATACCTGTATCTGGTTCTTGGGCTAAAATTGATGGTCAATTCGATCCTTAATATTAACTTTCAGTAGAAATTCTCTCTTAGCCTCAAGATAATTTTATATCATTGAAATAATAGAATTTAATTTTCACTATATATTCAAATGATTTGATGGAAGAATTTAGTAATCTCTAAACTGGAATTATTTAGAGATACTATGTAAATGGAACAATTTCAACAATTGATAACCAAGGATTAATTTAAACTGTTTATCCAGACAATAGAGTTTTTGAAGGAGCTGATATAAATTTCAAAAAATAATGGTAAATTAATACTCTATTGTATTCTGATGATTATTATACTGAAATTATTTCTAAATTGGAAGGAGGAATAATGAATTAATATAATTACGATAATTCAAAAAGAGTTTCATCGACTCAATATTTATTCACTAATGGAACTTAAGTAGAATTATTTAGCGATTGAAAATAAATAACCGATAATTATTCTTAAAGATCATTTTTCTTTAATGGAAAATATGAGTTTATCTTAAACAATCCAGAT
>Ga0075167_10916431_pt1 | contig 10770 bp, 8 predicted proteins | sample JI61114C2RNA_FD_77314 | JGI IMG/M metagenome (GOLD analysis project Ga0075167, IMG submission 77314) | Metatranscriptome of wastewater effluent complex algal communities from Wisconsin, to seasonally profile nutrient transformation and... | ecosystem: Engineered > WWTP > Effluent > Algae...
GTCTAAACAAGTTCTTCAACTGTTAGCCATCTTAATCGTTCTTTCGTTTAGTCAGACTGTCTCTTCGACTATGTCTGACTCCCTGTACATCTACAGGGTGACCAACATCTCTGATTTCAATCAAAATGACATCTCAGGTGGATTGATGGGCGGAACCAAAATCCGCATTTGGGGTTATGGGTTCGATGCGGTGCCAGAAAACAACATCGTGACTATTGGCCAGTCTCCCTGTGTGGTGACAGAGGTTGGCCATAACATGTTGGTTTGTAGAACTGGACCTTCTTCTTAACTATATCGACCAACAGTTTCTATTTCTGCTCCCACAAAACAGAAATATAGCTGCACTACTTGCTTCTTCAGCTACAACTACACTCGAACCCCCACATTAAATAAGGTTTACCCTCGTTCCGGATTGATCGAATCTAGAACATTTTTTATGGGTTCTTATTTATATACCCCTCTGACCTAATTAACTTCTGAAAGTTACTCTATTATGGTCGGAGACACTACCTGCTTGCTGGATAATATCATTCAATCCACCACAAATTTATTACCCCTTTCCAGAGTTCTTTGTGACATCAAAAACGAAGAGGCAGGATCCTATAACGTCTATTCTACAGCCGTAAATGGAATTTTGAGGCGCTCCCCATCTGTTAGTTTACCAAGTATTGTGACACCTGGAACTTCTTTTGATTATGTTGTCTTCCCAACCGTCACCGGTGTCTCAGTTCATGAAGGATTCCATACAGGAAACAAGCTCACAATCACTGGTACAGCCTTCCCCATGGACTCATCTAAAGTTGAAGTCGAAGTTGGAGGCATCCCCTGTGTTGTGTCCAGTTCGACTGTCAAGGAAATAAAGTGTGCCTATGCCGCAGTCACTCTTCCCAACGACTTCGGAAAACAAGTCGCGGGGGGAGCACAAACCAAGCCTTACTTCTAAGGATCTGGATTTACCCACGATGTTTATTCTTTCACTGACCTACCTGCAAGTGCCGTCGATGCCACCTATTTTGTGGACTATGTCAGGACCAATGATGCAAAGGTCACTAAGATTACCGCAACTAACTTCTCAGCCAGAGCCATTATCGGAGAGCTTGAAGTCAGTAATGCTGATTTCAATGACTTGAAACTGATCGACAGCACCAAGATGCACGGAACAGTCAGCAAGGGATACTTTGTTGCTCCAATTGCTGCCACTTACAACTTCCAACTCACAGCTACAAAGAATACCTCTGTCTACATGTCCTCTTTCAAGGGATCTGCAGAAGTCGTTTATACTACTCCATCCATCAAGTTTGCCGCACCTAAGGCTTACACCAAGAATTAGGCAGAGGTTGAGAGAATCAGACAGGTCTCAGATGCTACAATGCAAGCGAGTGTCACTTTAACTCTTGGACAAGCCGTGTACTTCGAAATCTATTGTGCATCCAACACTGTTTCAGATGAGAACACCAATGCTTGGAGTCTGAATGTCGATTTTCCAAACACTGACCTCACCTTCAAGAGTTCAGTCCAAGAAATCCAGAAAATTGAGGTTTCTTCAACTTTCGACGGTCAGAATATTGTATTCGAGCAGTTCGGGGCAACATCTGGAAACTTTGAGTACTCCGAAGGAGCCGCAGAGGCCAACAAGAAGTCTGTGCCATACAATGCGAATAGTGCCCAGTTCAGAGATATTTTGAAGAGTTATGACCACATTGAGAAGTTCTTTGTTTCACTCACTGTCGAAATTCTCGATTCCACTGGCGGATTGACAAGCGTCACAGGAAATCCTGCTTTCAAATACAGATATACTGTGAATTTGAATGGAACATTTGATGCTGCAAGGCCCATCAACGTCAAAAAAGGCGATGCGGTAAATTCAAATCCCGCCATCACTCCACAGGGTACATTTACTGTTGGACCAGCTACTACTCTTTCCCCCTCAGTCAGCGGAACATTCGGTTTGTCTTATTCCGGGCAGGTCCTGAAGTCCGATGTGAATCAGGCAGATCCCTTCGCTTTCGATACAGCCACTTCACCTGAAACTTTGGAAAGGATCATGTATAACCAGTTTGGACTCAATGTAAAGGTTACTACTTACGTTGACAATTTCAACCGAACTTTGCTCGTCGAATTCTTCGGACTCAAAGCAGATGCTCCTGCCTTCGTAGTTGTCTCAGCAAAACTCGCTGGAGGAAAAGCTGGCTTGGTCCCAACCGCAACAGTGACCACAATCAGACAATTTTCTGCCACCAATTCCAGATTCGAGCCTGTTACATTTGAGTTTTTGAGAGTTCCTGCTGCGAAGTCTTCAGTCATTGTTAAAGTCAACAAGGTCATTTCACAATGCAAAGGAGATTGCTCTTATGTGTTTGCCGCCCAAGGTTCTGTACCTTCAATTTCAGCAAACACTTTGACCAATAATATCATCTCGTTCACTCTGAGTGCCGCCACCGACCCTCCTACTGAGGTTACCCTTGCTGATCAGAATTGCGGCTCTATTGCATTAGGAGCCGCACCAACTTACACATGCACACTCCAGGCCATGACTGGTGCTCCAACCAAGCCACTCCTCGAAGCAGGAGATCATGCTCTTAAGGTGTATGTTGGAACTAAGGGTTATGCCACTCCAGCTGTTGCTTTGCCTGTAATTGCCGTTCCCGTAACAATCACTGCTGTTACTGGAGTAAATCCTGACACAGCCAATACAAATGGAGGAACAATGATCACATTGACAGGAGAAGGATTCCCCTATAATGCCAAAAGAACCTTCACACTCACTCAATGCGCTAAACCTGTTCATATTGACTCAATTACAGAGAACACGATCAAGTTCCTCTCTGCTGACTGTGTTGCCGGAGCATCAACTGTTGATATTGATGTTGGAGGAAAAACTTCCTCAATTGCCTTTACCTACACAGCAGCTCCAGGCACTGTTCATACTGTGACTTCATTTACTCCACTAGCTACTTCTCCAATCCTCAAGGGTGATTTGGAGATCACTGGAACAAACTTTGGAAGTGTCATGAGTGATCTCAAGGTTTATCTTACTCAATCAGGTAAACACATCTACGAATTGAAGATCTTCGAGCTTGATAGTGTCAACAACAAGATCAAAGCCAGAATCCCAATTGGAGTAGCAGGTACATACAAAGTTAAGGTATTTAAAAACGGAGTTGGTTATGCCACTGATGGTGTTGATTTTAAGTTCGAAGATGAAATTACCTCCTTCCTTCCTGCCGCTGGTTCTAAATTCGGAGGAACAGTTCTTACAATCACCGGAAAGGGCTTCAGTACTGTGCTTTCAGACAATGTTGTATTCATTGATGCCGCTGAGAACTTGAAATGTGAGGTCATTTCTGCAACTGCGACCACCATCACTTGCAGAACATCAGCCATCAACCCAACTTATGGCACAACTGCTTACAAGGTGGTTGTTCTCGTGAAGGGAAAAAGATTAGTGTCAGTCACAAATTTCGATTACAGTATTGTCGCTGCTCCCACCCTGGCTGCCAACCAAAATGATTATCGTCGATATGCCGGAGATTCCGTGAAATATACTGGAACAAATCTTGTGAATGTTAATCCGACAACAGTCACAGTTGGAGGCAAAGCAGCAACTTTGGTTACCGCAGCAACCAACACTGAGATCAACTTCGTCCTTCCAAACCTCTATTATGGCAGATACCCAGTGAATATTCTTGTAGATGGCATTGGATATCCATCCAGTGATACTTACGTGAACGTCCTATTCCGTCTCGATTCTAGCTCTGGCACATTCTCCGCTGAAGGAAACGCACTCATTATTGCTGGTTCAGGATTCCTGCCAATCAACGATGCCAACCTCAGAGTCTCCTCCAACAACACTAACGTTCAATTCAAGGTCACTTCTGTGTCGGAGACTGAACTGAAAATGGATGTTGGAAAGTGCAATTCTGGAGACACCATCCAGTTCACCATTGAAGTTGTCAATATCACTCAAACCTACAACTACCTTTGCTCTCAGACCAAGACCCCTGTTGTTGTGTCGAGATAAATTGCAACAGCTGGTTACACTGGTGGGGCACAACCTATTAGGTTCAACCAAACTGCAGCAGGTGTTACTGGTCTTCCTACAGGACTTTGGGCCTACCTGGTCGATACCAATGGGAATAAATTTGGATCTGATATTCTCATCTCCACCACCCCACCTTCTCCTGGACCAGACTTTACTATTGATGGAACCAATTTGGCAGCTGGAAAGTACAGATTTAAGTTCTTGTATGCAAATATTGGATATGCCAAAAGTGATTCCACTCTTGAGATTACAGCAACCCCAGCTCCAACATCCCCCGCTCTCGAAGCTGGATATCTTGGAGGACCCGACATTATTATCTCTGGAACAGGGTTGAATACACAGAGCAAACTCATTCTTGGTGGGAAAGTTGAAGCCCAGATTGATCTAGGCAGGTCTACTGCCTCAACTCTATACTATACAGTCCCAGCCTATGCCAACTTCTTGACCCAAACAAGCTATGGATTATTCACCCAAGCCAAACTCACTGGAGACATTATTGCTGACAATCTTCTGATTGCAGAGACTGCCTTTGACAACAAAATCTCCACAGCCTATCCCCTTGGAACAGTTGCATCCAGCTTCATCGGATATGATTTTGGTACCATCAAGCGAGCCAACATCACTAAAATAAGATACTTTGTGAACCAAACCGACTCCTTGAAGATTTCTGATGTGTAGGTTAGAGGATCTAACAACAATGTGGATTGGACAGTCATTGGCACCACCAAGAACGATAATTCTCTCGGATGGAATGTCTTTAAAACCCAATTGACTGCTTCATTTGATCTTGCAGCTTACAGATACGTTGCCATCAGAGCAGTTGACTCAGCAATCAGGATCACAGAACTCGAATTCTATGGATACTTTGTTTCGGATGTTCTCACAGCTCTTGCTCTCAACAATGTCGGCGCTGACTTCTCAGATGGAGTCCACACAATTGTCAACATTACTCAGGTTGCCTACAAGGAAACTTCAACTCCTACCATTACCGCCATTTCAGCAAGATATGGAACCCCTCTTGGTCAACAATCCATTACTATCACAGGAACCAACTTTGGAACTCTCAATGCTGATGTCAAAGTCACAATTGATGGAATTACATGTGCCATCGTAAGCACCATTGCTACACAAATTGTTTGCACCACAGGAGCAAGACCAAATGCCCCATCAACCAACACCTTTGTTGTCACTGTCAAGTCCAACAGAGCCTTCCTCAAGACAGATCCTTTCTTGTACGCCTACAAATGGAGTTAAGATGGAGCCTGGAACATCAACTATGCCCCTGTTGATGGTGACACTGTCACAGTTCCTAAAGGTACAACTCTTGTTTTCGACCAATCCACTACTAAATTGAGCAAGATTGTGGTTGAAGGAACACTCATTATCGATAGTGCACTTGCCATTAATGTTCAGGCCGGATCGATAATCGTAAATGGAGGTAGTTTAATTGCTGGAACTGAGGCTAAACCATATGCCACCGCACTGACATTCACCTTCTCTGGAGCCAAGGTGACCACTGAAAACCCTCAATTCGGAAACAAAGGTATTGGATGCTACAATTGTATCCTGGACATCAACGGAAAGAAGAGAGATGCAACTTGGACTGAATTAGCTATCTCTGCTGTTGTTGGAGCTACCACCATCACTGTAACAACCACTGTTGATTGGGCTGCAGGGGACAAAATTGTGATCTCTTCTAGCAGTTTCGAACTCACAGAATCCGAAGAAAGAATCATTGCCTCAGTCGATACACCTAATAAGATAATCACTTTGACCACACCTTTATCATTCCTTCACAAGGTTTCAAATCAAGCACCATTCGCTCCCAATGTCAACTTGAGGCCCGAAGTCGCTTTGATTTCCAGAAACATCAAAATCGAAGAAGAAGTCACTTATTCCAACCTCAAATTCGGACCCAACTTGATGATCTCAGGAGAAGGTGAGAAGGGTCTCATTTCCAGAGTCTCATTTACTGAGTTCTCAAACTGTGGACAACAATCAACACTCAAATCATGCATCAACTTCGATAAGAACGGAGACTTAACCACCTCTTTCCTGAAGGGAAATGCAGTCAGAAGCTCTTATGCCAGAGTTGCTTACTTGAAAGAGACCTCATTCCTGACTGTTGACGGCAACGTCGGATATTCTACCCCAGGAAACAGTATCACTTTGGCGACTGGAACCGAAAAGAACAACGTCATCTCCAACAACTTGATTGTTTCAGCCTTGAAAACAAGCACTCTGGAGGCATCAGAGGTATTCCCCTCAGGCTTCTACATCACAAACCCCATCAACACTCTCAAGAACAACAGAGTTGCAGGATCTGATGGATATGGATTCAACTACCAATTCGGTTTGGCAACTGTACAGTCTAACATCCAACATCTCCAGGTCCAGAGTGCTGATACCAACGTCGCTCACGCCATCGCAAAGGAAGGGTTGAGAATTGTCCAAGCCAATTTCGGAAAGAAGGTTGGAACTGCTTTCCTCAAGAGCACTTTCAGCAACTTCATCTTATGGAACATCAAGGAGAACGGAGTGTTCACAAGAGAGAGTGAGAACCTCATCTTCCTCAGCTTTGTCGTCATGAACTTCAGACTCCTTGGAGTTGCCGTCGAAAGAGCCTCTCTTAACTGCGAGTACTCCATTGCCCTCACCAACTGGATCATTGCTTTGGAAGTCGGTAGTGTGCTCAAACCCACCTCTGCCTGCCGATTGACAGGAACCCCCAAGTCCCTCACTAACATCACCTTCGCAAATCTCCCAGTTGAGACCACAGTCCTGACCATCCCATCCTATTCTAGCACTAAAATCAGTGTTTTGGACTTGGATCAAATCACTACTACTAATGTCACAGGACCATTCATTGACACTTCTCCTGAAAGTCCTATTACTTTCAAGGTCAAGGGCAACTCACTATCAACTGAATTCAACGGAGTCTCTCAATCAGACTATACAATTGTCAATGCTGCTCCTTACAACAAACTTAACACCAAGTGTACCCTCCCCACAAACTTGACTAGATGGAGTAACCTTACAGCTTGTGCCTCTGATGTCCAACCCGTTTTGGTCATGACCACCTCGACTCAAGCCCAAAGCAAAATCACTCCAATCACCGACTACTTCGAGATTCTGAATGCAACCCACGAGATCTCCACCCTCCAGACTAACCCCATTGTTGGATCTGCAACAAACAAGTTCTCACAAGCCACCCTCCTGGGAGGACAAACATACAGCATTTGGAACCCCAATGCCAACGGACTCGAATCATTCAGGATTGAGACTGGATGTGTTTCTCCCCCCACTGGAGATGCAATCCTCCTCAGATACAACTTCTCCAGCAACTACAACACAGTCACTGCTTTAGTCGACGGTGTCACAAAAACACCTTCCTTCCGACAATTGGACAAGACTACCTGCAAGTATGGAGATATCTACCTGACAAGCAGATACTTATATGTTTGCATCAGAGCCGACGGATGGAAACCAGAACTTCCAATCATCATCCAGCCTTCTGCATGTGTCGGAAACTGCGACTTCCCCATTGACTTCAACTCAACTGACGACATAGTGTGCCCCAACAATGTCACCTTCGTCAACTGGAGTAATTCATCCATCTGGAGAAGAGAAAGACCTCCATTTGCTGGAGAGAGTGTCACCATTCCCTTCAACTGCAGAGTCGTCATGGATGTCGATGTTGAGAACCTGAACAATCTGATCATTGAGGGAACTCTAACCATCAAGGACGAGAACAGAGTGCTGTCCGCCAAATTCATCTGGGTCAAGGGATTATTGCAAGCTGGAGCCCAATTGCAACCATTCCAGAGCAACCTTATGATCAGACTCTTGGGAGCCAGAACAGACTCTGTTTACACCATCGACTCAACAATCGCTTGGAGCAAGTCTATGGTCGTGACTGGAAGACTCGAGCTTTACGGAAAGACCCCCGTTACCCCTGAGACTAAACTGACCACTGTTGCTGCGATTGGTGATACAACCATCAATGTTGCATCCACAGCAGGATGGGTAGTAGGAAATACCATTGGAATATCACCAAGTCTTGGCAAGTTCTTTGAGTACGAAAAGAGAACAATCACTGCATTGACTGCCACCACTGTCACATTCACCCCTGGTCTCAGATTCCTCCATTTCGGTGCTGCCACTCCACTCACCAACGTCAGAGGAGAAATCGATACCAGATGTGTTGTTGGTCTCATTGACAGAAACATCAAAATTGCAAGCGATGTGGACGCTGAAGACTGGAGTTATTCAGTTCTGATCTACGGATGGAGCTCAACAAGCTTTATCTACTCCAGCAGTGCTGTCATCAGCGCAGTCCAATTCACAAGCGGAGGTCAATTCAACACCGAAAGAGCCGCTCTGAACGTGATAAACACAGCCCTCGGTACCGCTAACACCCTGGTTGTCAACAGCACCTTTGCTGAATGCCTGAACTATTGCGTCTACCTCAAGAACATCAAGTTCACTTCCCTTCTCAACAACTTCTTCTTCGAAGGACAAAGATACTTGGTATACACTGAAGGAGCAGAATCCTTCTATTTCCGAAACAACACTTTGATTGGAGCAAGAAACAGAACCAAGGCTCCCACAGGAAATACTGAATCCATTGCAGCCTTCGTTCTCACCACTCAAGGTACAAACGTTTCTGTCAAAAGTAACACTGCCCATGGATCTCAAGGTACAGGATTCATCCTGCCATTTGTTGGCTGCACTGACTTGAAGGCCAATGGAAACTATGAGAAGAACATAGCAGGAACCGCCAAGATTGGATTCGTGTTCAGCGATGCTGGAGTCACCAGTGACTGTAAAGCAGCTGGATTCCTTGCGGCTTATGCCTGCGAGATTGGAGTTACTGCCAACCCTACTGCCACAAGTGTTGTCTGGGACAACCTCCAACTTGCTGATAATGGAAGAGCCCTCGGGTTGAGATTTAACGCCAAGACTGAAAACAGCAACAACAACAGTTTGTTCCTGACCAACTCATGGATCTCAGCCGTCTCTCGAACTACTTGCCCCGATTGCTATGAGGATGGAAAGATTCCTTGCTCAAACTTGAATGCTCTGAGACTTTTGGTGGTCACTGCCAAGCCAAGCAGTGCTCTTGATGACACTGTCCAGTAAGTTACTACTCCTGAAGAAATAGATGCTAATGCCTGGATGATCAATGTCACTTTCGATAACTTCAGGCTCAGCTACGCCAACCTCGCGCCTAGTGCCCTTGCCACCAAATGTTCTAACAATAGACTCTTCGAAGTTCATCCACAAGCTGACAGTTCTATTGGAAACCACCACTTCATCAACACAACTGTGACTGACTCTGATTCAAACGCCTTCGGATTCTTCACTGCTCCCAACGCAGCCTATGCAACTAACGCAGGTGGATGTGGAACCACTGTTTGCACAGGAAGAAACAACTACTTGATTCGAGATCATAATGGAACATTCTTGGGAGCCGCCGGAACACTTGTCCCTGGCTCCAACAACAAGATGATCGAGTCTCTTAGTGGCTGCACTTTCAATGCAACCACCAACGGATACTTCTGCCCCAGGGATGACATTGGAAGACTCAAATTCAGAAATATTGCCAATGACTTCCAATCAAGAGTGATGTGGCCAGTGACTGTGACAAAAGAAACCACCACCAACACTATCGAAATCAATGGCTGGAGAGAGTACTAATTTGCAGCAGGCGTCCCTCTCAACAAGAGAATGGGAAGATTCTTAAGTCTCATCCAGTATGGACAATGCTACAACGTGAGTTTCACCGCCCAACCACCTACAGACATGCTTTTCAGTTTCTCACTTCCAACCCTCGCTGGAGACAATTCTAAGTTTGCCTGCATCAAGATCTACCACCCTGTCGCCAGTTCAGTCGCAGTGGCACACGCTAATGGAACTGATGCTGTGTCTATCCCTGCAAATGATGCTCAAGAGGTTACTGGAAATGTCACAACATGCGGAATTAACAAATATCTCTTCAAGGATAACATCATCCACTTCATTGTGACAGCTGATCCCGAATGTGTTGTCAGAGTGACACTGAGAAGTTCAGTCCAGGTCACCATCCGTCTTAACGTCGATATGGCCACCTTCACTGCCAATGATGGAAACGACAAGTTCTTAACATTACTCGCAAATTATCTGAACATCTCCAAGAGCAGACTCACCATCAATGGAGTGACAGCTGGTTCAACTGTCTTCACCTTCACCATTAACTCTGAGTTGCCGACAGTCGAGAACAGTGCCACAGGGAATCCTGCATCAGCAGCTAACATCGCAGATTTGAAGAACTTGGCAAACAAAATTACCAGCGCTAACTCATCAAGTATTCCCAACCTGTTGAATGTCAATGCTAATTCAAATTTCAATGATGCAAATGGAAACCCAGTGATCCCCCCTAGCGATGCAGCTCCTGAATCAATGACAAAGTACATCATCATTGGATGCGTGCTTGGAGCCGCAGTATTGGCTGGAGTGGCCATCGGAGCCTATTTCCTTGTTAAGAAACTCAGAGCCAGACCCTCCACAAGCATTGAAGAGCAGAGTGGACATAACATCAATGGAGGAGAAGAACAAAGCGTCAACCTTGAGAAAGAGCAAGGCCTCCAAAGATCAAGTATCCGACCCATCGTGAAGCAAGAGAATGAAGAGGTCCAGAACATCTAGTTCAACCCTTGAGACTGATATCACATACATTTAAAATTCCC
>Ga0075167_10025191_pt1 | contig 10350 bp, 3 predicted proteins | sample JI61114C2RNA_FD_77314 | JGI IMG/M metagenome (GOLD analysis project Ga0075167, IMG submission 77314) | Metatranscriptome of wastewater effluent complex algal communities from Wisconsin, to seasonally profile nutrient transformation and... | ecosystem: Engineered > WWTP > Effluent > Algae...
CATACAGGCCTGGGATTGATTTGATTAGGGATAGCACTGATTCTTAAGATAACTGGATTGCACCCAAAATGTAATCGCATAATAAAAATTATAATATCAATGCATCTTAGAGCGACTAAGGGTTGTCATAATTTAAGAGATCAAGCTTGAATGACCTATAAGAATAATCATAATCTAAACCAAAGACAAAACAACGGGGTTAAAAAGGGAAGAATCCTAAGCTCACATCCTCATTCTTAACTTAGAATTCATAATAAGCTCTTGACCAATGCGACTAGCTTCCGATCAGTGTTTCAAAACCAAACTTGAAGAAGCAAAAATCAATTATTGCCAAATCTGAAGCCCCTGCGCTTATCAACACCTATCTTGACATTATTCCTAAGCATGGAGCCAAGATACCCTTGCACTTAAAGATCAATTACCAATAAGGTGCAACATCTGGAATTCATAGCGACATGCCATTCAGATAAATTAGCATCAGAGCAGCTGTTTCAAATCAATTGTCACAACTTCAAGCTTTGAACAGAGCTGGATTTTCAGGACTAGTTGCCAAGCATCTAAACACTCCTGGATGCTAAAACCAGAACAATGCTAAATAGCGGGATATTTAAGAGTAATGCGTACTTTCCATCTAATCAGCTGTATAATCACCTGCTATCAAAGATGAACCATAACCAATAAACATATACGCGTTACTGTCTTAAGCTGAAGTTTAAAGTGAGGAATAACTGGTCATACACGCATTAATGACTTAAGCTGAAATTTAAAGTCGAGTATAAGAAAGAGCCCAGACTTAAAAACAGCCTAAAATTAGAGCTGAGATTAACAAATAGTCTAAAAATCAACTCACAGCTGCACACAAAGCTTAGTCTACAGTCGAAGTATAGCAATCAATGGTCAAAACTACAGAAACTAAACCAAATGTAGGTTGTTAGTAGGCTACTGCTGCTACTACCACCGCTGCCACTGCCACTGCTAACGTAGCATCAACTACAACAATAGACGCTACCGCAATAGCAGATCTAACCATGACAGTAGATGCCACTGTAATAGCTGCTTCCACTGCAGCTACCACTTCCACTACTATGGCTGCTACTGCTACTTCCACTACTGAAACAATAGCTGCTACTACTGTCACTGCTGATCCGGCAACGGCTACTACTGCCACTGCTTTGCTAGAAGTTGAAAGACTATCAACCGATTTGAAAACAATTGTTCTTACTGAAACAAAATCGGATTGCAAGCCTGGTCAGGCTATCGATATAGACAACAAAACTTCAACTAAAACTGTTGACTTTTCAATCTCTCCAGACTTAATCCGTGCTCCAGTATCTGTCAGTTCGGCCTTCGTTAAGAAAACAAAAGTACATATAGAAGAAACTATATAGAAGGAAATGAAACCTAAAACAACCATTACCTCATAAAATCCTAAGTCTAAATAAATGACCAACTCTTAAAGACGCCAAATATAAAAGGACGTTATGGCTTTTATGAGTAAGTCATAAATCAGGAAGATGAGTAGACAGATTAACAAGGACATTTACGACAAAGCTATTAAGAGCTAAGTTTGCACTGAAACTCCAAAAGAAAAATATTAACACAAAGTTACAGTGAAGGCATCTAGAGATGTTGAAAAGGCTCATGATCGCAATTAAGAAAATCATAATGCCCAACAAGATACTCAAGCAATAACTTAACGCGCTAACGTGAGAGCATAACGGATATAGGGGAGAAAGGCCGCCAAGACCGCATTAAAAAATGAAGATACTTGCGAACAACCCAAACCCAATGTAGTCTAAACAAAACGTGGGTAGGAGAATCTTACCAAACTTGATAAAATAGAATCTACTATGGGATTAGAACAGGCCCAATCCACCAAAATAATGTCAACCAAAAAATAATAAGGCTTGAGCGATATAGCATCTAAAGAAAGCAAGAAACCATCAAAGCATGTTGCGGGAACAAAAATGTCATGGAATTCATACGTAAATCTAGGGAATATGTAACAAGGATAATTCCCCAGCCTCACACCGAATACGACTGTCATAATACCCTAACCCGCACCGAAAAAGGAGAGCTTACCATTAAAGTTGCCTAGTGCCACTTTGAATCCTAAAATTTCGATGGTTGCTTAAAAACTAAAGCTTTAAAATGCTAAAAAACTAGAACAGCAAGCTACTAATAAGCCTCAGTGGAATTCTATTGCAACTCACAAACAGAATCGTGTTAGTTAGTAAGACTCAGAAGATGATGAAAGCAACTCCTAATCTGACATTGAACTTCAACGTCTCACCATGCAACGCCTGAATAAAACTGACTTTAGCAGCATGATTAAAAACATTAATATGAAATATGGCGAGGTAATCCACCCAAATGTGTATGTTAAAGATAACAAGTAATCCAACATCATATAAAAGTGGAAATCAATGAAACAAACGCTCATAATCTTCTATTAAAATGCTACATAATACAAAACACTCACAGCCACTGGGGGCGGTTCAGCTGTCATAAGACCATTCATGAAAAATAATTTTGTTCATATGAGCGGCAATATAATCCTTCCACTGATAACAGGCGATACCGAGAATAGATCACCTGACTTGAGATTATATAAGCAATCGGTAAGCAATATTATATATATAATATAGCATGCTGGCATTGAACATTTATTATACCCTGCATAAAACGACAAAACTATGGGCTTCGGTATTTTTAAAAATCACCCGTGGACGAAAGCTAATTTGGACATGCTTAATGGCGATATGACAAAAATTATCAGCGCCTTTGCTGACAGAAAATCAAAGTACTCTGCAAGGATACCAAGAATTCGTTAATAACAGGATGCAAGATAAGTAAGAATAATGAATGTTCCGATCCCATCAAGACTTTAAACTTTGTAAGATTTTTGCATATACAATAAGTCCTCACCATTGCAAATGCATATTTACCAGAAAGGACAATCTGAATCATTCATACAGGCATACAGGAATTCTGCCAATACAATGTATCTACAGCCCACCAGTCACGGTAAGAAAATAACTTCTCATATTTAAAATCTCAATGTATTATAAACCTTGAAAAATATCAAAAAAGGGAAATATGATGATAATCGGGTTATCGAATTCACATTGTTTTAGGATGGTAACATGACCAGTGATCACTTTGATGATATCTATCAGGCAGTGTTATAATAGTGCAAAAGAGTTGACGGATGTAGGACAATATCTTTCTCTGCCAGTCGTAATAGATTCCCTGACATATCAAGCTTAAGACAATACGTTACCGTGTAAACAGCCATATAATGGTACGAATTGCTAGAGAAATGCTTGACCGTCTGTTAGGGTAGCACGCGTACGAACAAAAGTGTCGATCCTACGAAGCGGGGCTATGAACACACGTTATAACAGCACAGAATTAAACAATAGTCTAAAACCGAATATGATTAACTGGAAAGCTAAGGTCAGGATGATTATAGTTCTAGTTTTGAGAGTTAAAACTAATACAAGTAAGGTCTTTATTATGCTAAAACATAATTTACACTCAAACCAAAACCAAATTAGGACATCACAAAAACAGAACCTGTCTCCGTTACATAAACTAAGCCAACTCCACCCATCTCCGCTGTATAACCAAAGCAACCGACTTCACATGCTCCTGTCTAAGAAGCTAAATCGACTTCACATGCTCCTGTCTAGGGAACAAAGCCTATACTAACATCAACCACCCTCGCTATGTAAGCAAAGTCGGAGTCACACATGCCTACAAGTTCTGCTACCTAATCAAAGCCTGTCGCACACACCGTTTCAACAAGTGCAAAGGTTGAGTAAAAGAAACCTACTGCTTAAAATTTAGAAGTGGGCATTCGAAGAACCAAAGCAACCAAACTCTTCAGCAAAGCCAATGTTTACACCACAGAAGCTCTCAACTCCCGACCAGTTTGCTTAAGTAACTGTGAATTTGTTAGCGGAGGGTGTTCATATGCAATCGATGTACTGTCTTAATAGGCGTATAAAATGGTCTAAACTGCCCTCAAAAAATAAACCATGATAATTATCTGGTCAGACGATTACAGGCATTATGGACTGAGATAAAATGAGGCATACATGCTTGACGATTTCATCGAACGCATGTTTGACTTTATTCATGGATATTGCTATTAATGGCGTGAAGTGAGACTTATGTTTGCAGATACAGTCTTATATACTAGAGTGCTGTTCTTCGGAGATGATGAATACGTCAAGAAATCACTCGAGGACATTTAGTACGCCGATGAAAATTGGGATATTGATTTATAGTAAATGTAAGCTAACCCATAATTCCCATAATAAGATGACTAAGATGACATGTCAGATGATTATGATGGCGATATCTAATAATATGTGGACGACATTCCAAAAGACAAACGTTATGATGACGATGATGATCGATACGACGATGGTAATGCAGGCGGGAAGACTGGCAAAAGCCCAAAGAAGACTGACAACAAGAAGAGTGATAATTACAAGGCTAAAAGTGGCAATGCTGACAAAAATACCAACAAGGATAAACATGACTATAACGGACAGAAAAAACAAAAGTACAAGAAGAAAGGCGGTAAAAGTACTAACAAAGCCAGTTATAACGATCAAGTATTAAATGGCTAAAGTTTTAATCCTGTTTAAATGATATAGTATCACCCTTATGTCAAGGATTTGTCTTCAACAGCACCATTATGTCTTGCAAGCAAATACTCTAAAGTCATTAACAACGTCGTACTTCATAAAACGGCAACCCAAAGATGCGTAGCTATTTCACTACTATTAGCTCATTAGTGCTTTGACGTTGATGAATACAAGTTGCTGACAAACCAAACATAACTCACATCCTAATAGTCGATAAACATCTTGAAAAATGGGGACTTCTAAATGTGCCTAAACATTTTAATGTGCAAGATGAATGAATTGATGAAGTACATTAAACTTAGTTTCCCATAATTGTAAAACGTTATCAAAGGCTAAGATGTCAATGGTGGTTGGCCAGCAAGCAAGATACACCTTCTAACCCCAATTCCGTGCATTCTTATTAAAGATATAGATGTTCCAAATATCAATAAGACTACATTAATCTTCAATAATCAAAAAACACATTGCACTGTAGCAGTTGTTGAAAGATTAAATTTAGCGGATATGTTTAAATATATCGACAAGCAGATAAACTCTTTTAAGAAGGCTAATTCAAAATATGTTGACGTCACAAAAATTTTAAATAAGCCAAACGATGATACAGTATAGCAAGAGTAACCAAAACAAAAAATTAACAAGCGGAAAGTTAAGGGTTATAATTCAACTAAGAATAAGAATACTGTTGCTATTTGCAAAATTAAAAAGGAGCAAGGCTTTAACAAGTAATACAAGACTAAACACATAGATGGTTAGAGGCAACAATATGTTTACAAGTATGCTAAGACTAAAAACATATAAGACAACATTAAGCTAAAAGAGGCGAAATTAACACAACTTTAAGCAAGTCTCGTGGCCAAAAGACAATAAATCTCATAACTCAGAGAGTAATGTAATGACGCCAATAAACAGTTGAAAGAGGCTAGCAAACACTAACTAAGACTTTGCAACAAGTTGGAGAAACTCGAACTAACCTTCCAGTATTATCTCAACGCAAAAGATAACAAAGCTCTTTAAATTCTAAAAACCAAAAGCAAATAAATATGGTCATATTACAACCAATCTAAGCTTAGAGGCCTAAATCCAAAAATAAGAGATAGGGTCTTCTAACTCACGAATCAAATTGACATGAGTTTCTAAATCAATTGCGATCCTGGTATTGCTAATCAAATTAACGCTATAAATTTAATGATGTTTTAGAAACTAGTTAAAAACAAAGATTATGAGTTGGTTGAATAAAAAGAAGAGCCAATTGCTGTTATGTTATTGAGAACAATACCTAAACTGATCAACAACATGAGATTTGATTAAGCAATACAAATAATTAAAGACTGCCCAAAAAAGCTTTCATTAAATACTCTTTAATGGATATTAATCAGATCGCGCAACGTCATATGGATATAATTACCTAAGACTATCAAAACAAGATAAATAGTCGGTAAGAAATATCTATAAAATTATGTCCATCCGATCATTGAAAACATGCTTAATGGATCGTCAACTAGCACAACATCGTCAAACTAATACAGCATTGGTTTTAAGACAAAGAAATAGTTGCTCATCCAAAACATTTTCAATCCAGTTGATCAGGTCAACTTGTCAAAAAAGACAAATGACAAGAAAAGTCACCTTAACGTGTCATACGGGAAGGCTAGGCCATAGACCAACTTTTCGATGACTAAGTCGGTCAGATAAGTTCTTCAAGACATAGGTTGTGGTATAGGCAACGATTAATTTAGTAATGTACCAACCAAAGATCATGGCCACCCCCTTAATCGATACGTTAGCAATGTCTGCTAAGCCGAGATTTTCAATCAAGTGTTTTCATTTGCAAAGAATTCAGATGTCATCCTAATTGGCGTTGGCGATTCAAATGTTAGAACACAGGGTGTTTTAAGACGTTTGTTCACGCCCACATTCGACGATTTTTGGAGGCTAAATATATAACCATTGAGGTTTACAGCTGCTGTTGCTTAAGTTATATAAAATTACAAAACATTGTTATATAATAATTGGACACTAGCTCAAGGCACGCCCACTAATCGCTGGCTTAATACATACTGGAATACCTTAGCTGACGACCCAAATCTCGCTGAATTTATATCACTGGACAACTGGGCAAACAATTTGCCTCAAACTAACAAAATTTGGTATTACCCAGTACGCCCATTGGATGCTATACAGTCAGACATCGGTTATGCCATCAGGAATGCAAACAATTATTAAGTAGGCATGGATGTGAATTGCAATATTGAATTTTGTTAGCTTATGCCTTACAAGATTTAAAATTTGGAATTTGATTTTTAACCTGGTCAATAAGATGCCATGGTCGTGTATCTGTAAGTAAACAGCCATTACTACACGAGAGAATCAAGCTTCCCGGTTCCTGGCATACATCTAATAGCTGGTATGAATTTCCTTTAATTTCCTGGAAAACACCCATTGCCAATGTTTTAGGGTCATTATATAGTTCATCCGAATAAAGATGGTAAGTATTTCATAACACAGAACAGTTATGGTAGCACACTCGTTTACTAACATTAACAATCAAGAGTGGTCAAATGTGAGAGGACGTATAATCTCGGCTCTGTACAATATTTTTTTACAGCAATGTATACAGCAGACAGGAAAATGCTTATACAGCCAGTCTACGGTCCTGTAGTTTCAGCATAAGGCTCATTGTTTTACACACTGCTGAACACTTACTTTAACAAAACAAAGGGTGCTACTTTCACAAAATAAATTATTTAGCATGTTAATCAATACTCTATCAAACCATCAAAGCTTAAATAAATCTAAACATCGGTGAGGTCATATCTAGCAGGTGAGATTAGATACGATGACAGTTTTCACACATAGATGAGTAGATTTAACATCACCAATGTAATTAACAAACAAATGAAGAAACTCTCTAAGAAGTTTGATCAATTCTTTAACAAAAGAGAACATGAATTATACATGCCAAATAAGAAATACTTGTTAAAAAAGAATCAAATGCTCATTCTTCAGTGGTACACCAAACACATCAAATAACTTGACACTATGTAAATTAAGATCAACACAAAAGGTATAATCTTTAAAGACTTCCTTACCATAACCAATGCTGGAGCTCAAGGTGGTGTTGACACAAAATATAGCGGGTTCATATGGCGTACTAAGCACATACAATCTAATGTGTCTAACTTTGTACCACAATTGAATGCATAAAGGGTAATGAATGGTGACTTATAAGAAAATTAAGCAGTTGTTTAACAATTACGTTAATAAATCCAAAACTAAAATGCGTAAAATGAAATTAATAAAGACATAATGACCTTCAATTAGAGGCATGGAGAAATTAACTAATAGCAGCGATTTAATGCCAACATGCAAGCTGTAATTGAAAATGTGCTCACACAATTTTAGGTTGGAAAGAAAAAATAAACACTAGCTTAAAAATTTGTCACTGTATCCGTCGACAAGAACAGGATTGGTAATTGCCTTATGAATCCTTAACAGATTATTGCCTTGATATAAACATAAATCACAAGCCAAAAACAAGATCCAATAATTCTATAATAAAAGAACGTTAAGATACAGAAAAATTATTATTGTTTTAAACCTTTTGATATATAATAAATACAATAACTGCATCCATCCCTACAGAATCCAAAATTTAGTAAGAAATTCTATCACAACTTGTCAAAAACACTTAGAGATGGTTTATATAAATTTGGTTTAGACACATACCCAACAAAATTCAACACCTTTCGACCTATGCGACTACATGCTAAGTCTATACCCACGGGCTATGACCTCGCATCAGGAGGTAGAACATATTAATTTGGCAAATCAACTGGTAATCTAATATATGGCATGTTTTGCAGATTATTTGCCAGCCAAATAGTTTCAGACCCACTATATGTATTAAAAGCATAATAGATGGCAAAGAGGCTGAAAATATATGTTGATCGTGTGTTGAGATAAAATCGCAATCTTATCTTATAGTTCATATAAACGAATGATCCAATTCAACGTATTGTTAGAAAGAAAAACTATTCGAAGTAGAAAAAATTAAAATACGTTAGAAACCTTGTCAATCAAGCGACCAGATCCTACCCTACTATGAAAGTGTTTGACTGTTTTACTAAATCCAATTAGGTTTACATACTTAATTAAGGATAATAAGTATTATAGAATGGGTAAATCATAGGCACGAAAAAACGACCAAGGGCTATACAAGGATCAACATAAACCGGGCTCATTCAAATGATGCAACCAGTCATATTCTTCTTTATGAAGTTAGCTTTTAATGGATTTATACAAGGAATGACTAAGAAATAAATGAAAGAATCCATCCAAAACAACATTGGTAAATTCATTGGGAGCTAAATATCTAAAGATCTGGATAAACCAATTTAACAAACCGAATTAGACTAACTCTACACCAAACTGAGTGCCGTGCCAAGTTACAAAGAAGTTCGAGGCCAAATGTACCCTGGACAATTTATAACTAATTTGAAATTCTAATATCAAATGATATTTTATGCACATAGGGCTAAGATCTAATATCCAAATCTTATCAGTTGGGATCCAGACAATTTGAGGAAATGTGGTATACATTCATTATACACAAATGCATAACTTGACCTTATCAATCAATCCGATTAGACATATTCTAACAAAATTATAAATGATCTTCGGAACAAAGAATATTACATGAAGAAGTTCCACAGGCCGAATAATGCTGAATTTAAATTGAATAACATTCGGGCTATATCAAAAGATGGCATGGGCTTTGAAGGTAATCAGAAAACCATACCTAGAATGCTTGTATTAGACGTCTTCAAAGATTCATTTATGCAAATTTGGTCGATGCTTTTTTGTAACTGGAAATAAAGATATCCAAACATCTTCAGGCATGAATTATCCAGATACATGAAAATTTGTGAGTTCTCATTATGTAATTTTTAAAATTACAGTGTATTCCATTTTCCTGACCTCTGTCAATAACACACTTAACTAACTAGAGCAGCAATAAGACTGTCTAGTTACAGGGGCGTGCCCTAACAACATCTATGCGTTATTCCATTTGTAGGGGGTACGCCAAGTGGCGATGCCTTGGGCACAACACTTTACAACACTGCACTCTCACTTTTTTACGAATTTATGTACTTCTAAGAGACTGGTGTACGCAATCCTTGGTTGTAGGTACAGCAAATAGCTATAGGCATTTGGCCTTTTGCAGCTGGGGATGACACTGTAGCTCATGTTGTAAATTGCTTGCTAGCATGTGTGTATACATATTTTATGTTAAACAGGACTTCTGGTTCAAAAAAGAGCTAAAACTAGAACAGCACAACTGCCATCGGTCTTGGACAATGCATTGACAGAGACGAAATTAAGATTTCAAGCTTTGATGATTTTGTTTTTTGCTCGAAAGTCATTTTTTCCAGAGGCACACTCTAAAGCATCAATATCTTTCGTGACCCGTTGAAGACCCTATGCACAAGACAAAGTTATATCAAGAGAAATAAATCTTTTTTGTAAAACCCAGGCCTTCATCCTTTGGCATTACTAATTGGCATAAGGGCTTAAAAAATATCTCGACTGCTCTAAGCCTTTTTATAGGTCAGAGTTGATAAGTATCTGATTAAAGATCGAGATTACAATAAGTATAATGCTAACTTCTTTGAAGAAAGTGATGAACATG
>Ga0075167_10101603_pt1 | contig 10334 bp, 13 predicted proteins | sample JI61114C2RNA_FD_77314 | JGI IMG/M metagenome (GOLD analysis project Ga0075167, IMG submission 77314) | Metatranscriptome of wastewater effluent complex algal communities from Wisconsin, to seasonally profile nutrient transformation and... | ecosystem: Engineered > WWTP > Effluent > Algae...
CTGCTATATGTATCACTCGCTTTTCAGCTCCAGGCCACGATGGCCACTCCCTTCTGGTACAGCGCTGTGCGGTTATCACCACACTTCAGCTTGATGCTCAGGATGATGTTCTTACGGCTCACGTTCAGGTACACCGGAATCAACATCTCGTCCTCCTTGACCACGTTGCGCTTCTCGACCTTGACCCATCGGAACAGGAGGGTCGGCAACACCGATGAGATCTCAGATTTTTGTGGAAGTGGTGCTAACACGTTCGTGTCTTTGTCCCAAGTGGCACCTTCAATGCTCATGCCGGTGAGCAAGAAGCAGTCATCTTTCATGTCTTCGTTCCGATAGATGGTCACACAAGGCTCGAGTTCTTCCAAGGACCAGCTGAAACGTTGAGCGACAGCCTGTCGGGTTGCAGTCATGTATGCTTCAGGGTACAGCAATCCACCGAACCAGACTCCGCTTCGCTGGTAGTTAGGCGTTATCATCAACCTACTAAACTGTTAGAGTCGTTTCTTGAGATCGAGAACGTATGGACTTAATTGAAGGGTTGGATGCACTGTAAAGGTAACCCATCCCTTGGGAATACTGTCTGAGTGAATATCCTTTGCAAGGGCTTTGAGGATATTCGTAGCAAGCAGCTTGCCCTCACAGAGATCCTTGACTTAGGAATTGTTCTTAAGAATCACACTGAGCAACTTGCTAGCAACAGTAACCTCCCTCTCCAAGAAACGGAAAAGTGGATCGTTTAGGGAGCCTTCAGTACGCTCCATCTTAGCAAGGTTACTTGGGAGGATTGTGAAGTAGCTCTTCACTTTTTCGTACACTTCCTTTAGCCAAGCCACTTGCTCACTGCCCTCTTGCTTCTTCTTCTTCGAAAGGGTAACTTGCTCCTCGTTGACGTCTTGGAGTTTGAACAACATTGACATCATTCTTTCGGTCTGCTGAGATTTGAGAATTTTCTCGACGTTAACAGGGAGGCCACTCCAAGCGGGACTCTCCGAATCAGGTAATTTTTCAATCCAGGTGAGGTATTGCGAGTATTTGATTCCTTCCGGCATCTTTAGTGCCTCAACTTCTCCTTCAGTGCCCTCCATATTGTACAGTGGTGTGTTCGAATCGAAGCTAAGCGGCGTAAAGAATTTCTCGACCAAACTGACCAGCACCTTGCTGTCGTATTCGTTGTCGATCTTGCCTCCATATAGGTTTTGAATGAGGATGGTCTTGAAGGCATCCCAAGGAATTTTGTCGATGTCAACGTTGTTACGACTTCCCATGTTATCAATGTACTCGTCAATCAGATCCAGTGCACATCGTTGATCGGCTTCGTTGAATTCATAAACCTTGGTCCAACCGATGGGAGTATACCTCAGCCTCTCGATGATGACAGCATGCAGCCAACCTAGAAGGAAATGCAAACGTGACCTTTCCATTGGTAGCTTATCGGAGCGGCTGGGGGAGAGCACCGTTTTATAGGTGCGCAGCAGAGAGGCTTTGATTCCATCTGGTGGCTCAAACACGAGCTTGAAGGATTGGCGAATGAGCGTGGAGGGAATCTTTGGAGAAAATTCAGCAGTGAGGAACAGACGGAAGTTCGGGTGCGGATTCAATCCATGAATCTTCTTTTCGAGCTCTGAGAGCCAAGTGGGAGCTAGATGCACATTCTTCAGCATGACCCAATGACCCTGTTTGACTCCTTCCTTGATAGCCCGTTCTGCGAGATCGAACCCTTCGCTGCTTCCGATAGCAACTGCCAGTAGTTTATTGTTAAGTTCCTTGCTGGTGCTTTCCACCTTGAAGCTTGGATCGAAACCTGGAGCACTACTGAGCAGGATAGACTCCTTAGCCTTGCAGGAAGCAATAACCTTCTTTAAGTCGAGTGTTTGATCATCAATGCACTTATCTCCGAGCACAATCCTCAACAGTCCATGAGTAACGATGTTGAACTTATCCGGCCTGAAGATTTTCATGATGATGCAGTTGATGAGCGCACGCTCGCTCTGTGATACCTTTCCGCCGACCACTGGAATATGTTATTCTGGGTTGGCACTTTCCAGGAACTGTTTCCACTGTGTTGAGTTCTTCTCCATATCCAGTAACAGTTCCTCGAATACCTTGCAGTGCATAAGTTCCTCGACCTGCTTCAGCTGGCTTTCAGTGAGGTGCCCGTCAAGAATGTTGTTGCTGAGGCTGGTTTTGAGGATGATGGTCGGTTTGTATAGGTAGCTGAACAGTTCGGTGGTTTCTTTCTCCAGTTTGATTTCGGCGAGTTTAAGTGCGAAGATGTTGACATCCTTCGTGAGCAGGGAGTTGCACACCCTCAAGAAGACGCGCTCAAACAGGAGATGGTTGATCATTGCCTTACGTTTATCGAACTCCTTCTTGCTGATGCTGTTCAATCGTTCTTCATTTTCCAACAGAGAAAAGATAGTGTCCATAAAGAACTGCAGTGAGTATTCGTAGAGGTAGTGCAAGTTTGACATGCCCAGCAGCGCGAAGAAGATTTTGGAGGCTGCCTGTGCCAGCGGTTTGTAACTGTTGGTAACGGTCTCGACTTCGGCAAGCACATCATTGGACTGCTTCATCTCTTCAGTCACCTTACTGGCTTCGGTCTTCAGTTTCTCCAGAGTAGTGATGACGGACTCACTTTCCAAGATAGAACCCTGCACGTGGTTGAGTGCATCCAGCAAGGAATCTTCGAGTTCTCTGAGCTTGACGATGTATTCACCTTGCAGCTTCATGAGATTGAGTCGCTTCTCCTCTGTATCAGGTCGTTCGTTCTTGAGTAAGATATTCAAACACTGGTCTTCCAGCGAAGAAGGCGTAATGGTGAAGTTAACAAAGGTAACTCTGGAGCACAGATCGGGTGTAAACCTGGCATTGCTGTCACGAGTTATCATGTACATTGAGAAGTTGGAGCTGAAATCGATTTATTGGTCACCAACTCTAATGAGCACACGACCTCCAGTCTTATAGATCTCTTTGTTGAGTACTGAATTGAGAATGGGATCGACTTTCTCCACGTCCTGCACAATGAGTGGGAAACCGAAACGCAGGGAAGTTTCCAAATTCTTCATAAAGGAATCGTCCACGAAGGATGATAGGTTGTATTTCTTCGAGCTCAGCATGGAGGTGATGAATTACAGCGCCTGTCCCGAAGGATCAATGATGAGGGGATAGCGGTTGAATCGCTTCAAAATGATAGCGTTTTCTGTGCACAAGTCGTCAGACGGCAGTTTATGTGATTTCCATATTAGCCTCTCTCCTGCACTCGATAGGTACTCAATAAGTGAGATATCGTTACGGAACCTGATCTCTGAGGACTCCAATGTTGTCTTCCATGCTCCCACCAATAGCTTGCGGTAGTAATGGTCGAAGAAACCAATGTAGCTGAGGAAGGCACTCGACAGGAACACATCTCCGAGCATAGTTGCCAACTGTTCCTTGAAATTCTTGCTGCTGTCCTCCCAACGGTGTTTCTCGGATTCCAAGTTGTACAGGAGACGCTTGCTTCGGCTCACCTTGTCTTCCACTCGCTCCATGTCGGTTTGGATGTTCTGCTTCTCCTTGATGAGCGATTCATACTCCAATTCCAGCTGTTTGGTCTTCTTCTCCAGCATCAGGATTGTAGCGCTGACTTCCTCAGCCTTTGCTTGCATAGACATTCCCTACTTCTCCAACTCGGAGATCTTATTCTTCAAGGGTTCAACTTTGGTGAGGATATCAGCGTATTTGATTTGTGACATCGCCCACACAGCGATGGCACCGGATGCTGAAGAAGCTCGCTTGAGTTCATCGATGTTCCACTCCGGAGTATTCATGTATGTTTGAAGAATGTAGTTCTTCACTTTGAGTGGAATATCGCTGGTCTTGAGATTGACGATATTGCTGATAAAGTCCTTGGCCATAAGCGCCTTGATAGCGGGCCATTTCACCTGTTCCTTGGCATTGTACTCTTTTGTGATCATATAGTACACAGGCTTTAGAGCCAGCTCTACTTTGTCAGGTGGTCGAGCGTAGGCACGGATGGTCTCTAGATCAGCGCGATTGATTGACTCCACGCTCTTCTTGGCTGCTTCCAATGCAGGCTCTGCTTCAGATAGCTCTTCCTCGACAAGCTTCTTATTTTCAGCGATTTCTTTTTGTTTGACATCAAGTTCAGCCTTGAGTCGGGTGCTGAGTTCTGCCTTTTCCTTAGCGTTGGTCTTTTCGGTAACGATAAGTCCCATCTTAATGGAGGCCTCTCTCTCTTTCTTCTCGAGTTCGAGTTTCTTGATATCCAGACTACCCTGCATCTCTAACACCTGGTTCTCGGTTTGTTTCAGTTTGTCCAGACCTGAGTTGAGATGGAGCTGTTGATCTTCAAGCAGTGACTTCTTTTCGTTGTAGAGGGTGGTGAACTGTTTGATAAAGTCCAAGAAATCTCGCGGAGTGATATAGTTGAATTTTTTGGCAGATTTGGAGAGTCTGTGGTTGAGCTCACCTACAGTGTTGTGGATATTCACGATAGTGTTGATGACCACATTATGCCTGAGTTCGTCTTCTTTGATTGGGGTTGTGAACGATGACTCAATGGGGTCGATGGTCAGAGTGAATTATTTAGCAACTTGGTAGAGTCCCTCCTGAGACCAATCACCGAACCAGTCAATAACACATCGATTAAACAGGGCTGGCGAGGAGGCCGTTCGGTTTGAGAAGTCTGGGTTGTTGGGATTCATGGTGAAGACTACATGGAGATTTCTCTGAACATTCTTAATGAAGTTTCGGTAGAGCTGGTCATCGGCATCCATCATCTTGTTGTGCATAGCAGCTTCCTTGAACTGGTTGATCAGTGCAAGGTATTATTCACCTTCAAAGAGACCTGGAATTTCTCCACTTGCCAGCAGTGCATTCATCTTCTCTAGGAAAGCTGGTGAGAGACAGTTGCTCTCGTCGAAGATGAAACATATCTTCTCGTTCTTCACACCAGCACGCTTCATTACACTTCGGAGATCCTCGTCGAAATCACTTAAGCTGTAGTTACGACCTGCCTTGATCTGGAATACGCTGATGCCATTAATCCAAGAAACAAACCTGGAAAGAGTGGTCTTACCCACACCTGAAGAGCCTACCAGCAAACAGTGACCCAGTGGTTGGCGAAGCACTCGATCAATACGCAGGATATGTTCCAGAACTTCGTCGAACACTACAATTGGCACGTTGAGTTGCTATTCGTAGAAGGAGCGCAATCTCCCCTCGACGTGCTTACGCAACTCGTTTCGCTCCACAGATACGTAGTTCTTCTTGAAGAAGTTACTGAAAAGCACGGGACGCTCTAAGCAGGTAGTGTTGACATTGGGGAAGTTACGCAGGGCAACCTCGTCTATGAGTTTGTCGCACCACTGTTTCTCGTCTTCCTGAACTAGACGATCCTGGAACAGACGCATGGCTTCGTGAGACCAGAGCCTCACCAAATCTTCGATAGTGTCCATGTTGTCGATGGCTTCATTTAGGGCATACTTCCAGCGGGTGAGTTCACGAGGCGAGTAGATGTAGTGGGGTTGGATATCAGATGTAAAGTGCTGTTGGGATTGTGCATAGAACTCAATCATAGCAAGGGTGAGACAGTCGGCGAAGCCTCTGAGGGAAAGGTTTCGCTTGAGCATGGCTTTGTTAAAGGTTCCGAAGATCTGTTTGAGGGAGTCAAAACCGGGGAAATCCACCAAAATGAGTGGGCAGTGTCTCAAGAATCTTGGAGAAAGTGGTTTACGACCGATATCTGTTGGAGGGTTGCAAGCACCCACAAACTGAATCCTTTCGAGAGACACCCACTGGCGGTCACTAGTTCGCCAGAACCCATGTTGTTCGGTGAGCTGCCTCAGGAACGTAATCACAGTCATGGTTGCGTATTTGTCAGTATCGGGGAGATTAATTTCGTCACAGAACACGACCAACCACTTGTTAGGTTGCTTCGGTCGAAGAATAATACCAGCAACTGTCTTGACGTATTCGCAGTAATGGTCGAATTGCTTCATGATGAGTGCAGGTGATGTCGAAGAGCTGAAGTTGACGAAGATCATTTCAAATTCTGGAAGGGACTTCAATGTTGACATCAAAGTCATCGTCTTACCAGAACCGGGAGGTCCACACAGAATAAATGGTCGGTGTTCAGAGAGCCAAGAGCAAAGAATTTCCTGATGGCGGAGAGTATCCACAGTTGTGATGATCAAGTCAGCATCGGTGACTCGCTGTGGGTCAATCTCAATAGTAGGCACTTTCTTTTTCCAGAGTGACCATTCACCGTCCTCAATCTTCACTTCGAAATCGATGAGAATGTATGGAACTCCTGCAGCGCCTTCAACAGCGCCCAATTGAGGTGGTAAGCTAACGTCTCTTGGGATGATTGCTGCAATTGCTTTGGAGTAGTCCCCACGACGTAGGAGAGTCATGGAACCTGCTACACCCCACATGAAAGCTTGAAGAGTCCATTTTCTCATGTACTTAATGAGCACCTCATCATCAATCGACAGCTCGGGATGGCTTTCATTGTACTCCAAGACATTGGAGATACCCTTTCGGATGAGTGCGAAGGTTGCCTCTATAACCCTGATCTTGGTAAATTCCATGACGTGCTGCATTGAGGAAGCCAGTTCGATCGCCTGAGAAGCGAAACTGTTATCTCCTTCAAAGAAGTATTCGATGACCTCAACACAACGGTTCCTCACATCTCGGATGGGGTTGCTCACCTGTTGTTGCTATTGCTGGGCCTTCTCCTTCTTCTTGTCCTCGTCATCAGACACCTTCGGTATAGTATCATAATCATCCTGTCGGAGTCTGCAGAGATAGTGATGGAATAGCATCCTGTATGAGATGATTTCCTCGCTGAACCAGACCATACCACATCGTGAGACAGTAGCCAGTGTGGCGTATTTGAGGGTCTCCACTTCGAACATAATCCTGACATTGGGTGGAATCTGGATACGCTCACCGTTGGGAAGAGTGAGTAACTTGTTGTCGTCCAGCACAGAATTAAGATTTTCTGCCCATTCGGGATCCACATCACCATCAAAGATAATCCAATGGCGTTTGTTGAGTTCACCGCGCTGGTTCTCGGCAATCTTTCTGAGTACTCCTGTGAAGACTCCATCAGTCCATTCGAGCGTAGTGGAGTCAAGTCGCCCATAAAGTTCGTCCTTGTTGATGGCCTTGGGATCGATAACGTAGGCTTCGCCCTTAATCTTGTCTGACCATTCCATAGCCTGAAGTAGCAGTTGCCAAGCTTTGGTCTTTCCACAACCGGAAGGACCAACCATCATCAGCCCATGGTGAAGCCGTTGAATCTGGAAAAGCTGCAGCACCTTCTCAATAAACTTTTCTTCTGGGAGCAGGAAGGTATGTCCGCATATCTTGGCAAGGTTGCCTCGGAGAGTCGGTTAGAGAATTGCCGGGATAGACGATCCTGGGAATACACCTCGTAGCAGTGTCGACAGTAGCGGAATATCGTCAGCTATGAGCTTGGGCACGACAGTCTCGCAGACCGATCGTAGTAAAATACGTTGCTCAAACTCCTCAAGCTCCTTCTCGCCGTATTTGCTGATATCGATGTTCTTTGCTCGAGCTATACCGATTTCCTCACGCTTCATATTACCAGCAGAAACCAGCACACTCTTGAGCGCTCGCAGACCAAAATCGTAATGCGGTTGGGAACTTAGCTGATCGTTACACAGTTCAAACAGTGACACAATCTTACCGGCAAGTTGTTCAGCCGTGCGATAGCCCTGTGAATAGAGCATAACTTGCGCAATGAGCTCACGATCAGGCTTGACCATGGCCATCTGTCGGAACAGTTGCTTCAGGTTTTCTGGAAGGTTAGAACGGCCAGCATAGCCTGGATTCATCGTCACGAAACTACCCATTTGGGGATTAAGTTTGACCTCTTTGTTCATCAGTTAGATCTTCGAAAGTCGTTCTCGCAGACCAGTCTGAATGACCAGAATTTGCTGAGAGCAGGCAGAAAGCATACGCTCTTCTAATCGATTGAACTCATCAAAGCATCCCCATGCACCTACCTGACACAGACCGATGAAGATACGACCCATAGCATGGAAGTCGAATGTTTCGTCACAGTTGAATACGAGCACAAAACGACCAAGTTGTGCACCTAGTGCCTTAACAGACTCAGTCTTTCCGGTACCTGCCGGACCGAACGGTGCACCACCCATTCTGAGATGCAGTGCCTGGGTAAGAGTAAGGAAGCACCGATCGGTAAGGGGTGTCTGGACTAGCTTTTCTCCCACACCAAGGTACTCGAAGCCATAGTGGAAGTTAGCATTGGCCATTTGGATCAGCAGCTTCTTGAGGATATCCTGCTCCTTGGGGTAGTATATCATACGCATGAAGTACAGCCAAGCAAACACCTTGTTGCTTACAATGTTGTCGCGGATGAGAATACGGACCACGTCACGTTGATGCACGAAGTCAGTGATGGCCTGCTCGAATTTCTGTCGCAAATCTTTCTGAAGGTTTGCCATAACACTTTCAGCGAGTACTGCTAGGAAGTTCAAGACGTAGTTCTCAACAGTCTTAAGTTGTTCACCACCACCATTGATGAGAGCGGTCTCTACCTTGAAACTCCAGAGCACTTGGAGGCCGAGTAGCACGACCTGAGCTGGATACCTTTCGATGATTCTCAGTAGTTCTTGGTTGATATTGTCTTTCGCCTCCTCTTCAAGTGCAGTAATCTCCTTGATGCTGGATTCGAGGTTGGCGGCAAGACAGAATCGCATTTCATTGTCCACCTTGGTAAGCCACACATTAATCTTGCTGTCCTCCGTAATGTTGACTGGTTTTTTAAAGTCTACAATTTCTCCTTCTCGGCTGGTCATCTTCAGGACAAGTTCATTTCCGTCAACCTTCTCGGCTTTGAGTGAAGTGATACCAGCGTACATCTTGGTGAAGTGGCGCTGCACAATTGCCACATCCTTGGAGTTACCAATAATTTCCAGCAGATCCTCGTCTCCAACGAAATAGAATCGGGCAAAGGCAGAACGCTGAGTTTCTAGATAGTCACCCAATGCTTTCTGGACGTTTGCTAACAGTTCGCTTAGTCTTTCCAGAGTCTTATGCAGTCCAGGAATGTTCATAATTTCGATCATGTTTGGTTTGGCAGACACCTTCTTCATCAGTGAAGTGAACTCAGCGTCGATGCCCTTGAATCTGGTGTATTCATTGCTAAGCATCTCCTTGATGTCGGAGCTGCCCATGAAGATACCCTCCAGATACACCCAACGCTTCTGCACGTCAATCCACGTGTCCATAGTTAGTTTAACCTTCTGCAACTTTTCGTCCCACTGCTGAATTTCCTCTTCAAAGGTCTTGTAGTATTGAGAAATCTTCATGGAGGATAAGTTACTCATATCCTCATCTAGTTTCGTAAAGAGGTCATCCCAACCCTTGATAAGGTTACATTTCGACTGGTAGCGAACCAACTCAAGCTCAAATTTCCCCCAGTGCTCTTTGACTCCTCCAAGCAGTGCTTCCAACACATTTTCTCCTGATGCCACCGAAAGAATGTCTCGGACGGTGTTCTCGTTACGGTTTAGATCTGCTGTCCAGAGGATATTGAAGGTAACTTCATTTTGACTGACCTTCAAACCCAGCTTGCTAAGCAACTGCTTCCAGTGCCGTGGCTTCATGGATTCTTCCTTGAGATCGCTAATTTTCTTGTTCATTTTGAGCAGACTGCCTCCAGGACCCACCTTCGCCTTCATTTTGTCGAAGGGTTCGTTTGTTTTGAGTTTATGTGGAATCTTGTTGAGTACTGCAGTAGCTTCCATTTCGATCTGTTTGATCTTGGTATTGGTGATGGCAGCAATAAGTGTATCCTTAATGCTTTCGTAGGGCTCCCACACCTTGTGGAGGTAACGCCATACTTCGTTGAGCAACTCAATCTCCTCTTGCAAAATCTCCAGTTTCTGTGTATCTCCTGGTGTCAGTCCCAACAACTGCTTGGCCTGGCAACACTTCTCATAGTCCTCCTTAACCTTCACAACCCTGGAACTGAGAATTTAGAGAGTGGAAAGTGCTGATTGTGGGAGCATCTCGCCAGAGCTAGGCTTGTCCTTGTTCCAAATGTTCTCAATTTCACGGATACGCTCGTTGAGAGCGCTCTCATCACTGGTGATCTTAGTCTGCAGCCTTGTCATTTAAGTCTCAAGTTGGTTGCTTTTCTTGCTGAATGCTTGCTTGAAGCTGCTCCACTCAGTCATAACCTTTTCGAGTTCCAGCCAATCAGCTGGTTCCTTGTAGCGCTGCTTCTCCAGGAGTTTGTTTCCACTAGAAAATTTTTCGATGTCCTGGCTCCACTA
>Ga0075167_11043054_pt1 | contig 10308 bp, 7 predicted proteins | sample JI61114C2RNA_FD_77314 | JGI IMG/M metagenome (GOLD analysis project Ga0075167, IMG submission 77314) | Metatranscriptome of wastewater effluent complex algal communities from Wisconsin, to seasonally profile nutrient transformation and... | ecosystem: Engineered > WWTP > Effluent > Algae...
GGTAAATCAGTAAATTCAACATAATCTATCGAATGTGTATATTAATTTTAGGGAATTGTAATATTTTAATCACAATTAGAAAGACTAATCGTATTTGTGAAATTAGCAAAATTTATATTTGTGAAAGAATCAACTAAAGTTTTTGTTATTGTGTTTGAATTTGTTAATGAACCAATGGTGAAATAGGAATTCTTCATTTCAAAAGTTCCTTCAATTATTTTAGTAAAAGGAGATCCAACATAATCAAAGTTATTTTCTATTGTTCCAGTCCCCGTAATAGTAATATTTCCATTATTTATATAGGAACTAACATCATCTTTACATTTATAAATTTATGAAGAAATGTTTGATATATTTACATCAAAAGTTTTTGATAGACCTTTAAACTGACCCTTATTTAAAAGGATTTCTGTATTACCATCTGAGATTATAATATTTGTAACATTTAAGTTATTGGCATTTGAATAATTTATTAAAGTGTTTTGTGAAACAGAATATTTACCTTCAGTTTGAATTTTAAGTTATGATGTATTTAATGGTCCTTAAAATGATAATAATTTATTATTTTTATTTTGATTTGTAAGTGTAATACTTTAAGATTGAGATATACGATAATTTTCTGATTAACCTGTGAAATTTTTTGGTGTAAGATAAGAACCAATTCCCATTGTGTCATTGTATGCGGCTTGAATAGAGACGTCTCAATATATTATTGCGTTAATAGACTGATTTTAATTTGTATTTTTAATAGTTGAATTTACAATTTCATTCACAAATACACTTCCATTTGTAGTTAATTTTTAATTATTAGTAGCATTTGATTCACCAATTGTTGATTATTAACTTGAAGGTGATTTTAATGTAAAACCATTGTTACCTTATAAACTAATATATGATGTGGAATCATTTTTACTAATTAAATCGACATTATGAGTTTCACAAGTAATTAAAGATTTAGGAACAAAATTTGTTATAGCTATATCAGTATTGATTAAACTCTACGAAGGAACACTTAAAAGACTTTCGGCTAATAAAGGTTGTTAATATTAAGTTAAAATAACAGAAGAAGGTGAATCTTTAATTAGAAAACTTGCATTTGTAAATCTTATTCTTTCAACTTGAAAATTCCCATCATTCAAATATACTTTATAAGATGTTACTCCACTTTAATACATATTTGTTATATAGGTTTAAAATTTTTAGCAACCATTATTATTAGTAAATATAAATTATAGAGTTCCACTATTAATACTTATTACTGAACCAGAAGTTACATAGTCACATGCAGTACTTTGTGTTCCAATATAAGATATATTACCACCATTTCCATTGAGACTCCATGTTTAAGCTTTTTATGTTTAATATGTATATTTAGGACCTTTACAACTGTTTACATTATTGTTAACGTTAAACAAAAATTAAAGAGAAGTATTAGTGTAAACGATATCACTAGCTATAAAATTACCTATTGTATAATCAAAATCTACTGACGAATAATTTTATGTTTATAAATTACCTTGAGTATATACTGAATTACTTAAATTACCTCTAAATTAAACTGATGTCGATGAAGTCAAAGTAAGATTTTAATTTTAAACATCCATAGAATCTGCTTAATCATTATTTGTACAATTAATTGAGCTTGAAGATAGGTTTAAATATATAAATTCTGATGATTAAAAATTTCCATAAATTGTTAATGTTTGGTTTGTAACTTGATTAAATTTAGGAGAGAACATAGTTATAGTAAATTAATCTCAAGTCACAAGTTAAAAATTTGAAAATGTATATGATAATATTTAATTTGTTGTTATGGTTTAACTTGCTAAATTTATTTGGACAACAGTTGTAGAAGGAACATGAACAATTTAATCTTTTAGAAAATAAAAATAAAAAACTGAATATGAAGAAGAAAGGATTGTATTGTTTATAGTTGCAGTCAAAGAAAATTCTGAAAATAAACAAGAAATATCGCATTTTTAAGTCGAATAAGTTTACAATGTGTTTGCTGAAGATAATAAGGATAATGTATTTTGATTACTTTTCAATAATAATTGTCCATCTTTTAAAATATCTTAAGTAAAGGTATTTACTTGAACTGTTTGATTAGAAATATCTACTTTATCATTAGTTAATAAATTCAATGTTCCTGTTTAATTTAACGTTCCTGAATTACTTAAAGATATATCACAAGTGGATGAAGTTTATGGAGGATTCTGATTGATCAAAGACCAATTGGTTATTTTGGCTTATTAAGAATTATTTTACATTGTATAAGAAACTTATTGTTCGAATACTTTAAATTCATTATTGGACTCTTTAATTAATGTCATATCAGGTGAAGAAAAAGTTACTTCGGCGTTAGTACCTTACATCGAAATATTTGTTCCATCTAAATTTGGAGCTGATGTGAATTGGCTTCCATTAATTTATGAAATCGTAGATTAATTAATTGAAATATTTCATGGATCACATGTATATTATCCATGTAAATTAAGGGTGTAATTTTTTACCTACATCTTAGTATTATTTAGAACAATTTAGATTTTCCCATCAGCTCTATTAGCATATATAAAAGGAGCTACTTAACCTGATTATGGAGAAATATAATCTTTTATTTAATAATTCAAATTTGTTACAGGGGAACTTATTGAACATATAGATGAAAATTGTGAAATTTAAGCTACTGATGTGTTTATAATTGGTATTTATATTTGACTCTGAAAAGAAGTTGAAATTTCTCCGTTAAAAACAATATTTCCGCTAACTACTTATCCAGAAGCAAATATTATAATAGGATCCATTTACATCAAATCTTAAGGATTAATATATAATTTAGGAATCGAAAAATCAACCTTAATATAAATACCCAGAGGATTATTAAGTTTTTTAACATTTGAATCTATGTAGGTCCAATCATACTGCTCGTTATTTGGTGATTTAAATATCATTTGTTTATTTATTTGATAATCTTATGCAACATTAAAATCGCTTTTATTTGAATACTTTAAAATTACACCATTATCCAATAGACGTACAAGTTGGTTTAACTAAACATCTAAATGATCTGTATATCCTTAACACTCTCTTAACTAATAAACTTCTATCCAAACACCAGCTTAATTTTTGTAGACAATAACTTAGTTACAATCTTCTGAAGTAGAATTAATTGTTACTGTTTTATAGCTAAAAGGATTGACCGAATCATATAAACTTTTAATGGTATTGTTTTCGATTAACGTTGTTGTTATTGTTCCTGATGTTTTATTTTTTTCTATTGTTAAATTATTACCCGTGTATGTTTCTAGAGTGTCTGTTATAACCCATTCTTTTCCTTCACCGTCAATTTTTGAAACAATTTTTTCATTTTAAAACGAAATTGAAGTAATATTCCACCACTTTTTATGTCTCTCTTTGAAATTTATAGTCTTAACAAAATTTAAATAATATTCAGATTCTATGAAAGGATGGTAAACATATGTTTTAGTAATTTTTCCTGTTGATATATTTTTATTAAGTGTAAAATCATTTATTTTTTCATAAATCTATTGAGTTTAAGAGAGAGTAATTTTAAATTCATTTGTCTCATAATAGTATTCATAAATTTTATTTCCATTCTGATCCAAAGATGTGGTAGTTATTGTTTTATTTAAATTGAGATCATCAAAATTTGTGACAATAATTTGATTTGGATAATTTCCACTATTGATGGTTTGAGTTCTTTCCTAATGAAAATAATCATCGACTATTATGTTTTTGGAACCATTTTGATTGAGTGTTAATTTCCTTTCAAAAGAATCCATTTCTAATTAAAATCCATTCTTAAATACATCCATTATTATTTTACCATCATTATAAATTTTCGCATATCCATAATTTGGATTAATTGAATGGAAGAAATTTTCGTCTTAATTCTTTATCCATATGTCTCCTCTAATTTTCAAAACAAAAGCTTCATTTTCATAGAAAAATCCGACGTCTCCATTAGGAAAATATTTTCTTAAGCAATTATCATAAATTTATAAATCATTTTTGATTGTTTATCTTACACAATCATTTTTATAATACTTTTTAACCAATCCATTTCACGTTATTTAAACATAATCTTCTGAATATAAAATTTCACCAAAATCTGATAATTTCAATAATTTTGAATCCTTTTGATAAATTAAGTCATAATATTATTTGAAATCCTTGTAATAGATTTCTACATTTGATTTGTCAAGTAATCATTCAAATCTATCATCTGGACATTTTTTAAGATAAGGATAATTTTGGCTATCAGACAATAGATAGCATCCATCAGGCATATATTATTTAGAGAAATCATTTAAGGCAAAAATTCCAGTCGTCTTGTTGTAAAGGTAAGTTTATTGATCAATTATTATTGAGTTTATTCCATTAGAATCATAAATGGTTTAATTATTAATTGTGTATTGATATTGATGGGTCAAAGGTGATAATGTTTTCGTATATATAGTTCCATTTCTAAAATAGGTGATGATTTAATTATCCATTGTATCAATTTAGCTAATTGATTGTTTAAGATCATAGAATTTTTCGATTTTTTTTTTAATTGGAGTTTCATAATATTTGGTCTCTTTGAATCTCTCATAACCTAATTAATAAGGTTCATACTCAAGGAATATATATAAACCATCTACATCGGCATATTTCTCTGTATGATTGATAAAATGATAATAACTGGATAGATTGTCTTGTTCGACCCATGTTCCATTTGGAAATTTCCAAATTTTCCAATTAGGTTTAGTTGAATCTTCCATTGATATTATTTTAGAACTTATACTTTCTGTATAATTTTTGCTTCCATTAATGACATAATTATAAGTCTAAATTGGTTCTGTTATGATAGTTCCATTATTTAAACGGATTTGAACTTATTTTTGATTAAAATAAAGATAAAATTAATCCTCTTAAGGTACCTAAACTTATTTACGATAATTCCCTCCAATATTATTTTCAATAGTAACAGTTCCATTTAAATATTTTAAAATAGTGCAATCTTTTAAACCGCTTGAAAGAACACAATTATATTAATACTTTTTACCAATCAAAGTTCCTTGATTGTTATTAACATTAGAAGTTGTAAAAGTATTATCTTAAATTGATCCATTAACTTTGTAAAACTTTGGACTATCCAGAGACCATTCATATGAAGTGGAACCAGCTGTAAATTTGGCTGTAACGTTAGTATGAGTCCAAGTACTTGAATTTGAAAATGTTGTTATAAATGTGGTAGGATTATTAATTCCACTTGAAAAGTTTACTTAATCTCCATTTGGAAAGGTAAATATATTATTGTTTTAAGTGATTACAGGTTGTGTAATTTGTTAATTAAATTCGTTTGGTGTTACTAATAACATTCAATCTTGTAATCGACGTGTTTGGGTTAAAACATCTTTCTATAATTTGCTTGGATTTAAACATCCTTCATTAAGCAAAGTAGTATAACTGGAATCATTTTGATAATCTATAAATTAAGTCAATTTATTTATTTTAGTAAAAGCAGATGTCGTAATATCTTTAAGTAAAGTGAGTTATCAATTAGGATAAAAATTTCCATTTTTGTTATTTATTTTATCTATAAAAGTTTGGAAATTCGTCTTATCATTACTCCAACAACTTCCATTAGAATCAAAATTAACCAAATGATAATTACCACTTTTTTCTTTGTATTTATATGAACCATCTGATCTTGTAATTTTATAGAAAAATAAATTTGATTCATATTAAAATATATCATTGTTTTCTAATATTATCATTTCAGGACCTCCATTAGTCTAAATTTTCTTTTTAATGTTGTCAGTTCTTTTAACGACTCCATTTTAATATGTGATTATTTCACCTAAAACATTTTAAAATGAATATGTTCCATCTTAGTTGTAAATTGTTATATTATCGAATAAATCATATGTCTAATATATGTTGTTTTATAATTAAGCTTTAGTTCCATCTGCAAAAAATAACTTATAATTTTCTTTGGCTGGATTCTATATATCTATTTCATATAATGATATAGTTCCGTTGGTAAATGTAACATGATGATGAGTACTATTGGTAACGACTACATCTCCAGAGTCATATTTGGTAACTTTATATTCATTTCCAAAGCTTTGTTTTTCTGCAATTTAAAAGGAAACACCTTGATTATCGAGGGCAGTATATATGGATTTGCTGGTAACTTATCCATTATTCCAATCGTCTTTTCAACTCTTATATTAAATAAATTCAGGCTTCAAATTTGGGATAAGTGATTCTTATAAAGGATCATAAAGATCGTAATAAATTAGAGGTTTTGTATTATCATTCCAAATAGATTAGTAATTTGTTCCATAAATATATTTAATTTTTTTTTAAAGACTATTTACAGTTTTGTAAAGATCCTCATAATAAAGAGGATACAGAAAGGTAGTTTAAATTAAACTATTGGAAGGATAATTGGTGATGTTACCTATCCCAGTGATAACATTCATTGTTTTTATGGTTTAATTTTGGTAATAAAATATATGTATGTTATCAGAAGTAGTTTCGAATTTCGACATTAAAATTTCTTATATTTTAAAGTTTACTGTAATAAATGTTTTATTGGAAAATAAGGTTCTTTCAGTGGAATTGGCATAAACAGTCCATTCATCATTTGCTCTGAGATGTTAAATTGTTCCATTATAATATTAAATTATTTTTGTAAAGTTTGTTGGTATTAAATAAACAGTTTCAACTCAATCTGAATATGTATAAATTTCTTGATTCAAATTATAATCAAAAAAATATTGATGGTCATCGAATTATTTCAATAAATTTTATCCACTTGGTTAGAGAATGAATCTTGTTTGATTATATTTTTTACCTGTAGGTATATCCGTCATTTCATAATCTGTCCAAGATTTTACAATATTATCATACCAATTTACAGTTAAAGTATTAACACCTGTATTTTAATTAGTATACTACATTTAATAAGTTGTTCCATCAGCAAAGGTTGTAATGATACTTTTTGGATACACAGGATCAGTTGATTAAAAATTTTAAATGATTGGATCAATAAGTTGTTCTGAAAAATCTCTATTAAATCGTCTGACAGTATTATTTTGATATCTTGTAACACCATCAAAATATTCATCCAAATCAGTTAAATCAACTAATCTATCTTTGAGAGTTTTATTAAACTCGTTTTAACACATCTTAGGTTCACAGGTATTATCTGAATTGCATTAATAACTATATAAACCGTTAGGATCTTCACCCAAACAATTACATTTAGGTACACATTTTTCTAGTTTTATATCACAATATGAATCTAATGAACACCCATTTTAACAATTCTAATCCATACACTCTGAACATTAAAATAATTTTTTACAATCTAAATATGATTAATCACATTAAAATCCACTTTAACATTATTCAGTGATTTAATCATAAAATGGATCATTTGGATTACATCGAAGTAAATTTGTAGGCGATGTTGTTTTTTAATACATAGATTCGCATTGCATACATTGATGAAAGACAACGCCATTATAATTAAATTTCTCATAATAATGACAATTTGCAACTCAATCCACACTTTTAATGTCTACATTTGCTTAAACACATTTAGTTTAAATCCAATCAAATTCATGTGAATCCCAATTTTTATCTGAATTTTAATTGTAATATATTTTGGCTCAGAAATTTTTAGACACTAAAACATAACCTACAGCACATTTTGTACATTTTAACATCATTTTTTCGTGAAATTTCAAATTCATTGTATTGAATTCATTTTAAACTTCGAGACAATTTTAAATTGTGTTGTCTACTTTACATAAAGGTTTGATATCCAATTATGGATCAAATGGATCATTCAACTTTTTCCATTTAACTCCATATAGATCTGATTAACCTAATTAATAGAAAATAACTTACATATCGACTTCGTTATAATATACATTTGAAGAAAAAAGTGGATCTCCTCTACAAGAATATGTTAAAAAATTATTTTCATCTTTAAAAATATAAGAATAATTTTGCTCCGAAATTGCTGATACTTTACAATCATCAACACTTTTACCTTCAGTAAAATAATAACTTTCTGAATCTTTTTTATTTGATTAATTGAAACTATATTGAAAAGCCTTATAATTAAATATATTTATATTACTGAAAGAAAAATTTTTGAATGTTGTAGATGAATAATATTATGTCATATTTGACTTACACCTCAAACAATATGAGACTGTGGAATCAAGGTTATAACAATAATCACTGATAGATGATAGGGTATTTGAATTCGTCCAATGAACGGCATTAAGAGAAGAACTTTAAAATTTAGAAAGGTGATCATAACTTAGAGTAGAATGAGCGTAATCGATAGGTTCACAGGTTGTTGTGGCTATTTAAAAAATATAATTTCTTTTACATTACATGCATTAGTAACCGAATTCTGTGACTTTAAATGTCAGACAATTATCAATCATTACTTCAGGTGTCAATCTTAGACATTTTGTAGTCAATTCTATATCAGCCTCAATTTTATAATATTATTCTTAAGGACAAATTTCACAAGGAATACCTCCATAAAAATTCCACGATTCTATATCGCTTGCATAAGTAGTGTTTCTTTCAAATGAAACTTAACAATTATCTGTTTAAATTTTATTACAAGACCCGTTATATAAGTAATTATCTGAACTACATTATTAACAAATGGTTTCATCATTTGGATCGGCAGTTTTACATCCTGATAAGAATTTACATTCATTTAGTCCAGTTAATCCAATTGCTAGAACATAATCCTTCTAACAACTGACACAAATTTGATTTTCATTATATTAATTACAAAAAGGAATTAAAAAATCACCAGAAAGTTTATCGCATTAAGTTTTTATTTTTGTAAACGATGCAGCCTTATTACATTCAAGACAAATATTTGCTTCTGTTACTGAGAAACTAATACATCCCAAAAATTATTCATGATTAAAACATTTTCCTTAGAACAAATATTTACCATCATTATAACATTCTAAACAAACAGTAGCGGATTTATATTTTTTGCAACCAGCAATAGTACCTCCTGCATAAATACATTATGTTTGATCATCTGAAATATAATATCCATCTTAACATATATCACAAGTAAGTATAGGATTGTCAATATTGTGTTGTAAGCAATTATTTATATTTTTTGAACAACGTGTATTATTATTGTGAAATCTATGATTAGCAGCACATTACTTACATACCTCTGATGTTCTCTCCCAAATTGCACAATTGTTAAAGAAATATATTCTTAATTTACACTATTAATTAAGGTCGCTGGTCAAATAATATTTATTTTGGCAAAAAACACACAAACCTTCATTTACTTAAGAAAGTATTTCACAATAAGGTACTTATGTTGGATGTTTTTTACATCGAGTATTATTTTCAACTAAATAATAACCCTCAAGACAAACTGAACATTTTTCATATTTATCTGATTCAAATTTAAAGCAATTTGGTATACGGTTTAACGGATTTAATGGGGGAAGTGGTTTTTTGAAACATATGGTTTTCTGAGGATTCAAAACAAAACCATCTGCACAGGTCTTACATTTATTGTTATAATCTAAATCTATGCAATTATCGATTACATAATCTCAAACACAGACTGGCAGGTTTTAAACTATTTAAAATTATTTTTCTCTCCAGAATTTTAAATTCCAAAAAAAATCCTCATGTTTATTTTCAATTAGATCGAAAAAAGTATCAGGCTTTATTTTATAACCAGGTTTACATTTTTAACAACTCAAAGGGTGATTGAAGAACAAACAATTTTTTACTTAAGGAGGGTCATAACAATAGGAATAATCAAGGGAAGTCAATTTAAAGTCGCAGATTTTACATTAGTCTTTGGATCAATATAAAGAACAATTTTTAATTAATTTTTTAGTGGGTCTACAGATATTGATTTTTTAAAATGACCTAAGATTACAAGAAAGACACAAATCGGAGTTTCCATGATAATTGCAGTTATTGATTTGTAGTTGTGGATTTTCTTTTATTGATAAACACAAGAAATTGCCGGTTAACATATAGTTATATTCGCATTAGTGACAAATGTTTGGCTTAAAAGATATGAGACAGTTCGGAATTCAATTTATTTTACAGAAACCATTGGCTTTTATATAATGCGAGAGGTTGTCACAAACCTTACAGTATTCAATTCCATTAGCGTCTTTTCCCTTCTGTAAACATCCTTTCCAAATGTTATCCAAAGTCAAGATTTTTCAAAGTAATTCGCCGAAAAGAAGCAGAATAACTTAT
>Ga0075167_10070538_pt1 | contig 10236 bp, 16 predicted proteins | sample JI61114C2RNA_FD_77314 | JGI IMG/M metagenome (GOLD analysis project Ga0075167, IMG submission 77314) | Metatranscriptome of wastewater effluent complex algal communities from Wisconsin, to seasonally profile nutrient transformation and... | ecosystem: Engineered > WWTP > Effluent > Algae...
GTCAACTCCAATTCGAGAATAGGATCCATGGATTGATCACATCGCAGCACAAACAAAAAAGGCTACCTTCTCAGATAGCCTTTTTGAATATTAATGTGAGAATATTACTTCTCGTCATCCGACTTTTTCTTGCGTGGAGCTTTTGGTTTCTCTTCGCCTTCAGCCTTAGGAGCAGCTTTCTTGCGAGGAGCTTTTGCTTTTGGCGCAGCCTCAGTTGCAGAAGCTTCAGCACCTTCAGCAGCACCTTCAGCACCTTCTTTTTTCTTAGCAGCACCACGACGTGTGCGTTTTTTAGCAGCACCAGCAGCAGCTTTTCCACCTTCGCTGCCGTAGATCAAGTTGAAATCAACCAATTCGATCATAGCAGTTTCAGCGTTATCACCAGGACGGAATCCTGTGCGGATAATGCGACAATATCCACCTGGACGATCAGCAATCTTTGGAGCAACTTCGCGGAACAATTCCGTAACCGCTTCTTTGTTTTTCAAATAACTGAAAACTGTTCTGCGGCTGTGAGTGCTGTCTGTTTTGCTTTTCGTAAGCAAAGGTTCAACGTATACACGAAGTGCTTTCGCTTTCGCCAATGTAGTGTTGATGCGCTTATGCTCGATAAGAGAGCAAGCCATGTTCATAAGCAATGCAGCTCTGTGTTCAGATCTTCTGCTTAAGTGATTGATTTTTTTACCGTGTCTCATTTTTGTTTTTTGGTATTGAAGCGTTGGCAATTAGCGTATGTCGATTGGAATTTCCATGGACGACAACTGAGCTACATTCTTTTACAACTACTTCAGATTCTTTATAAAATTATTCTTTTAAACCTCACACAATTTCTTGTGTTTCGGCCAAGTACCAAGGAATTCTTAGTCTCTATCCAATTTGTATTTACTTACGTTCATACCGAACTGAAGACCTTTTCCTTCAACGAGTTCTTCCAACTCTGTCAATGACTTCTTACCGAAGTTACGGAACTTCAACAAGTCGTTTTTATTGAAAGAAACGAGGTCACCCAATGTATCGATATCAGCAGCTTTCAAGCAATTCAAAGCACGAACTGAAAGATCCATATCCACCAATTTCGTTTTGAGAAGTTGACGCATGTGCATTGAGCTTTCATCAAACTCTTCAGTTTCTTTCTTCGCCTCTTGCTCGAGTGTGATACGCTCATCACTGAATAGCATGAAGTGGTGAATCAAAATTTTAGCAGCTTCCTGGAGGGCATTCTTTGGAGTGATGCTGCCATCACCGTGAATTTCCACCAACAATTTTTCGTAGTCAGTCTTCTGTTCAACACGGAAGTTTTCTACACTGTATTTAACGTTACGGATCGGAGTAAAGATGCTGTCGATCGGAATAGTGCCAATAGTGGCGCTGTTCGACTTGTTTTCTTCAGCAGGGCGGTAACCGCGACCTTTACCAATGGTAATGGTCAATTGCAGTTTCACTTTCGGATCCATATTGCAGATCACCAAATCAGGATTTAATACCTGAAATGCAGTGGTGAAATTGCTAATATCTCCGGCTTTGAATTGCTCCTGACCAGTGATATTGATAGTAACCTTTTCGAAGTCTGTGTTGTCAATCTGACGTTTCAAACGAACTTGTTTGAGGTTCAGAATGATTTCGGTAACATCTTCCACAACACCTTTCAATGTTGAGAATTCATGATCAACTCCATCAACTTTGATAGATGTGATAGCGAAGCCTTCCAAAGAAGACAGCAGAATTCTGCGGAGGGCATTGCCAATAGTGATTCCAAAGCCCGGCTCAAGAGGACGGAATTCAAAAGACCCTGTGAAATCGTTGCTTTCAAGCATTACGACCTTATCCGGTTTTACGAAATCGAGTATTGCCATTGGATTATTATGATGGTTTTTATTGTTTCTAAAATCGATTATTTCGAATACAACTCGACGATGAGCTGTTCCTTGATATTCTCAGGAATTTGCACACGCTCAGGGTATGTAAGAAATACACCTTGTTTGTCAGAGTCATTCCAGTCAAGCCAATCGAATTTTTTACGATTCGCAAGAGCCATGGTAATTGTTGGAAGCGATTTAGAACGCTCACGAACAGCAACTTTGTCACCAGGACGCAATTGGTAAGATGGGATGTTTACCACCTGACCATTCACAGTGATGTGGCTATGACCAACTAGCTGGCGTGCCCCCATGCGGCTTGCTGCCAGACCAAGACGGTAAACCGTGTTGTCTAGTCGAGCCTCACAAAGTGACAACAAAATTTCACCAGTAACACCTTGGCGAGCTGAAGCCTTTTTGTAAAGGTTTTCAAACTGGCGCTCAAGAATACCATAGGTATATTTTGCCTTTTGCTTTTCAGTTAACTGAGTTGAATATTCAGATTGCTTACCGCGACGTTTTGTAGGTCCGTGTTGTCCCGGTCCGTACATACGTTTTTCGAGGTTTTTATCCGGTCCGAAAATCGGTTCACGGAATTTACGTGCAATCTTTGATTTGGGTCCTGTATATCTGGCCATTACTAAATGATTCTGTTGAGTGAATTAGATTCTTCTTTTCTTCGGAGGGCGGCAGCCGTTGTGAGGCAATGGAGTGATGTCCATGATCTCTAGCACCTCGATGCCTGTGTTGTGTATTGTGCGGATTGCAGATTCACGACCTGCACCCGGACCTTTAACAAACACCTTCACTTTGCGGAGACCAAGATCCATTGCTTCTTTGGAAGCTTGTTCAGCAGCCAATTGAGCAGCATATGGAGTATTTTTCTTGGAACCTTTGAAGCCCATTTTACCGGCAGATGACCATGAGATAACTTGTCCAGTATTGTTGGTAAGGCTGATGATGATGTTGTTGAATGTTGACTGAACGTGAGCTTGACCCACGGCTTCAACCATGACATTCTTTTTCTTTTTCTTTTCGACTTTAGCCATTTTTCTATGATTGTTGGGGCCGACATTACTCGGCCCTTACATGATTACTTGGTTACTTTCTTCTTGTTAGCAACAGTCTTACGTTTACCCTTACGAGTACGAGAATTGTTTTTCGTACCCTGGCCACGAACAGGCAAGCCCACACGGTGACGAACACCACGATAGCAGCCAATGTCCATAAGACGTTTAATGCTCATCTGAACTTCAGAACGCAAAGCGCCTTCTACTTTCAGACCCTCCGTGATAAATCCACGAATCTTAGACAGATCGGCATCATCCCAATCCTGTACTTTTTTGTCGTAGCTAACGCCAGACGTCTCAAGAATTTTGCGAGCCGTGCTACGTCCAATTCCGTAGATGTAGGTGAGACCAATTTCACCTCTTTTGTTTCTTGGTAAGTCAATACCTGCTATCCTAGCCATTCTTTATAAGTGTTTTAGAAGTGAAATGAGAAAAGTGCTTTTCCATTGCTACTTCCATTAAAATTATCCTTGTCTTTGTTTGTACTTCGGGTTCTTCTTGTTAATCACATACAGCTTGCCCTTTCTGCTTACAATTTTGCAGTCGGCTGAGCGTTTTTTGATGGATGCGCGTACTTTCATTTCTTTAAGTATTTGGTTCTGGTTTTGGATCTTCGTTCATCTGGGGTCTTATCCCCTTAACTCATTCCAATACCCACAACCTATTTGTATCTAAAACTAATTCTTCCTTTTGTCAAATCATAAGGTGACATTTCCACCTTCACCCTATCTCCTGGCAGAATTCGGATGTAGTGCATCCTCATTTTACCTGAGATATGAGCGGTAATTACGTGACCGTTTTCCAATTCAACGCGAAACATCGCATTGGAAAGAGCCTCGATTATTGTTCCATCTAATTCGATGGAGTTTTGTTTTGCCATATCTCTATATCTTCAAGCCTATAGCTTGTTCAATCATTTCAAAACTGGATAAAACTTCTGCTTTATTCTTTCGTACCACAATGGTGTGCTCAAAATGAGCGCTTGGTTTCCCGTCACTGGTTACAATGGTCCAACCGTCTTTCAATTGCTTCACATTTCTTGTTCCCAGGTTGATCATTGGTTCAATTGCAATCACCAGACCTTCTAGAATCTGCATTCCTTGTCCGCGCTTTCCGAAGTTTGGAACTTCAGGAGCTTCATGCAAGTTTTTGCCGACACCGTGACCAACAAGATCTCTTACCACACCGAATCCATTCGATTCAGCGTGCTGTTGAACTGCATATCCGATATCACCTACTCTGTTGCCAGCAATTGCCTGTTCGATACCCAGGTAGAGCGATTCTTTGGTGACATCAAGCAAACGTTGAAGTTCCGAAGAAATCTCACCTACTCCAAAGGTATAGGCTGAATCACCCCAATAGCCATCTTTAATAACACCTATATCAAGAGAAACAATGTCCCCACTTTTTAATTCAGTATTACCCGGCAGTCCATGAACGACAGCATTATTAATGCTGGCACAAATAGAATTCGGAAAACTATTGTATCCCAAAAAACCGGGAAAAGCACCATGATCTTTAATAAATTCCTCAGCTACTTTGTCCAACTCCAATGTTGTTACACCTGGTTGAATTCTGGTAGCCAATTCAGCTAAAGTTTTTCCAATAAGTAAAGAACTTTGTCTGATGAGTTCTATCTCATCTTCGGTTTTATAAACCGGTTTTTTTCCCGCCATGGCAATTAGCTTGAAAAGCCTGTACTCACAGCGCTCGCTGTTCTTCCACGCACACGACCAGACTTCATAAGCCCATCATAATGACGTGAAAGAAGGTGACTCTCAATCTGTTGAAGTAAATCTAAGATTACACCAACTGTAATGAGAAGCGATGTGCCACCAAAAAATATCGAAAACTGTTGTGCCTTTGTGAGGCCAATCATCATGACCAAAGCAGGCAAAATAGCAATCAGACCTACAAAAACACCACCGGGGAAGGTAATACGCGACAATACCTCATCAATAAAGTCAGCAGTCGGTTTACCAGGTTTCACTCCGGGCACAAAATTACCATTTCTCTTCAAATCATCAGCAATTTGATTTGGATTTGTTACAATCGCAGTGTAGAAGAATGTAAAGAGGATGATAGAGCAGAACAACAGGATGTTGTAACCCCAACCTTGAATATTAGTTAGACTTGCGAGAACTTCACTATCTCTGAAAGTCTCTGTGTTTCTCAAATACAAAGGCACAAACATGATTGCTTGCGCAAAAATGATTGGCATAACTCCAGCTGAATTAACACGCAATGGAATATAAGAACGAGCACCTTCACCCTGTGGAAGATGACCACCACCTGCGTTCATCTTAGCCATTTGAACAGGAATTCTTCTCACCGCCTGAATAACAGCAATGCAAAGACCGACAATAACGAGAAGAACAGCAAGTTCAATCAAGAAAAAGAATGGTGATTGCAATTTGGCTTCAGAAATAAATCCTTTTGGAATATCAGAGATGATACCAGTCATGATAATCAAAGAAATACCATTTCCAATTCCTTTGTCTGTGATCTTTTCGCCAAGCCACATTACGAACAACGTGCTACACATCAAGATTGTAACAGCGCCAACTAACCATGAGAACTGTTCAGGATAAGATCCAGCAGGCAAAGTAGATTTAATGTAACCTGGAGCTTGAACCAAGCCGATTGCTATAGTCAGCATTCGCGTGTACTGATTGATCTTCTTGCGACCACTTTCACCTTCTCGTTGCATTTTGGTGATCGATGGTACTGCGAGTCCCAACAATTGAATGATGATCGATGCCGAAATGTAAGGCATGATACCTAAAGCAAAAATGGAAGCGCGGCTGAAAGCACCACCAGTGAACAAACCAAGGAAACCTAACAAGCCACCTTGAGCACCAGTATCGAGCTTAGAAGCGTCTACTCCTGGAAGAACGATAAAAGAACCAATTCGGTAGATCAAGAGAAGCAGCAGAGTATAAGTAATCTTATTTCTGAGCTCTTCGTGTTGCCAGATATTCTTTATTTTCTGAATGAATCCTTTCATATAAAGTTTTTAGAGTGTAGTTGCAGTTCCACCCAATTTTTCAATTGCAGCTTTAGCCGTTGCGGAGAAACCATGCGCCGTAACGTTCAATTTTGATTTGAGTTCGCCACGACCGAGAATTTTGATCAGTTCTTTTTTCGAACAAACACCGTTTTTCACGAGCAAATCCTGATTGATTTCAGTCACGTTCAATTTTTCTGAAAGAGCTTGAAGTAGATCCAGATTCAATCCTTTGTAATCAACACGGTTGATATTCTTAAAACCGAATTTAGGAAGACGACGTTGCAAAGGCATTTGACCACCTTCAAAACCGAGTTTACGTTTCGTACCAGAACGCTGTCCGGCACCTTTGTGACCACGACCTGAAGTTTCACCAATACCGGAACCTTGACCACGACCAATTCTTTTACGTGTCTGGGTTGAGCCTTCGGCTGGTTTGAGCGTATTGAGTTTCATAAGTTTCTTTTTTTTCCTGCAAGCAGGTCAATTCATTTTTATCTGTTTCTCAACTTTTCAGATTGATAAATCTGGAAGTATTGAGAGTTCAATTTATTTGTATTCCACCTTCAGCATGTGACCGACAGCGCGGATCATGCCTTTGATGTTCGGTGTTAATTCCTTTTCAACCGATACATGCAACTTCTTAATACCAAGCGCTTGAATCGTGGCTTTTTGTCTTGCCGGGCGATCGATAGCACTTTTGATCTGAGTAATTACAACTTTTGCCATTGTTTTTCTTGTTGTGAGCAGATACCTCTGCCCTATTCTATTTAATGCACAGACGTAAAGACGTCTAAATTTCAATTATCCGTTGTACACTTTATCAATGCTGATTCCGCGCACTTTAGCGATATCAGCAGCATTGCGCAATTTTGATAAAGCATCAAGAGTAGCTTTCACCACGTTGTGTGGATTTGAAGAGCCTTTCGACTTCGCCAAAACGTCTGTTACACCAGCTGACTCAAGAACGGCACGCATGGCACCACCTGCGATAACGCCTGTACCGTGTGAAGCTGGTTTGATGAACACACGCGCTCCACCAAACTTTCCATCCTGTTCGTGCGGAATAGTACCCTTCCTGATCGGAACCTGGATAAGATTTTTCTTCGCATCTTCAGTTGCCTTTGTAACAGCTTCAGAAACCTCTTTGGATTTTCCAAGACCGTGGCCAACGACACCCTTTTCGTTTCCGACAACTACAATAGCTGCGAATCCGAAAGTACGTCCACCTTTGGTAACTTTAGTTACTCTATTCACCGCTACCAAGCGGTCTTTCAATTCTGTTTCGCTAGAGCGAACTGGTTTTGTATCTGCCATCTCTTCAATTAGAATTTAAGGCCTGCTTCACGAGCAGCTTCGGCCAATGATTTTACACGTCCATGATAAAGGTAACCACCTCTGTCGAAAACAACTTCGTCGATTCCTGCGGCCTTAGCGCGTTCTGCAATGGTTTTACCCACGAGTTTCGCCTGGTCCAGTTTAGCAACTGATTGTGCGTCCTTCATCACATTGGATGAAGCGGAAGCCAAGGTTACACCTTTCTGGTCGTCAATTAATTGGGCGTAAATCTGTTTGTTGCTGCGGAAAACTGAAAGACGAGGTCTTTGAGCTGTTCCTTTCACACTAGCCCTGATTCGTGTGCGTATTTTTGCTCTGCGAGCTTCTTTGCTGAATGCCATTGCTTTAATTCAAATTTTATTTAGCTGCTGACTTACCAGCTTTCTTGCGTACAAATTCACCAACATATCTAACACCTTTTCCTTTGTAAGGTTCAGGAGTGCGGAGGCTGCGGATTTTCGCTGCAACCTGACCAAGGAGTTGTTTATCGTGACACTCCAAGGTAATCTGAGGGTTCTCTCCTTTTTCAGCTTTCGCAGTTACTTTGATTTCCGTAGGAAGTTCAAAAATAATTGGATGGCTAAATCCGAGAGTTAGTTCGAGTTGTTGGCCATTCGCCTTGCAACGATAACCCACCCCGATCATTTCCAGTTGACGTGTCCAACCAGTGCTCACACCTGTGACCATATTACTCACAAGAGAACGATACAACCCGTGTTTCGAGCGAATGTCTTTGTGATCATTTGATCTGGTAAATGTAATTTCACCATCGGCAACGTTGAGGCTGATTGCAGGATCAATTTCCTGAGTCAACTCCCCTTTCGGGCCTTTTACTTTTACGATCCCATCCGCAAGGCTGACTTCAACCCCTTTGGTAATGGTAACCGGTGCTTTTCCTATTCTTGACATGAGTCAAATTGGTTTTAACAGTTAATCTTAATAAACGAAACACAAAACTTCTCCACCTACTCCCTGAGTGCGCGCCTCTTTATCACTCATTACACCTTTCGATGTAGATACTACAGCGATACCAAGACCGTTGAGTACGCGTGGCAGATCTTCAGCACCTGCGTATTTACGGTGACCAGGCGTTGAAATGCGCTGGATGTTTGAAATCGCAGGCGATTTTGTCTTCGCGTTGTATTTCAATGCAATTTTGATTGTACCAGGCTTTCCCTCATCGAATTTAAAATTCAGGATATATCCCTTTTCGTGGAGAATTTTGGTAATTTCTTTTTTCAGGTTTGACGCTGGAATCTCTACCACCTTGTGACGAGCGGTTTGAGCGTTCCTGATACGTGTCAAGTAATCTGCTATTTGATCTGTAACCATTTTCTTGTATTTAGTCGGGTGACGATACCGCCATCCATTCTGTTCAATTTATTACCAGCTTGCTTTTTTTACACCCGGAATTCTGCCATCCAATGCAAGTTCACGAAACTGATTGCGACAAAGACCGAACTGTGACATGTAACCACGCGGGCGACCAGTCAATTGGCAGCGATTTCTAACACGAACTTTGCTGCTGTTTCTTGGAAGCTTTTGTAGAGCATCCCAATCACCTGCCTTTTTCAATTCTTCACGCTTCTTAGCGTATTGCTCAACGAGTGCAATTCTTTTGCGCTCACGAGCTTTCATTGATTCCTTAGCCATTGTTCTATTATTACTTGCTTATTTTGTAAAAGGAAATCCGAATTCTTCCAAAAGAGCTTTCGCTTCTTCGTTTGTTGATGCGGTAGTTACGAATGTGATATCCATTCCGTTGATTTGCTTGATCTTGTCGAGATCAATCTCAGGGAAGATGATCTGCTCCTTCACTCCGAAAGTAAAATTACCACGACCATCAAATCCTGAAGCTTTCACTCCGCGGAAGTCACGCGTTCTTGGTAAAGAAACCGAGATCAATCGATCGAGAAAATCATACATCTTATCGCCTCTCAAGGTAACTTTCGCTCCAATAGCAACACCTTTACGGAGTTTGAAGTTGGAGATATCCTTCACCGAGTTGGTCGGCATTGCCTTTTGTCCAGCGATCATGGTCATTTCATCCACAGCAGCATCGATAATTTTCTTATCCGCAGTGGCCTTTCCAAGTCCCTGGTTTAGGCAAATCTTAGTAATCTTCGGCACCTGCATAATAGAGGTATACTCGAAGCGCTCTTTCAATTTCGGAGCAATTTCAGAACTGTATTTCGTTCTTAAACGTGGAGTGTATTTCATTTGATGGTCTCCCCTGATTTCTTAGAATATCTTTCCAATTTACCTTCAGTATTTCTTCTACGGCCTACGCGTGTTGCGTTACCTTTAGCATCAAGCAACTTAACATTACTAACATTGATGCCGGCAGCGATAGATTCGATACCACCTTGTGGGTTTTGAGCAGATGGCTTGCGGTGTTTCTTCATGAGATTAACACCTTCAACCACAACTCGGTCAGTTTTGCGATCCACTTCAACAATGCGGCCTTGTTTGCCTCTGTTGTCGCCGGTAGTAACCACTACCATATCGCCTTTTTTTACTTTTAGTCTTTTAAACATTTTAGTCTGTTTTATGGGCTGAACTAAATTCAGCGTTCATGTCAACTTCTGGATCAGATTACTTCAGGAGCAAGTGAAATGATTTTCATATAGTCCTTCTCACGAAGCTCACGCGCCACCGGGCCAAAGATACGTGTCCCGCGCAATTCCCCCGCAGTATTCAAAAGAACCACTGCATTATCGTCGAAACGGATATAACTTCCATCAGCTCGGCGCACTTCTTTTTTCGTGCGAACAATCACAGCTTTTGAAACGGTACCTTTTTTAACGTTACCGCTTGGGAGTGCATCTTTCACCGTTACCACAATTTGGTCACCAATAGACGCATAACGTCTGCGGGTTCCACCGAGGACACGGATTACCAATACCTCACGGGCACCGCTATTGTCAGCAACCCTGAGTCGTGATTCGTTTTGTATCATTTTTCT
>Ga0075167_10060128_pt1 | contig 10184 bp, 4 predicted proteins | sample JI61114C2RNA_FD_77314 | JGI IMG/M metagenome (GOLD analysis project Ga0075167, IMG submission 77314) | Metatranscriptome of wastewater effluent complex algal communities from Wisconsin, to seasonally profile nutrient transformation and... | ecosystem: Engineered > WWTP > Effluent > Algae...
AAAAAAACAAAAAGAAGCTGCTTCTAAAATTGAAAGAAACAAATTATATACTTTAAAAGATGCTGCTGCATTAATTAAAGTTGTTGCTTCTGCAAAATTCGATGAATCAGTAGATATTGCTGTTCGTTTAGGAGTAGATCCTAGAAAGGCAAATCAAATGGTAAGAGGTGTAGTAGCACTTCCACACGGAACAGGTAAAGATGTAAGAGTACTTGCACTTGTAACACCTGATAAAGAAGCTGAAGCAAAAGCTGCTGGTGCTGATTTCGTTGGACTTGATGACTACTTACAAAAAATAAAAGATGGTTGGACAGATGTTGATGTAATTATCACTATGCCAGCTGTAATGGGAAAATTAGGTCCTTTAGGTCGTATTTTAGGGCCAAGAGGTTTAATGCCTAACCCAAAAACAGGAACAGTTACTATGGAAATTGGTAAAGCTGTTGAAGAAGTGAAAGCAGGTAAAATTGACTTCAAAGTTGATAAAACTGGTATCGTACATGCAGGAATTGGAAGAATATCTTTTGATGCTGAAAAAATTGTAGATAATGCTCACGAAATTATTCAAACATTAATCAAACTTAAACCTACTGCCGCTAAAGGAACTTACATAAAAAGTATTTACCTAACTAGCACCATGAGTCCAGCAATTGCGTTAGACCCAAAAGCAGTGTAATTAGGTAGTTAAAATTTTTTAATATGACAAGAGAAGAAAAATCAATCGCAATTGAAAATATAACTGCACAATTAGCTGGTTCAAATATCGTTTATTTAGCCGATATTTCAGGTTTAGATGCAGAAACTACTTCAAATTTAAGAAGAACTTGCTTTAAGGCAGGAATCAAATTAGAAGTTGTAAAAAACACATTGCTTGCAAAAGCAATGGAAGCTTCATCAAATAATTATGGTGATTTGCCTTCAACATTGAAAGGCAATACTTCAATTTTTCTTGCAGAAGTTGCAAATGCACCTGCAAAGATTATTAAAGATTTCCGAAAAAAATCGGATAAACCAGTATTAAAAGGAGCATACATTAATGATGAGGTTTATATTGGCGATAATCTTTTAGATTCATTAGCATCGCTAAAATCAAAAGACGAAGTTATTGGAGAAATTATTGGATTACTTCAATCTCCAGCTCAAAGAGTTATTTCAGCTCTTAAAAACCAATTCAAAGACGAAGAGGTTGCGTAACAAATAATTTAATGATTTTATTTTAAAATCATTAAGCTTAAACAAGCACACATTAATAAACAAATATATTACAAATCATTTTAAAACGATAGAAAAAATGGCAGATTTGAAACAATTCGCAGAACAATTAGTTAACTTAACAGTTAAAGAAGTTAATGAATTAGCAACAATTCTAAAAGACGATTACGGAATCGAACCAGCAGCCGCTGCTGTAGTAGTTTCTGGTGGTGGCGATGCTGCTGCAGTAGAAGAGCAAACAGAATTTACAGTTGTATTGAAAGATGCAGGAGCATCTAAACTTGCAGTTGTAAAATTAGTTAAAGAATTAACAGGTCTTGGCTTAAAAGAAGCTAAAGATGTAGTTGATGCTGCACCTGCAAATGTAAAAGAAGGTGTTTCTAAAGAAGAAGCTGAAGGGCTTAAGAAAGCTTTAGAAGAAGCAGGAGCACAAGTTGAATTAAAATAATTCAACCCAGTTTCTCGAACAAGGTTTAGGTCTTTGATTAACATCAAATGACCTAAACCATTTTTCGTATAATAAATTTATACGGTTATTTCACTTTTTTTTAATCAAAATTTTGTCCATCGATGATAACAAATCAGACTGAAAGATTGAATTTTGCCTCTACTAAAAACATTCCTCAATATCCTGATTTTTTGGATGTTCAGGTAAAATCTTTTCAAGATTTTTTCCAATTAGAAACGAAATCTGATGAGAGAGGCAACGAAGGTTTATATAATACCTTCATGGAAAATTTTCCAATAACAGATACAAGAAATAATTTTGTATTAGAATTCCTTGATTATTTTGTTGATCCTCCAAGATACACAATACAAGAATGTATTGAAAGAGGTTTAACATACAGTGTGCCATTAAAAGCACGATTAAAATTGTACTGCACAGATGCAGAACACGAAGATTTTGAAACTATAGTGCAAGATGTATATCTTGGCACAATTCCATATATGACACCAAGTGGTACATTTGTTATCAATGGTGCAGAACGAGTAGTTGTCTCGCAATTACACCGTTCGCCAGGAGTATTCTTCGGGCAATCATTTCATGCAAACGGAACTAAATTGTACTCTGCAAGAGTTATACCTTTTAAAGGTTCATGGATAGAATTTTCTACTGATATCAATAGTGTAATGTATGCGTACATCGACCGTAAGAAAAAACTTCCTGTAACTACTTTATTTAGAGCAATTGGTTTTCAAAGTGATAGGGATATTCTTGAAATATTTGATTTAGCAGAAGAAATTAAAGTTTCTAAAACCGGTATTAAAAAATATTTAGGTAGAAGATTAGCTGCTAGGGTATTGAATACTTGGCATGAAGATTTTGTTGATGAAGATACTGGCGAAGTTGTTTCTATCGAAAGAAATGAAATTATTTTAGACAGAGACACCATTATTGATAAAGATAATGTTGAAGAGATAATTGATGCAAATGTTAAATCTATCTTATTACATAAAGAAGATAATAATGTTACTGATTATTCTATTATTCATAATACTTTACAAAAAGACCCAACAAATTCTGAAAAAGAAGCTGTTGAACATATTTATAGACAATTAAGAAATGCCGAACCGCCTGATGAAGAAACGGCAAGAGGTATAATAGATAAATTATTTTTCTCCGAACAGAGATATAATCTTGGTGAAGTAGGAAGATACCGAATAAATAAAAAATTAGGTTTAGATACTTCTATGGACAAACAAGTTTTGACCAAAGAGGATATTATTACTATCGTTAAATATCTGATTGAGTTGATTAACTCAAAAGCAGAAATTGATGATATTGACCATTTATCAAACCGAAGAGTTCGAACTGTTGGTGAACAATTGTCACAACAATTTGGTGTAGGTCTTGCTCGTATGGCTAGAACTATTAGAGAGAGAATGAATGTTCGGGATAATGAAGTGTTTACACCTATTGATTTGATTAATGCTAAAACATTATCATCTGTAATTAACTCATTTTTTGGAACAAATCAGCTGTCTCAATTTATGGATCAAACAAATCCATTAGCAGAGATTACACACAAAAGAAGATTATCAGCACTTGGACCAGGCGGACTTTCACGAGAAAGAGCTGGATTTGAGGTTCGAGATGTTCATTATACACACTACGGAAGACTTTGTCCAATTGAAACACCTGAAGGACCAAATATTGGTTTGATTTCTTCGTTAGGAGTTTATGCAAAAGTAAACGGAATGGGTTTTATCGAAACTCCATATCGTAAAGTAAAAAATGGTGTAGTTGATTTGAATTCAACTCCAATATACCTTTCTGCCGAAGAAGAAGAAGGTCAATTAATTGCACAAGCAAATATTGAAATGGATGCTTCTGGTAAAATTACTGCTGAAAATGTAATTGCAAGAATGGAAGGTGATTTTCCTGTAATTGACCCAAGTGAGGTACATTATACCGATGTTGCACCAAATCAAATTGCATCAATATCGGCATCGTTAATTCCTTTCTTGGAACATGATGATGCGAATAGAGCCCTGATGGGATCAAACATGATGCGTCAAGCAGTACCTTTATTAAGACCTGAAGCACCAATTGTTGGAACAGGATTAGAAAGACAAGTAGCGTCAGATTCTAGAGTTCTAATTAATGCTGAAGGTGATGGAGTTGTAGAATATGTTGATGCAAATATAATCACAATAAAATATGACCGTTCTGACGAAGAAAGAATGGTTAGTTTTGAATCCGATGAGAAAACATATAATCTAATTAAATTTAGAAAAACTAATCAGAGTACTTCAATTAACTTAAAACCTATTGTAAGAAAAGGAAATAGAGTTACTAAAGGTCAAGTTCTTTGTGAAGGATATGCTACTCAAAACGGAGAATTAGCATTGGGAAGAAATCTAAAAGTAGCATTTATGCCATGGAAAGGTTACAACTTCGAGGATGCGATTGTAATTTCTGAAAAAGTAGTAAGAGATGATATTTTTACATCAATACATGTTGATGATTATTCATTAGAAGTAAGAGATACCAAATTAGGAAATGAAGAATTGACTAACGATATTCCTAATGTTTCTGAAGAGGCGACAAAAGATTTGGACGAAAATGGTATGATTAGAATTGGTGCTGAAGTTAAACCAGGGGATATTCTAATCGGAAAAATTACACCAAAAGGAGAGTCAGATCCAACACCTGAAGAAAAACTTTTAAGAGCTATTTTTGGAGACAAAGCAGGTGATGTAAAAGATGCTTCATTAAAAGCCACACCATCACTACATGGAGTTGTTTTAGACAAAAAATTATTTGCAAAAGCTGTTAAAGATAAAAGAAAACGCACCCAAGATAAAGATGCGTTGGATAAATTAGAAATGGAATTTGAGACTAAATTTGTTGAATTAAAAGATAAATTAATCGAAAAACTTTTTGTAATTGTTGATGGAAAAACATCACAAGGTGTAATGAATGATTTAGGAGAAGAGGTTTTACCTAAAGGTAAAAAATATTCTAAAAAAATGTTACAATCTGTTGAAGATTTTGCACATTTAACTAAAGGTACTTGGGTATCGGAGGCAAAAACCAATAATATGGTTAATGACTTAATACACAACTATAAAATTAAGTTGAATGACTTGCAAGGATCTTTAAGAAGAGAGAAATTTACAATTACAGTAGGAGATGAATTACCTGCTGGAATTTTAAAACTTGCAAAAGTATATGTTGCCAAAAAACGAAAACTAAAAGTTGGAGATAAAATGGCAGGAAGACACGGAAACAAAGGTATTGTTGCACGAATTGTGCGTCATGAAGATATGCCTTTCCTTGAAGACGGAACGCCAGTTGATATTGTATTAAATCCATTAGGAGTACCTTCTCGTATGAATATTGGTCAAATTTATGAAACAGTACTTGGATGGGCAGGAATGAATTTAGGTCGAAAATTTGCAACTCCTATTTTTGATGGTGCATCTATAGAACAAATTAATGAATTGACCGATGAAGCAGGTGTACCAAGATTTGGACACACCCACTTATATGACGGAGGAACAGGAGAAAGATTCCATCAAGCAGCAACAGTTGGAGTAATCTATATGTTGAAACTTGGACACATGGTTGATGATAAAATGCACGCCCGTTCTATAGGTCCTTACTCATTAATCACTCAACAACCATTAGGTGGTAAAGCACAATTTGGAGGACAAAGATTTGGTGAGATGGAGGTTTGGGCACTTGAGGCTTATGGTGCATCTAGTACTTTAAGAGAAATCCTAACCGTAAAATCCGATGATGTAGTAGGTAGAGCTAAAACTTACGAAGCAATCGTAAAAGGCGAAACCATGCCAGAACCAGGACTGCCAGAATCATTCAATGTATTAATGCACGAATTGAAAGGACTTGGATTAGACATTCGTTTAGAGGAGTAAAAACAGTTATCGGTTGTCAGTTATCAGTTAATTCTGAAAACTGACAACTTGATAATTAATAATAATTATTTGAAGCTAATCCCGCTATCCGTTACAATCTTTTATTTTTTTAAAGAAAAAAAATAAAAGGATTTTCACTATTATCGGGGCTAAAAAAGCAGTAGACATTGTTAATAAACAGTTACAAAACTGAGAATTAAAAATTGACAACTGACAACTAAAAAATTGATTATGATAAATAACAACAATAACAGAAACAATAACAAGGATAAAAACCCAGTTATTAAAAGGTTTAATAAAATTTCAATTGGTTTGGCATCGCCAGAATCAATCTTGGCAGAATCAAGAGGTGAAGTTTTGAAACCAGAAACTATCAATTATAGAACACACAAACCTGAAAGAGATGGTCTTTTTTGCGAAAGAATTTTCGGTCCTGTAAAAGATTTTGAATGTGCTTGTGGAAAATACAAAAGAATCAGATACAAAGGTATTATCTGCGACCGTTGTGGTGTTGAAGTAACCGAGAAAAAAGTGCGTAGAGATAGAGTTGGACACATCAATCTTGTTGTGCCAATTGCCCATATATGGTATTTCCGTTCTTTGCCAAACAAAATTGGATATATTTTAGGCTTACCTTCTAAAAAATTAGATATGATTATTTACTATGAAAGATTCGTAGTAATTCAGCCAGGTATCGCAAAAAATCATGAAGGAGAACCAATACAACGGTTAGACTTCCTAACAGAAGAAGAATACTTAAATATTTTAGAAACTCTTCCTGCTGATAATCAACATCTTGATGATTTCGATCCAAATAAATTTGTTGCCAAAATGGGTGCTGAATGTATTATGGATTTGTTAGCACGAATTGATTTAGATGTACTTTCGTATGAATTGCGTCATTCTGCAAACAATGAAACATCAAAACAAAGAAAAACTGAAGCATTAAAAAGACTACAAGTAGTTGAGTCTTTCCGTGAATCAAACATAAACCGTGAAAATCGTCCTGAATGGATGATTATGAAAGTTGTTCCTGTTATTCCACCAGAATTGCGTCCATTGGTACCACTTGACGGTGGTAGATTTGCAACTTCAGATTTGAATGATTTGTATCGAAGAGTTATCATTCGTAATAACCGTCTGAAAAGATTAGTAGAAATAAAAGCTCCAGAAGTTATCTTAAGAAACGAGAAAAGGATGTTGCAAGAATCAGTAGATTCATTATTTGACAACACCCGAAAAGCATCTGCAGTAAAAACAGAATCAAACCGTCCTTTAAAATCTTTGTCCGATTCGTTAAAAGGTAAACAAGGTCGTTTCCGTCAAAATTTATTAGGAAAAAGGGTAGATTACTCGGCTCGTTCTGTAATTGTTGTTGGTCCAGAATTAAAATTATTTGAATGTGGATTGCCAAAAGATATGGCAGCCGAATTATACAAACCATTCGTAATCAGAAAATTGATTGAACGAGGAATTGTAAAAACAGTAAAATCTGCTAAAAAAATTATTGATAAAAAAGAACCCGTAGTTTGGGATATTCTTGAAAATGTAATTAAAGGACACCCAGTATTACTGAACCGTGCTCCTACCCTACACCGTTTGGGAATTCAATCTTTTCAACCAAAATTAATCGAAGGAAAGGCAATTCAATTGCACCCATTGGTTTGTACGGCGTTTAATGCCGATTTTGACGGGGATCAAATGGCAGTACATTTACCACTTGGACCTGAAGCAATTTTAGAGGCACAATTATTATTATTGGCATCGCATAACATCTTAAATCCTGCTAATGGTGCTCCAATTACGGTTCCATCACAAGACATGGTTTTAGGTCTATATTATATGACCAAAGAAAGATTATCAAGACCAGAACATAAAATTTTAGGTCAAGATTTAACTTTTTATTCTGCTGAAGAAGTAAATATTGCGTTAAACGAAGGGCAATTAGAATTGAATGCAAGAGTAAAAATTCGTGCTAAAGATTTTAATGAAAATGGTGAATTAGTTTATAAAATTATTCAAACCACAGCTGGTAGAGTTTTATTTAACGAAGTAGTTCCAGAGGCTGCAGGATACATTAATGATGTATTAACAAAGAAAAATTTAAGAGATATTATCGGACATATTTTAGCGGTAACGGATGTACCAACAACGGCTGCATTTATGGATAATATGAAAGATATGGGTTATAAATTTGCTTTTAAAGGCGGATTGTCATTCTCATTAGGTGATATTAGAATTCCTGAAGAAAAAACTAAATTGGTAGCCGATGCAAGGGTTCAAGTAGAAGGTGTTTCTGCCAATTATAATATGGGATTAATCACTAATAATGAGAGATATAACCAAGTAATTGACATTTGGACATCAGCCAATGCACAATTGACAGAATTAGCAATGAAAAATATCCGTGAAGACCAACAGGGTTTCAACTCGGTATATATGATGCTTGATTCTGGTGCAAGGGGTTCAAAAGAACAAATTCGTCAGCTTACTGGTATGCGTGGATTGATGGCAAAACCAAAAAAATCTACCGCTGGTGGTGGAGAAATTATTGAAAACCCGATTTTATCTAACTTTAAGGAAGGATTATCAATTTTAGAATATTTCATTTCTACACACGGTGCTCGTAAAGGATTAGCAGATACGGCTTTGAAAACAGCAGATGCTGGATATTTAACAAGAAGATTACACGATGTTTCGCAAGATGTAATTGTTAATATTGAGGATTGTGGTACTTTAAGAGGAATTGAAGTTTCAGCATTGAAGAAAAATGAGGAAATTGTTGAAACCTTTGGTGAAAGAATTTTAGGTAGAGTTTCGTTGCAAGATGTAATTAATCCTTTAAATAATGAAATTTTAGTAGCGGCAGGTGAGCAAATTACCGAAGCTATTATGAGAAATATTGAAGCATCTCCTGTTGAAAAAATGGAAGTGCGGTCGCCATTAGTTTGTGAGGCTCCTAAAGGAATTTGTGCAAAATGTTATGGTCGAAATTTAGCAACTGGAAAAATGACTCAAAGAGGTGAAGCAGTAGGGGTTATTGCGGCACAATCTATTGGAGAACCAGGAACACAGCTTACCTTAAGAACCTTCCATGTCGGCGGGGTTGCGGGTGGAATATCAGAAGAATCAAGTATTTTAGTGAAGTTTGCAGGTCGATTAGAAATAGACGATTTAAAAACTGTTAAGGGAGAAGATAACGATGGTAACGCCGTTGATATTGTAGTTTCTCGTTCAACAGAATTGAAGTTAATTGATGTGAAAACTGATATTTTATTAGCTACAAATAATATTCCTTATGGTTCCATCATTTATGTAAAAGATGGTCAAATCGTTGAGAAAGGAGCTACCATTTGTAAATGGGATCCATATAACGGGGTAATTATTTCTGAATTTACAGGAAAAATTGCTTATGAAGATTTAGAACAAGGACAATCGTTCCAAGTTGAAATTGATGAGCAAACAGGTTTCCAAGAAAAAGTAATTTCGGAAGGAAGAAACAAAAAATTAATTCCAACTTTATTGGTTTATGGTAAAGATGGTGAGTTAATTCGTTCTTACAATTTACCAGTTGGTGCTCACTTGATGGTTGAGGATGGAGAAAAAATTAAGCAAGGAAAAATTTTAGTTAAAATTCCAAGACGCTCTTCAAAATCAGGCGATATTACTGGAGGTTTACCAAGAATTACCGAATTGTTAGAGGCTAGGAATCCTTCAAACCCAGCAGTAGTTTCAGAAATTGATGGTGTTGTTTCTTTTGGAAAAATCAAAAGAGGTAATCGTGAAATTATTATTGAATCGAAATTTGGTGATATTAGAAAGTATTTAGTGAAATTGTCAAGTCAGATATTAGTACAAGAAAACGACTTTGTTCGTGCTGGAGTGCCTTTATCAGACGGAGCTATTACACCAGAAGATATTTTGAGAATTCAAGGTCCATCTGCTGTTCAACAGTATTTGGTAAATGAAATTCAGGAAGTTTATCGTTTGCAAGGGGTAAAAATCAACGACAAGCATTTTGAAGTTGTTATCCGTCAAATGATGCGAAAAGTAAGAGTTGAAGATCCAGGAGATACTTTATTTTTAGAAGATCAATTGATACATACTAAAGATTTTATTGTTGAAAATGATAAATTATATGGTATGAAAGTAGTTGAGGATGCTGGAAATTCAGATTCATTGAAAGCTGGACAGATAATTTCTGCTCGTGAATTGCGTGATGAAAATTCATTATTGAAACGAAATGATAAAAATCTTGTGGTTGCTAGAGATGTTATTACTGCAACGGCAACTCCTGTTTTACAAGGTATTACAAGAGCCTCGTTGCAAACAAAATCATTCATATCAGCAGCCTCGTTCCAAGAAACTACAAAAGTTTTAAACGAAGCAGCTGTAGCTGGAAAGGTAGATTACCTAGAAGGTTTGAAAGAAAATGTAATCGTTGGACACAGAATTCCTGCTGGAACTGGTATGCGTGAATATGACCACACGATTGTGGGGTCTAAAGACGAATACAATAATATGATGGCGGGTAAAGAAGAGGAGATGAATTATTAAACCTCACCCCATCCCTCTCCTTTGGAGAGGGA
>Ga0075167_10017583_pt1 | contig 10130 bp, 5 predicted proteins | sample JI61114C2RNA_FD_77314 | JGI IMG/M metagenome (GOLD analysis project Ga0075167, IMG submission 77314) | Metatranscriptome of wastewater effluent complex algal communities from Wisconsin, to seasonally profile nutrient transformation and... | ecosystem: Engineered > WWTP > Effluent > Algae...
GGGACAAGCGATGCAGGTGTGGCTTTTCGTTATGGTGAAGAAGAAATTCCTTCTGCTATCACATCAATAAATAATACTTCAATTGAAATAATGCCAAATCCAAATAACGGTCAATTTAATTTGAATATCGGCAACCAATTTCAGGATGAAAAATTTTCACTTGTTATTTATAATACCATGGGACAAAAAGTATATGCGGCCAATCACTTTTCTTCAGGTAAAATAACGCTCAATCATTCCAAACCCGGAATATACATCGCACAAATTAATTCAGCAATTGGTAATTATACCACGCAATTAGTAATAGAATAAATTACTTATTGTATTTTTTACAATAAGTATTGACTTATTCCAATTTGGAATACAGTGTAGACAAATTTGTTTGAGCATCCAGCCAACCGTAAGGTTCATTGGAATCAGTATAACCTTGATTTTGCAAATCATATAAGTAGCGGTTTTTGGTATAGGTTAAACTGAAGTCATCTCCTAGCCCTTCAAAATAGTCAAAAGTAAGTTTTGCCGGGTCTAATGCCATCAATCCGCGGTAGGATGGATAATCTTCATATACATCCCAAAACCAGGGTGCCATAGCATCAAGACTTGGAACCCAGACATACTTTTGAGCAATTATATCGTATTTTAATCTATCGCCATTTAATCGTCCCCAAAGCGCAAATGTTTCATGAGGTGCAAACTCGTCAGCATCAAATAATTGTTTAGTCCACAAATTAAAATTAAATATATTAATTAATTTATATTTCACATTTCGATCATCTCTTGATGATGGTTTTTCGGCAATTGTTTTAGATGGAAAGTAAATGATACCGTCTTCATCGTCGAAACCTTGGAAATCTGAATCAGGAAAAGCATATAATCCATGTCCTTCAGTATCCTGGGTAATTACAGGATGATATTCTCCATCATAAAGTGCAAAAAATACATGATTATTAAACCCATCTATCTCCGGAATGGATTGATTAAATATTGTTTCTTTGCGCGTTAAATTAGTACCATTAGGAACCACTGAATAAGTGCCTCCATGCGCAAATGTAAACATGGCAACAAAGGACCCAAATTCAGAACCATCTTTTTTTATAATCATGAGTAAACCTTCTAAATCATTTTCATGTTGGTCTACATGGAATATGCTTCTATCTCTTGGATGAAAATAAGCGTATATTAAATACCAATGACTAGCTGTTTCAACTACAGAATAATATCCATAAGCCGAAAGGTCACCATTTTCCAGATTTTCCCAATTGTCGTTAGCAATATAATTTCCATCATAGTCAAATCGGGTAATATAATCAGCCTCAGTACCCAAAATGCGTGTATCTTGAAAATTAACTGGTGCCCACCTGTATGCTAGATCCAGATTAAAATTTTCATCCTGATAAGGTTCAGAGGTTGTGCACGATATAAAATTTATAACCAAAATCACAAACAGGAGCTTGATGATATCATACTTTTTAAGAATTAACTGCTGCATTATTTTATATTTAATTTTCCAAAACAGGCATTTGTTGATTTTGATTCAATTTTTCAGTGAAAGTTAAATTAACCACCATTACACCTTCATTCTCTTCAATACTAAAGCCAAGTGCAGCAATTAGCCTAATATAGCCACGAATTGTTTCATTATCTTCATAAGTGATATTCACAAATTGAACCGTAATTTGATCATCGGCAAGGCCCTTTTTTTCAACTACTTTTAACGCAATTTTTCGGGGTGTATCTGCTAATTGTTGAATGGCATTTCCCAACAATAATTGATGAATTTCACCATTGTCCGCTTCACGCCATTGTATTTGATCTGCTGTAGCAATTTGTTGCCCTTCAATTATATCGATTTTAACTTCCGTGTATTTATTTTTTGATATTTCATATGAAAATGGTATTTTCATTTCCATTGCATGTGGATATTGAATCCATGGTTGCCAATTATCAAAATTAGCATCACAATCTTGCATAATAAACATGTCAGGCTCACGAAATCGCATTTTTGCGGCATCCTGCAAAAGCATTACACGAATTTGATTGTTTTGTGGAACCTTGCGTTGCCACCAAATGGCATCTATCGGATGTATCTCTTTACCATCATTATATTCATCAATTACATACGGACCATACAAACAAAGTTCATAGTTGAGCAACAAACTCGGTTTCCCACTGCCCTTTAAGGGGAACCAAATATTATCTCTAAACGCATCACTAGGCGTAACTTCACATTCAATTTCATCATCACCAAAAAAATCTACATGCGATGGTGAAGGCTCCATAACAAGAATCCAATCATATTCGTCCTGGTCCGGATGATAAACATCTACACGATACTCTTTTAAAGTGCCTTTTAATGTTTCACGGTAATTAGTTACCGGCCGCCAAGGACCTTGCAACCCTTTTGAACACCCAATTTTGTCCCCGGACATGTTCATTACCGCTAATCCATATTGGTCTATCAAAATACGTTCGTATTCACGCATATAATCTCCGTCGGGACTAGGAAGATTATCTACATAAATGACAGTATCACTATCTGGTAATACATCACTATTTTGTGTATTACAGGCACTTATTGCCAAAATAAGGATAAAAGAAATGGTTTTTAAGCCAGAACAATTATTGAGAAAGTACATTGACATACATGGGGTAATTTGGATAGCTAAAAGTATAAAATAATTTTACACTTTCACAATTTTCACATAATGCACTTGTAAATCGTTTATTTGTAAGGTAAGAAAATAATGTCCGTTTGGTATATCCTTTGTCGTTGTCCAGGTAGTTTGAAATTTACCGGGAGCCATTTTTGCATCTGCTAAAGTTGCAACAACGTTTCCCTGCAAATTAATGACTTTTAATTTCACATATGCGGATTGGAACACCCCATAATGAACTGCAATTTGATTGGTAAAAGGATTTGGAGAAGCGGAATAAATTAATCCTTTGTCTGTATGCAAATCGGCAATGCCTACTTCGCCATCACCATTTATGGCAATGTCCCATGTGCCTTCTAATTTTCCTGCTCCATTTTCTATTAATGGAATTATTCTGTTAGTTGCATCAAATGTTCCGGTGGTAATTGATGCTGCTGCATCTCCAGGAATATCTGTATCACCTTCAAAATATAATTGTGTAGTGAGGGTGGCAAATCCCGGTGGTGTAATTTTAAAATGGATATGACTTGGTCGATAAGATGCGCCATTTAAATATTTACCAGGCAACACTGTTTCGAAAATATAAAATCCTTCAGCATTGGACAATGTTTTACCGCGCAAATTAAATCCTGTATTATCATAAGCGCCTGCTGCATTAGCATGCCAGATATCAATTATGGTGTTGGCAATAGTAGCGGTGCAATCTAATGTTTGTACTCTCCCACTTATTACTAATCGTGTTCCGGGTTCTGCTAAACCTGCTAATAAATTGTCAATAATATCCGGTGCATCAGCTGTATAAAATGGCCCTTGGCCATAATAATCCAAAGTAGTAGGATTACACGCTCCCAACACCGTTAAGGGCTGACGCGAATTTGCTTTAGAGCCTGTATTGATCAAACCTAAAGAGAGACCTGCCAAAGCCGTATTGCGCAGGAATTGACGACGGGAGTTATTTTCTTTCATAAGTATGCTATATGTAAATATACGAAACAAAATTCCTATGCATACTATTGTAAACTGTTAAAAATGATATCTTATTATAAAAAATTACATTATAGTGATAAATACAAATTGAAAATACTGAATTATTCTAGTAGATAAAAAATACAATCTCCACCAAATGATGCAGTATCGGCATTAGGTAACCGCAACGTCACTTTTCCATTTTTCCAACCTGCCCAACCATTATCAATATAAACTAGTGTAAAACCTGCCGCAGGTAATTTTTCAAACAAAAGCTCAAGTTCGTATTGATTGAGATTAAAATACACTTTTAAAAAGCCTGTATCAAAAACATCAATATTCATCGGCACCCATCTTCCAAACTTTTCGGTAGATACATATGTATCGCATTCCTTTTCCTGCCATTGATTATTTTGAATGTAAGTAGCATTACCTCTGTACTTTTTGAATTTTTCAACTCCACCTACATTTGCAGCCTGCATTATTTCTTGTTCTCTTCCGGTTTGCATCGCTGCACCGATTTTTAATACAGTATTTATTAATGCTTTACTATTTTCAATTGCAAGTTCTGATTTCATTTGGCCACTAATAGCAATTGCTTCTTCCGGATAATATATTTTGGAATCAATCGGATTAATATAAAATAAAGTAGAAGCTGCACCAAAAACGCTGTAACAACCCGGTAAAATACAATCATCACTCTCGTTACTGCATAATTCAGCAGACACTCCTTTATAATCTGGTTTAAGCATTAATTTACCTTTATAATCAATATAACCATATTCTTCATTCTGATAAACGATTAACCACGGGCCCTCTTTAGTTGGTAAAATATTATTATATCCTTCAGAAAATATTCTGCCACAACTGTCCATTAATTTATAAACTCGACTGCTTTCATCATAAACTCTTACTCTATCCGAAATTTTAAATAACCCGGTTTCCCCCAACGATTCTGCATACATAAAAGAACTATCATTTATATAATCAGTGGTTATTTTCGGGTTATTAATATTGTAATATCCTGTTAGCGATTCATTTGAAGCTGCTAATTGTCCTTTCTCCGTAAACATTTTTATATTTTTCCAGTATAATGCAACTCGGTCATTATTATTATCAACCCATTCGCAAATCATTAACCCGTTTAAATAAAACGAAACTGTATTTAACCGGTGTTTTATCATTATTGTATTTGGCCCCTGAATTACATTTGTTGTACCTGAAAAATATACCTTTGCCTTTGTAACATCCTTAAGCTCCCAAACACCATTCAGTTTATAAACAAATTCCAATTCTTCAGTAACACCCGTTTTCCCGTGCAAGGGAACTTTAACACCCATAAAAACTTCATCATCGCCATTTACCTGCTCCAGATTTAATTGAATGTCACTTGCATAAATACAATTTAGTTGTGTATTATATGCTCCTAAACACAACATTGAAGTTTTTTTTGATTTTTCAGAAATAACTTTATCACCATCACTGGTATAGGTACATTCAAATTCATACGACAACGATCCTGTAAACGATTCACCAGCCGGTTTTAAAGTCACAAGTGTTTCCTGTCCTAAAACTGTTTGAATAATTAGGAAAAGCCCTATTATTAGCGTTGTTCTCATGCAAATAATTTTTTTGTTAAAATATCAATTTATATATATAAATTGCTCATTTTAAACAAATTAAGTAAGGTTTTTCTACAAAACAACCATCCCCCCTTCACTCCTCCTCTTCACTATTTTTCATTTTCATTAAGAGCGTATACGCACCTTTTAACACAAATATTTTTTCTGCTGCATCCAAATCGTCTTCAAAAACAATTTGCGTATAGCCGTTTTCATTATTGAAGGTGTTTACCGGAATCATGTCAAACACGTTGTTTGCAGAGGCGATGTATACGTATTGTTTTCCTTCAAAACGCACCAACCCTTCATCTGGAATTACATAGGCATTATTGGTTGAAACTTCCACTTCGGCATTCATATACATGCCGGGAATGAGCGATTTATCGTAATTTTCGAAATGGCATTGCACCTGAATGGTCCGCTCAGGTGATACATCTTTTCCAATTAATATTATTTCACAGTTATAAATTTTATCCCGGTTGTTATTGGTGTAGGCAAATATTTTCTGACCAATAGATATTTTACTCAAATCTTTTTCAAATATGGTAAGCGATAAATGAATATCGGTCGGATTTACCAGTTCAAATAATACATCCTGTGGCTGCACATATTTGCCGACATTCATATTTACCTGCGACACATAACCATCAATAGGTGAAGTAATCTGAATACTTTTTGAAATGGTGGTTTCGGATAATTTTTCAGGATTGATGCCAATTAGTTTTAACTTTTCTTCCAGCGAACGAATGGTAATTTTTTGTGCCAGATATTCTGTTTCCGCTTGTTGGAATATCTTATCGCTACTGGCTTTACTCTGGTTGAGTGTGCGTTGACGTATATATTCAGCTTCAATACCGGTAAAATGTATTTTAGCGGTCAGGTAATCCTCCTGGAGCTGAATATATTGCTGATCTTCCATGGTCGCAATTATTTCTCCCTTATTAATGTGCATACCTTCCAGCAATTTACTCGATTTTAAATATCCACCCATTGGCACACTTATGGAAACCATATTTTGTGGAGGCACTTCAATTTTTCCATTCACCTTTAATAAGGAAGATATGGAACGTAATTCAATTTTACCTGTCTCCAAACCGGCATTTTTAAGTTGATTGTCGGTTAAAGTAACCTGTGTAGGATCTTCAACCATTTCTGCATCCTGCTCTTCTGGTGCCACATTTTTACACGCGATAAACCCGAACAGGAGACTATATATTAAAATATATTTTTTCATAGCTGTATTATTTATTGTTAAGATAATTTAATGTGATTATGGACAAATTGAATTTCTGAAGGGCATCGATATAGGCAGACTTAACCGTCAACACATTATTTACCAGCATCACCCATTCCAAATAACTGATATCACCATTCTCGAATCGTGCATTGGCGGTCTGCAGCATTAATGTTGCATTTGGCAGTGCACTTTTTTCGTAATATTCAAGTGTTTTCGAATATTGTGTATATTGTTTAAAATTTTGCTGCCAATCAGTTTTAAAATTGTTTACACCAATGTCATAATTATTTTGAGCAATTAATTCCTGCGTTTTTCCGGCATCAATTAGTGCTTTTTGTGCACCAAAAAATATGGGTATGCCTATACCAAATTCTATAGCATTAAATCGTGTTGATCGGTCATAAAACACATTATCCGCGCCATTTCCCTGAATACTCTGATTGCTGTATCCGAGGGTGAGTGTAGGTAATAATTTTACTTTTTGTAAGGCCGTATTCACTGTAGCCGTTTGAATTTCCTGTTGCAGCAATAACAATTCGGGACTGGCATTTATATTGCCGCTATTTTCTTCAACTAGTAATTTATTTTCCGATTTTTCGGGAAGTAGTGTGTTATTTGAATTTAATAAATATTGAAATCGGATAATGGCAATTTCCAACTCGGTGGCTATTTCCGACAATTGTAACCGGATTTGCCCCAGCATATTTTCCGCAGTTATTTTTTCCAGTAATGTATTTTCTCCTGCATCAAATTGTAAGGTAACTTTTTCGAGAAATTGTTGATACATACTATCCGTTTCAAGTAATAAATCCTGTTTTTGCCATAAACTGATTATCTCAAAATAAGTGGTGCGTATGGCTTTTTTCAATTCTGCTTCCTGTAGTGTTATTGCTAACAAACTACTTTCATAATTGGCATTTTGCAATACTTTTTGTTTGGAATAAACTGTTGGAAAACTGATGGTTTGCGCTATACCAAATTTTGTATCTGTAAGTGCAGAATTAATTTGACCATACTCGCCAGAAATTTCTGTTGCAGGAATATCCCAGGCTGCTGCTTTCAGTTTTTGGGCGTATTCTGCATTTAACTGTTCATTTTTTAATCCGGTATTATTTTTAAGTGCTGTGTCTATAGCCGCATTTAACGATATTGTTTGTGCCCTGCTGTTGAGCGGCAACAAACAGGTAAATACCAACAGAACAGTTACTATTTTATTTATCGGCTGCATAGGATGTCTTGTTTTTTTATGTTCAAATAAAATATACAATACAGGTAATACAAAAAGGGTTAGTAAAGTAGCCAACATCAATCCGCCAATAACCACGGTTGCCAGCGGGCGTTGCACTTCAGCACCTGCCCCATTACTTAATGCCATTGGTAAAAATCCGAGCGAAGCCACAAATGCTGTCATTAAAACCGGCCGTAAACGGTTTTTTGTGCCGTTTAAAACGATATTGCGTGTATTGGTTTCACCTTCACTTTTTATGCGATTAAATTCTGCTATCAATACAATTCCATTTAAAACGGAAACACCAAACAAGGCAATAAATCCGATGCCTGCACTAATACTAAAGGGCATATCGCGTGCGGCAAGTAATAAAACTCCACCAATTGCAGATAAGGGTATTGCAGAATAAATTAATAAACCCTGTTTTACAGAACCAAATGCAAAATATAAAAATAAAAAGATGAGCAGCAGCGCAATGGGCACTGCAAGTGATAAGCGTTTTTGCGCAGCAACCAAATTTTCAAATGCACCACCATAGGTCACATAATAACCGGCTGGTAAATTTAATTTTGAATCTACTTCAGTTTGTAAATCTGCAACGATACTTTTTACATCGCGGTCGCTGACATTAAAGCCGACAATTATTCTGCGTTTGGCATCTTCGCGCTGAATTTGATTTATACTTTCTTCAATCCCAACATCAGCAACCTGATACAAGGGTATTTGTATACCACTATGCGTAGGAATTAAAATATTCTGCACATCTTCAACATTTTGTCGGTTTTCACCTGCTAGTCGAACCACCAAATCAAATCGTTTTTCATCTTCAAATACCTGTCCGCTGCTTTGTCCCGCAAATGCCGTATTTATTACCTTATTTACCTCTGCAACATTTAATCCGTATTGCGCCAGCATTTCCCGTTTAAAGTGAACAGTAACCTGTGGTAATCCATCAATCGGTTCAACAAAAATATTTTCTGCCCCTTCAATATTTCCTGCAATTTCCCCTAATACCTTCGAATATTTTGAAAGCGTATCTAAATTTTCACCAAAAATTTTGCAAACAACATCTTGTTTAGCACCGGTCATTAATTCATTAAACCGCATGGCTACAGGATATTGAAAACTATATGTCACGCCGGGAACATCCAATAATGCATCACTCATTTTTTGAGCTAATTCATCCCAGGTTTTTGCAGAGGTCCATTCACTTTTATCTTTCAAAATAATCATTAAATCTGCAGCTTCCATCGGCATGGGGTCTGTAGGTATTTCGCCGCTGCCTATCTTTGCAACTACTTTTTCTACCTCAGGAAATTGTGTTTCCAGAATATGCGCCGCTTTTAAACAACCATCAACAGTAGTTGTAATATTACTTCCGGGCAATACACGTGTTTCCACTGCAAAATCGCCTTCGGGTAATTCAGGAATAAATTCCCCGCCCATTGTAGAAAAAACATATAAGGCGAAAACAAATAATGTCACTACAAAACTGATTACCATTTTAGGATAGGGAATAATTTTTTTCAAATACTTTTGTTGTATCCGCGTAAAAAATTGCATGATGGTATCAGAGATATTTTTTTTGTGATTAACCTTTTTGCTTAAAAACAAAGCACTCATCATAGGAATATAGGTAAGCGATAAAATAAATGCACCCAATAATGCAAACGCCACCGTTTGTGCCATCGGTTTAAACATCTTGCCTTCTATACCTTCCAGCGTAAAAATTGGCAGATAAACAATTAAAATGATTATTTGACCAAACACAGCACTGTTCATCATTCTGCTTGCCGAACGATTAACTGTGTGGTCCATTTCTGCCTGTGTTACACGCGTGGCATTATCTGTTAATTTGCGTGCAACAATAGCATGCATTACAGCTTCAACAATAATAACAGCACCATCTACAATCAATCCGAAATCTAAAGCCCCCAAACTCATCAGGTTGCCGCTCACACCAAAAATATTCATCATGATTACCGCAAATAACATCGAAAGCGGAATTACTGATGCAACTAAAATGCCTGCACGAAAATTACCGAGGAAAATAACCAGAATAAATATGACAATCAATGCACCTTCCAGTAAATTTTTTTCTACAGTTCCAATTGCACTGTTTACCATCTTTGTGCGGTCTAAAAATGGCTCAATAATTACCCCTTCCGGTAATGTTTTTTCGATGATGGCAATCCGCTCTTTTACACGTTCAATAACGGCACTGCTGTTTTCACCTTTCAGCATCATAACAACCGCACCTGCTGCTTCACCCTCATCATTATAAGTCATCGCGCCATATCTGATGGCACTGCCTATTCCTACTTCTGAAATATCATTTATTAAAACCGGTGTTCCATTTTCCGTATTTTTTACGACAATATTTTTTATGTCATCAATATTGCCAATTAATCCTTCTGTTCGAA
>Ga0075167_10031631_pt1 | contig 10103 bp, 8 predicted proteins | sample JI61114C2RNA_FD_77314 | JGI IMG/M metagenome (GOLD analysis project Ga0075167, IMG submission 77314) | Metatranscriptome of wastewater effluent complex algal communities from Wisconsin, to seasonally profile nutrient transformation and... | ecosystem: Engineered > WWTP > Effluent > Algae...
CCCACACACACGTCCTTCGTTTTTTGCCCTCAACTTTCGTCTCGTCACTCGATCCCCGCTCGTCTGTTTTTCTTGAAAGTCTGACCAAAAGGACCGCCAAGAACAAAAAGAAAAGAGAGAGAGAAAGAAAAAAAGAAAAAGAGAAAGAAAAAGGAAGAAAAAAGGAAAATGAAAGTTTTTCTGTTTGCCTTACTTTTGGTTGGGCTTGCAACGGTCAGCTTGGCTGAAATCGTGCCCCGATTCCCACCTGAACAACCAGTTACTGTCACTCAAGACGCTGGAAGCAACATCATTAATGGCACTGTCCTCCCTTGTGACTTTGACTATTACCGCATCGACACCTTCGAGGACGTCGAAATCGGAGAGTGGTTGCGCATCCAGTTTGACCAAACACCCGAGTTTGACGGTGATTTTGGAGCCTTCTACGTTGTTTACTCGACCTTTGACAACCTTGAACAGGAACTCGAGGACAACAACAACATCGTTGACACCCTTGGAAACCTTCCTGGTCCCAATAACTACAACTGGACCTGCACTGGAGCCTCGTGTCTCATTGAGATTAGCTGCAAGCTCCAGGATGGAACCTACTACATTGCCGTTGCAGGAGGTCAGTCCAGCATCTTGTCCTACACCTTCAACATGACCACCGGAACCACAACCGTTGATGAACTTGAAGACGGAACTCCCCTCATCATCTTCAATGACCAACGTGAAATCACTGTTGCTCCCGCCCAAGTCTACAACTATGCCTTCTATTCCATTGAGGTGCCTGAGAGTTCTTACGCCGAGGGAGCCTATCTCCTCGTCAACATCTCTCGTGTCTCTGCCGGCACCGTCATGCGTCTTCACTATGGAGACCTTCCCGTGACCGCCATTGACAATGGAGTCCTTGGAGTGGACGATGACTTTGATGACTGCATCTACAGCGGTTGTGTTGATACCTCTGCCGGACCTGGTGAGTTTATCTTTGACTACCCCGTCAACACTCAACCCCGTCAGGACTGCGAGTGCGTCACCTTTGAACAAGTCGTTGGAGGAGGTCGTCAGCTCACCTGCAACCTCACCGTTGACCCCTGCCAAATGCAATACGGAACTTGGTACATCTCCATTGAGTTGCCCTTCCGCATTGATGAAAACGACGAGACTGGTCTCGATTACACCCTCTACGCCACCCTCATCAAGCCCACCATCAGTGAGCTCACCCGCAACACCACCTACAAGGGATACGTCGAGCCTGAGCGTCAGACCCATTACAAGGTTGACGTTCCCGCTTCTGAGGTTGCTGCTGGACAAACTCATCTCTTTGTGCAAATCGACAACATCCGCAATGGATTCGTTGATGTCTGGATTCACAAGGGTCTTGAAGGTCAAGCTGATCCCCGTGCTGGAGGTCTTGAGTCTTGCTATGTCGCCAACACCACTTGCCGCACTGATGATGCTTGCAATGTTGTCATTGAAAAGTGCCACTTCTCCCCTGGAACTTGGTACGTCTCTGTGGCCATTGCTTCTGATGAAGATGGCTTCCTCATTGACGACTATGACCGTCTTCCCCTCTCTTACACCATCCGTGTCAACTGGCTTGAGGACTCTGCTCCCCAGCCCCTCATTGCCGGAGTTCCCGTCCACAAGTACATTGGAGAAGCCCTCTATGATTTCTACGTCGTTGAGGTCCCTCCCACCATTGACACCTGGCTTTTTGTGGAGCTCTACGCCCAACAAGAGGACACTGAGGTCATTCTCTCAATGCTCCATGGTTCTCTTCCTGGAGGCGAATGCTATTCCCGTCCTGATTTCTATTGTGTGACTGGAGATGCCCGCGACCTCAAGATCAATCCCGGACCTTCTGAGGATTACGTCATCCGTCCCAACGCCCGTGAGGCCTGCACCTTCATGATCCAAACCTGTGAACTCGAGCAAGGTCCTCTTTACCTCTCTGTTTATGGTCATCACGTCGGTTATGATGCTTATGGAGACACCACCTTTTACCAGGTCCCTGTCCACTACACTCTCTACGTTGATTTTGATGTTGCCCTCTCCATCCAGAGCGCCATCTCTTACACTGAGAACGTCTTTGAGCGTCAGTACAACCACTATTACATTCGTGCCGACAGTGTTGTCCAAGGTTCTTATCTTACCGTTGAGGTCACCAACATCCAACACGGTATCCCCCAGACCCTTGAGGCCTTTGTCAACTACAACTTCCTTGCTGGAAACTGCCCTTGCTATGATCACCTTTACAACTGCACTGGAGCCACTGCCCCTGCCTGTGGAGACAACATTCCTGACACCATCCCCAACTTCCTCCCCGAAGTCGACCAAGTCAGCACTTTCTGCACCATCCTTGTTCCCGCTTGTGATTTCCGCAGTGGAGTCTGGTACATCTCTGTTCTCGGAGTCAATGAGGACCTTGTCACTTACACCACTCCCATCGGATACACTCTCACTGCCACCATCCACGAGGCCCCTGTCATCAAGCCTCTCATTCCTGGACAGGCCATCGCTGATGAGGTCACTCAATGGAACACCACCAACCAATACACTCATTACAAGATTGGTGCCAAGCCCATCCCCAACCACGACCTTGTCCTCAAGCTCACTTATCTTCAGAACAGTGACTTCCTCGGAAAGCACGATAACATTCGTGACAGACTTGAGATCTTTGTGAACCGTGGAGGAGTTGCTGGAGAGCGCTGCTGGGACTACAAGGGCGTTGCCAACGTTCTTTCTCAGAGTTATGAAACCGTTACCATCCCCGCTTGCGAGTGGACTGATGATGATTACTTTGTTGCCATCAAGGGAGATTTCAGCGCCATCTACAATGGTCGCTTTACTCTTGAACTCACTGTCAGCGAAATTGCAGACACTCAACTCGTTTCTGGAGTCTCTGTTTATGGACGTGCCCCTGATCACCGTTACCAACACTTTTTCATTGACGTCCCTCAGGATCTCACTGGAGTCGATCTTTTGATTGACCTTTACACCAATGCCGACCAAGATAGCATCACCGCTTTCCTCAACAAGGACGCTCGTGCTGGAAACACTCAATGCTTTGAGCACCTCCACCAATACGTCTGCGAAACTGAATCTTCTTGCTTCTGGCAGATCCAAGCCTGCGAACTCACTGGAGGTCGTTATTACATCTCTGTTCTCGGATCCGAGCACCAGTTCTACGATATTGCCGTTGAGTTTACTCTCACTGCCACCCTCAAGGACACCGTCACTCCTCTTGGAGCTGATCAACCATACACTTCTCACATCCAAGCCGGTCAGATCCAACACTACTCTCTCCTCGTCCAGAACTCCAAGGTTGGAGATTACATCACTCTTCTTGTTGACAACGTCAAGCATGGTTCCGTCCAGGTCTTTTACAACTTTGATAACCTTGCTGGAAACTGTCCTTGCTACGATTACATCAAGACTTGCACTCCTTCTGACTCTGCTCCTGGAAACGATCTCACCAACAACTGGTGCGAGATTGTCGTCCCTTCTTGCCAATTCACTGATGGAACTTACTACTTTTCTGTTGTCGGTCTCACCAACCTCACTCCTGATCCTCCTCTTTATGAGACTCCCATCGGATACACCATTGAGGTCGATTACATTGTCCCCACCTTCTCTCGTCCCAACGTTGTCCGCGATCGCTTCGATGAGAACACTGAGACCTTCCAGTTTGTTGCCAACGAGCGCTACATTCACTTCCGTGTCGATATCGATCAGGACGACTATGATGAGGGATACCAAGTCATTGTCGAGATCACCAACGTCCAAGAAGGAGCTCTCTCCGTCTTTTGGGGAAATGAAGAGCCTTCTGCCAAGGATGCTGCTTGCCAGATTGCTCAAATTTGCACTTCTGGTCTTGGATCTGGTTCTGAATGCTACTGGCAGATTCCTTATTGTCTCTCCACTCCCGGTCGTCACTACGTCACTGTCCAAGGAATCACTGGTCGTCTCCAAGCTTCTTTTGACATCCTCATTTATCTCCAACGTCCTTTGAATGTTGCCCAGAACCCAACCTTTACTCTCGATGACGCCTCTTCTGCTTTCGCTTTTGCTGCTGGAACTGAGCTCAACGTCACTCACGTCAAGACTCACGAGCCCAACGGATGGGTCCAGATGATCAACCTTGATGGTCTCACTGTCTCTGATACCGACAAGGGAGAAATCCTCGAAGTCTTCTTCTATCGTGCCATCAACAATGCTGGTCTTCCTCTTGCCTTTAACGTTTACCTCAACATTGATGCCCCTGCTGGATCTGGACAATGCTGCAAAGGAACCAACGCTGCCACCTTTGATCACCCCACTCCTTCTGACATTGGAAACTGTGTCGATCAACCATGCAGTCGCACTGTTCCCCTCACCACTTACCATCCCGGAAGAATCAACGTCCCTGCTGGAGGCCCTGGAGCTCAACCATCTCGTGATCCTGCTTCTCCTCATTCTGACAATGAAAACAACAACCTTTGCTTCCCCACTCAAGACGGAACTGGATCCGCTGATCCTTCTGAAGGAGCTTCTCCTTATTATGGAGATCGTTGCATTGTCCGCGTCTGGTCTTGTGATCTTGCCGCTGCTGTTGAGGATGCTGAGACTTCCAACTGGTTCCTCACCATTGTTCCCGTCGCTGCTCCTTCTCCCACCTCTGCTCCTTTGAATGGTCTTTCATACTCTGTCCAATGGCGCGTCCGCAACATTCGTGCTGATGCCAATGTCGATTCTCTCGGAACCACCGATCTCACTTCTCAGGTCAACGTTGTCGAGTCTCCCTTCACCACTCAGGAATACACTGTCACCACCGTTGATACTGAGTCTGAGGGTTTCGGATCCTTCTTCATTGATGTCACTGCTCTTTCCCAAGACGCTGAAACCAACGGTCGTCGTGTCGTCATCCAGACTCAGTTCATCAACGGAACCGGAGTCGTTTACATTCAACCCGAGACCTTTGCCAGTGCCCTTGATTGCAACAACTATGTCTGCACATCTGCTCAGGACTGCAACGACCAATTCCGTTTCATCTCCACTGAATGCTGCAACCAGGATGCCACTCGCTTCTACATTACCGTCCGCAACCTCGGAGGAACTGGAACTGCCACTTCTTTCCGTTTCCGCATCACTGAGATTGAACAACCCGCCGTTGTTGAGGCCGAACTTCCCTTCAACGTTGTCGTTGGTACCAACACCACTGATGGTCTTCGTGGAGAGGAATACGACTTTTACACCTTTGAGATTGAAGAGGATGACATTGATTACAAGAGTCTTATCTTCAACATCACCAAGCTCAACAACCCTGGAGAGACCCTTGTCGTTTATCTCAACTACGAAGAACTTGCTGGAAATGATGAAGGTTCTCAGACCCTTCTCTATCCTCTCGATGAGGCATGCTTCAATTACCTCACTGGTTTTGAGGTGACTGGTGATACAACCCAATCCTTTTACATCAACCACTGCGAACTCATCCCCGGAACCTGGTATCTCTCTGTCTTCAGTCCCAGCTTTGATCTCATTGGAGGTCAGGAGGATTTCCAGTCTTACAACCTTTCCATCTACTATTCTGAGGAGCCCACTGAGCTTTCCCTTGGAGAGAACCGCACTGATACCTTTACTCCCTTTGGTGTTTACTATTACCAATACAAGCTCGAAGTGACTGCCGATGACATTGAATCTGACAACAATGATGTCGATGGTTTCATCACCAACTTCCTTCACATTGAGGTCTCCAACTTTGACGGAGATGTCAGTCTTTATGTCAACTTTGACGACATTGCTGGAAGCTTCAGCTCTGACAATTGTGATGGAAACATTGACTTTGACACTTCTTGTTCATCAGGAAGCTGTATTGTTGACATTCTTCCTTGCGACAGCGATTTCACCCTCAAGGCCGGAACCTATTACATTGGAATCCGTGTCGATGGAGCTGGAAGCTGGACTGTTTCTGCCAACGTTTTGTCCCAGACTTACACTGCCCTCACTTCCACCACTGAGGAGGGAACTGGACACCGCGAAGATACCACCAACCAGATCTTCACTGTCACCAATGACGTTGGAGCCACTGCTTCTGAGGACGGATACTACCGTTATGCCCTTAACATTCCTGATGAGTTCACCTCTGGTCGCGACTATCTTGTCGTCAACCTCACCTCTCTCGATGATGGTCTTGTTGCTGATCTCTCTGTTGAGGTCTGGGGACAGGATTGCTTTGAATGGCAATGCAGCGTTGAGACTGCCCAAGGATGGTGTGTCATTGATGCTGTTGGATTTGCTCCTTGCACCGCTCGTGCTGGATCTTATTTCTTCCGTGTCTTCAACCCTTCCAACTCTGCTTTCTCCCTCACTGTTTACCAGAACGAGACCACCGTTCAGGACATTGAAGATGGACAAACCATCACCGAGATCATTTACCCTGTCGAGTACGAGGCTTATTACTTTGAGGCCGCTGATGTCGAAGATGCTTCCACTCTTACCATTGAGATTAGCTCCACTTGCGGAAACGTAGAGGTCTTTGTCCAAAAGGATACCATCGGAGGACCTTCCTCTGATGCTGGTGAATGCGCCATTTCTTCTTGCACCACTGTCAGCGATGGAACTGGAGAGACCAACTCTTGCACTCTCTTCCTTGATGTCTGCACTTATGAGCAACGCGGATATTACATCACTGTCCGTGGAACCCACCAAGAGTTCCCCAATGATGCCAATCCCAACCTCTATCTTCCCATCCGATACACTCTTCACGTCGTCCAGACCAACGTCAACACTGTTGCTCTTCCTGCCAATTGTGCCGGAATTGTCGAATATGCCACTGATGAGACCAACGAGCCCGTCCAGTTTTACTTTGATCTCGAAAACACCAACGTCGGAGCCCTTCTTCGCTTCACTCTTGCTGTTCCTCCTCAAGTTGTGAGCTCCAAAACTGCCACCATCACCGTTTCTTATCAGGATGCTGTCAACTTCAACGGAGATGATTGCGATTACAAATTCCCCGCTCTTTCTTGCTCTGCTGTCGGAACCTCTGGACTCTGTGCCGTCACCACTGCACCCATCTGCTCTTCCATTGAAGGACGCTATTACATCTGGGCTGATGCTCCTCGTGGATCAGAAGTCTTTGTTGAGCTCTTTGATCCCACCATTCCCATTCTCAACGATGGTGAGACTCTTTCTGCCACCATCAACGGACCCAGTCCCGCTCCTCTCCTCGACTTCCCATGGCGCCCTGCTGTCCAATACTTCCGCTATGATGTTGAGCCCAAGAACGACGAACACTTCCTTCTTTCCATCCACGTTTCTGATGTCACTCAGGGACTCGTCAATGTCTTTGTTTCTGTCGGACAATACCCCATCACCTCCGCTTTTGCTTCCATCGTTTCAGAGTGCAACACCGAATACCTTTCAGCTGTGACCTGCACCAACGTTGGAGATGGACAAGATTGTCTCATCAACCTTGGATATTGTGATCTTGGTTACTCTGGAGAAGCCGCTGGTCCTGCTCCCACCACTGTCTGGATTACCGTCCGTGGAGTCCAACAGACTTGTGAACTTCACTCCATCAACTACAAGCTTCGCGTTGAGTCTCACAAAGAGCCCGTTATCTTTGCTGTTGATCAAGCCGTCTGCGGAAGTGTCGAAGATCAAACTTACAACACCTTCCATCTCTCTTCTCGCGCTCAGTCTCGTCCCAATGATTACATTCTCAACTTTGTGGTCAAGGACATTACTGGAGGAAGTCTCAAGCTCTCTGTCCTCGACAACGAAGGTTTCCCTGCCACCAACAACTGCAACGATTATGTCTCTGCATGGTCTTCTTCTGCCATCAACTACAACCACATTTGTGGCTTCAATGACCTTACTTTCTCTCTCTACGGAGGTTCCGAAGGCTCTGATGTCCAATACAACCTTGCTGTCAACCAGGTTTCCATTCTTCTCAATGAACTTGAGGCCGAAGAGACCATTGTCATTGATCAAGTTTGCTCCACCGAGAACCGTCAACCCACTGGTTATGATTATTTCTATTTCCACAACACTGCTTCCAAGTCCAAGACTTCTCACATCACTTTCCTCGTTGAGACTCTTGCTGATGACGTTGAAATTGAAATCTATCCCCGCACAACCATTCTTGGAGGACCCAACTGCCTTAATTTCAATGATGACTTTATCATTGATCACATTGCTCCTGGAGTCTATCGTGTCCTTGACACTGGATGCTCCGGATTTGCTGAGGATTACTACCTCACCATCAAATCCACTGGTCCTTACCAAGTGACTGCCCAGGATCACTCTGGAATCAAGTCCCTCTCTCTTGACGATACTCTCTCTGTCGATCTTCACCTCGGAGAAATCTTGGTTTACGAACTTGTTGTTGAGGATGATGATGTTGAGGTTGCCTCTCGTCTTGTCGTTGAATTTGCTGGAATCTCTGGTCCTTCTTTCACTGCTTCCATCAACAGCGGCGATCGTGCTTCCACTGGATTCACTTGCAACGTTGACAACTGGACCTTTGATTCATCTGAGTCCAGTTACTTTGTCCTTGAGGTCCCCACTTGTGTCTTCTCTGCCGGAACTTATTTCATCACTCTTGTCCAGACCCCCAACGGAGTCGCCTCCACTTGCGCCAACGTCACTCTCCGCATCACTGCCTCTGTTGTCCCCTATGATGTTGACATCACCTCTGTTGATATCAACTCTGTCCTCGAAGGAGAGACCGTCAGTGCCATCGTTCGTGACACTGAGTCTGAGACTCCTTACAAGTTCTACCGCATCAAGTCCAAGCTTACTGGAACTGAGGCTCTTGGTCAAGCTCGTCTTCTCAACGTTCAGGGAGGAACTGTCACTCTTTTTGTGACTGAATCTGCCTTCTCCATTCCTGCCCACGCTTGGGTCCCAGGAGATCGCTTTGGAACCAACCGTCTCTTCCCTGCTTCTGGATCCACTCCTCACTCTGCTTCTGCTGCCGTCACCAACTTCTTTTCAGTCCCAGGCTGTGGAGCTGACGGATGTGCTGACTCATGTTGCACTGCTGATGATTCTTGTGCCATCACCATTGATCCTTGCGCTTGGGGCTCTGCCTCTTACTATCTTGCCGTCGCTGCCGTCTCTCAAGACCATGCCGACGTCCCCATCACTTATGACATTGTCCTCGAAGAGTACTCTCAATACACTGACATCCCTGCCAATTCCCACAAGGTCGCCACTCTTGATGGAAACTACGCCAACCACTACTTTGCTGGAATCACCACTGGCCAACAATCCGTCCGCTTCCGAACTCAGGTCATCAATGGAGATGGAGTCCTCGTCACTGTCCGCAATCACGAATGTCCCGATCAAGCCACTTGGACTCGTGAACTCTATTGCAGTGGTCGTTACTATGATAACGCCTTCCAATGCGACATTGACATTTCCACTCGATCTCAACATCCTGGACAACTCACCACCACCTTCTTTGCCACTGTCTCTGGTTCCAACGCCACCTTCTCCATCTCCTTCTTCGCTGGTCGTCAGAACTGCCACGACTTTACCGGAACTGGAGCTCGTGAGGGTCTTGATTTCTGCCAATCTCTCGTTCCCTATTCCACTTACCGTTGGGACGATTATTCCAAGCGCGATTCTGCCGCCAAGTGTCTCTTCAACGAGCTCTATGCCCAATTCAAGGTCCAACCCTGCTGGTCTGGTGTCACCCCAGAGTGCAACTCCACTCTTCAACGCTTTGCTTGTTATGAGAACTTCCGTCGCTGCGATGAAGATGGTTTTGCCGTCGGAACTTGTCGCCGAGCTTGTGAGGCCGTCGTTTATGAGTGCGTCAACTGGTTTGAATCTGTCGATCTTGAGTCTTACAACTGCACATCTGCTCGCTATCTTGACAGCAATCACGCTTGCACTGGACACCTCGAAAATGAGGCCTATGATGGAGTTCCTGACCTCGTCAACGATCCTCTTGAGATCATCTATGACCTTCAGGCTGCTGACCATGCTCACCGCAACTCTGCCTCCTCCCTCGTTGTCTCTTTCTCATCGATCTTTGTCGCTCTTCTCATTGCCCTCTTCTTTTGAATTTAACACCTTTCTCTTTCAAACATCTTCCAATGAGCATTCCTTTGCATCCAATTAAAATTCCAAAC
>Ga0075167_10069100_pt1 | contig 10081 bp, 17 predicted proteins | sample JI61114C2RNA_FD_77314 | JGI IMG/M metagenome (GOLD analysis project Ga0075167, IMG submission 77314) | Metatranscriptome of wastewater effluent complex algal communities from Wisconsin, to seasonally profile nutrient transformation and... | ecosystem: Engineered > WWTP > Effluent > Algae...
AAAAAAACGAAGAAGTTTATGGCACACGACGAGACCAATGACTGCAAAATCGGCGACGTAGTTCGCATCGTGGAAACCCGTCCGCTTAGCAAAAACAAATGCTGGCGTGTGAGTGGGATTGTAGAACGCGCCAAATAATCCAAGTTATTCTCTTAAGTCATGATTCAGCAAGAAAGTCGGCTCAAAGTAGCAGATAATAGCGGTGCCAAAGAAGTACTTTGTATTAAAGTATTGGGCGGCACAAGCAAACGCTATGCGTATATCGGCGATATTATCGTCGTTACTGTAAAAGATGCAATTCCCGGAGGTAAGATTAAGAAAGGGGTTGTATCAAAAGCAGTTATTGTTCGTACCAGAAAGGAAATCCGTCGTAAGGATGGTTCTTATATTCGTTTTGATGACAATGCTGTGGTATTGCTCAATGCGTCTTTGGAACCTATCGGAACGCGTCTTTTTGGTCCTGTAGCTCGGGAACTCCGCGACCGCGATTTTATGCGTATCGTGTCCTTGGCTCCTGAAGTATTATAAATTTTCTCTCCCATACTCAATATGGCAACGAATCAAAAAAAATCTGTTAAACTCCGTATCAAAAAAGGCGATACCGTCTTACTTTTGTCTGGTGAAGACAAAGGAAAAAAAGGGGAAGTTTTGGAGGTTTTTCCCGATAGATACAGAGCTATCGTGAAGGATATAAACATGGTGAAAAAGCACGTAAAACCTACTGCTGAAAAACCAGGCGGCATTGTTCCTCAGGAAGCCGCAGTTCATATCTCCAAACTTATGTTGGTGGACGCAGAAGGCATTGCAAGCCGGGTAAAAATAGAAGTACGCGACGGTAAAAAAGTTCGTGTTTCTAAAAAAACCAAAGCGGTTATTGCTGATCCTTACGTTAAAAAACAACCCGAAGCGTAAATTCAAAAGGGCTTTTAGCATAAAATCATGACATACGAACCAAGACTCAAAGCAAAATACAAAGAGGCTGCTGCTAAAATGATGGAGAAGTTCAAATACAAATCCATCATGCAAGTCCCTAAATTGGTCAAAATTTGTTTAAATCAAGGGGTGGGTCAAGCCACTGCTGACAAAAAAATGACCGATTCTGCTGTTGAAGAGCTTACGCTCATCACAGGACAACGTGCGGTTAAAACCAAAGCCCGCAAAGCTATCTCCAACTTCAAACTCCGCGAAGGCATGCCAATCGGGGTACGGGTTACACTCAGACGTACTTATATGTATGAGTTTTTGGATAGACTTGTGAACGTAGCACTTCCTCGCGTACGCGATTTCCGCGGTATTAGCGACAAAAGCTTCGACGGACGCGGTAACTATACCCTCGGTATCACAGAACAAATCATTTTCCCAGAGATTGATTTGGACAAAGTGCCTCGTATCACAGGTATGGACGTAACTTTCGTTACAACTGCCAAAACCGACGCAGAAGCACTCGAATTGCTTACCCTTATGGGGCTTCCATTCAAAAGTGCTACTTCTAACTAATCCAACCCATCCTTTATAAAAAATGGCTAAAAAATCAGTAATCGCTCGCGAACACAAAAGAGAGCGTATGGTAGCTAAGTATGCGGAAAAACGCCGTGCACTTAAAGAAGAAGGGAACTACTTAGAATTGGACAAACTTCCTCGCAATTCTAATCCTATCCGTTTGCGCAATCGTTGCCAACTCACCGGTAGACCTCGCGGTTTTATGCGTCGTTTCGGTCTTTGCCGTTTGCAATTCCGCGATTTGGCTTTGGCTGGTAAAATTCCAGGTATTACCAAAGCAAGCTGGTAGTTATTGATACCCAAGTGTAGTATTAATCACAACCGAATCATTTGTTTAAGTGTCCGTTAACCGCTTATACAAATTTACAAATTGTTTTTTTGTTCTCACTTTTTCCAAAATTAGCTGATACATCTTTTCCAGTTGTTACGCTCCATCTGAAAAGATAAGGTCAGCAATTAAATCACAAACGATAAAAATGGCAGTCATATCAGACCCCATTGCGGACTATCTAACCCGCTTGCGCAATGCCCAAATGGCAAAACATCGCACGGTGGAAATACCTGCATCCAACCTCAAAAAGAGAATAACAGAAATTCTCTACGAACAAGGGTATATACTACGGTATAAATTCGAGGAAACTTCTAACAAACAAGGTGCTATTCACATCGCTATCAAATACGACCGTGAAACCAAAGAACCTGTTATAAAAAGCATGAAACGTGTAAGCCGTCCAGGCTTGCGCCATTATGTTGGCTCTACTGCACTCCCTCGCGTTATCAACGGTTTGGGTACGGCTGTAGTGTCAACCTCCAAAGGAGTTCTTACCGACAAAGAAGCCCGTAAAGAAAAAGTTGGTGGCGAGGTTTTATTCTATATTTACTAACCGAATAACAATAAAACATCTATATAATGTCACGTATTGGCAAACTGCCCATCAACATACCTGCAGGGGTTACTGTAAAATACGAAAAAGGAATAGTAACAGTGAAAAGCGCTAAAGGCGAACTTTCCCAAGCTATTGCTGACCCTGCTATTACCGTAGAAGTGAAAGGTTCTGAAGCAATCGTTTCACGCGCTACCGAACAAAAAAGACACAAATCTTTGCACGGCTTGTACAGAATGCTCGTTGCCAACATGGTGGACGGTGTAACCAAAGGTTTCACCAAAACTATGGAATTGGTAGGGGTTGGTTATCGTGCTGCGAACACTGGTCAGTTGCTCGAGCTTTCGCTAGGGTATTCTCACCCGATTATGTTCGAAATACCGACAGAGGTAAAATTGAGCACTGAATCTCCAAAAGGGGAAGCACCAAGAATCATCCTGCAAAGTATCGATAAACAACTACTTGGTCAAGTAGCTGCTAAAATCCGTTCTTTCCGTAAACCAGAACCTTACAAAGGGAAAGGTATTAAATTCCAAGGCGAAATCCTTCGTCGTAAAGCGGGTAAAACAGCTTCTAAATAATTCACTTGACTGGTATCTAATCATAAAGGTATTCCTAAATCATGACCGCTATAAAATCATTGCGTAGGGAAAAAATCCGCTATCGCATTCGTCGTACTATATCGGGAACAGCAACTAAACCTCGCTTGTCTGTTTTTCGTAGCAATAAACAAATCTCTGTCCAATTGATAGATGATGTAACTGCTACTACTTTGGCTTTTGCTTCTTCTCAAGAGGATAGCATCGTAGCTCAAAAAGGTACCAAATCGGAAACTGCTCGTCTCGTTGGCAAATTGATTGCTGAAAAAGCAGTTGCCGCTGGGATTACAAAAGTAACTTTCGACCGTAGTGGGTACTTGTACCATGGTAGAGTACAATCTTTGGCTGATGGCGCACGCGAGGGTGGGCTTCAATTCTAATCCAACAATCTCAAAAAATGGCAAAGAGAAATAATAACCAAACGCAGGAAAAACCAAAACCTGCAGGCGAATCAGACCTCAAGGATAAATTGGTTGCTATCAATCGGGTAGCAAAAGTAACCAAAGGGGGACGTACATTTAGCTTCGCTGCTATCGTTGTTGTCGGTGATGGCAAAGGTACAGTTGGGTATGGTTTGGGTAAAGCACGTGAGGTTTCAGCTGCGATTACTAAAGCTATCGATGACGCTAAAAAATCATTGGTTACCGTTCCTGTACACAACGGCACTATCCCACACGCACAAAAAGGTAAATACGGCGCAGGTCATGTGCTTATTCAACCGGCTTCTGACGGTACTGGGGTAATTGCAGGTGGTGCAATGCGCGCGGTTTTGGAAATGGCTGGTATTCAGAACGTTTTGGCGAAATCATCTAACTCTTCTAACCCACACAACGTGGTAAAAGCAACCGTAGATGCGCTCAAAAAATTGCGTTCTCCATTGGCTATCGCTAAACAACGTGGTATTTCCTTAGAAAAATTATTTAACGCTTAATCTTAGGCGTATCCAATCTTCCGAACGCATATCATGGCAAAAATAAAAATTACGCAAGTTAAAAGCGTTATCGACCGCCCTCACCGTCAAAAAGATACGGTTCGTGCTTTGGGACTTACCAAAATTGGTCGTACAGTAGAACACGAAGCTACTCCTCAAATCGAGGGAATGGTTGCTAAAGTTCTTCACTTGGTGAAAGTTGAACGTACAGAGGCTTAGTTTTATAAGACCTCGTCCGCACAATTCTCCTACCTTTTTCCATGCTCCTTTTTCCAAAAACTTTTTCAAATAAAAAATAATGGAACTCCATCATCTAAAACCCGCGCAAGGTTCTACAAGAACCAACAGACGTTTGGCTCGTGGTCAAGGTTCTGGGACTGGCGGTACTGCTACACGTGGTACTAAAGGGAACGGTTCACGCGCAGGTTTTAAAAATAAACGCAAGCACGAAGGGGGACAAACGCCTTTGCAACAACGTTTACCTAAACGTGGCTTCAAAAATTCACACCCTCGCTATCAGTCTTTTAACGCTACTGAATATGTAGCTGTTAATATCGCACTTTTGGAACACTACGCTGAAACACATAATACAAACGTTTTTGATGCAGAAGTACTTCACAAAGTAGGCTGTGTTGCTAAAAACGAAAAATTTAAAGTTTTGGCAACAGGCGAACCTACCAAAGCGCTTCAAGTTTCTGCTTACCGCTTTTCAGGCGCAGCTAAAGAAGCTATCAGCAAAGCAGGTGGAAAGGCTTTCTACATTTTCAAATTAAGCCAAATCCAAGGTTTGGTGGATAAATATCATTTGAAATTTGTTACGCCCAAAACAATCGCTACTTATTTTGACCATGTACAAGAAACTGATTTAATCCACGTGATTGAAGAAGGGGATTTGACACTCAAATTCGACCTCTCTGTACACAAAATATCTGCCCAAGCGCAAAAACAGGTTCAGGCAAAAGGCGGTACGGTAACTATTCTTTAAAATATCGTTTCGTTATTCTAACTCCTACGGAAAAGTTTTACCCAAAACTTTTCCTATTTTTTATGTTATATAATTTCTGACGAATGAGAAGTTTTTTTGCAAAAATATCCGAAATATGGGGTATTGATGAGCTTCGCCAGAGAATTATTTTGACCCTTACCCTACTCGCTGTTTATCGTTTTGGTAGTTTTGTGGTGCTGCCTGGTATCAACGCGGATATTTTGGTCAAAAAAATGCTCGGTTCAGGCGATAACGGTTTAATGGGGCTTTTGAACGCTTTCACAGGCGGTTCTTTCGCTTCAGGTGCTGTTTTTGCTTTGGGGATTATGCCCTATATATCCGCCTCTATTATCGTACAGCTGCTTGGTTTTGCTGTGCCTTATTTTGCTAGACTTCAAAGGGAAGGCGAAAATGGGCAGAGAAAGCTCAACCAAATCACAAGGGTAATTACCATCGCTATTACTATAGTACAAGCTTCTGCTTATCTTACCAACCTCAAAGCTACCGCTAGCGAGGCTATATCTCCCGATATACCTGCCACTATCTTCTGGTTCTCGAACGTGATTATATTGGTTGCTGGAACAATGTTTTGTATGTGGTTGGGGGAACGGATTACGGATAAAGGGATAGGAAACGGTACTTCTTTGCTTATTACTGCAGGGATTATCAACTCGCTTCCAGGTGCATTTTGGAAAGAATTTTCTCAAAAAGTGTTCTCAGGGCAAGGTGGTGGACCTATCTTATTCTTGGTAGAAATAATCATTTTGGTGTTTATTATCATCGCTGTTATCGCGCTGGTGCAAGCCGTCAGAAAAATCCAGATTCAATTCGCCAAACATTTGGTTGGTCGGGCTGATATGGGTGCTGAGGCGATAAATACAGGCGCAACCCGCGATTATTTACCTATAAAATTGAACGCTGCTGGGGTTATGCCCATCATTTTTGCGCAAGCAATTATGTTTATCATCGGCGCAATTGGTGGGTATTTGGTTGCAGGAGAAACTGGTGGAATGAGCACATTGAGTGATTTCCGTTCGCCTGCTTACAATATGATATTCTTTACTTTGGTGGTTGCTTTTACTTATGTTTATACAGCTTTGATTATCAATCCTCAACAATATGCTGAGCAATTGAAACGTCAAAATGCTTTTATTCCTGAAGTAGAACAAGGCGCACCAACAGAGGAACATATAGACAAAATCACTACCCGCATTACCCTTCCAGGGGCGATTGCATTGGGCGTTATCGCGATTTTGCCTGGTTTGGCTTCTTTGTTTTTAGTAACTGATAACACCTTTGCATTATTTTATGGTGGAACTTCCTTGCTAATTTTGGTGGCTGTTGTACTCGACACGCTCCAACAAGTAGAAGGACATTTGCTAATGCGTCGTTATGATGGGCTTATCAAAGGCGGGCGTATCAAAGGGCGCAATGCAGAAAGAGCTACTATTTAGAAATTTTTTTTAATATTCTCGATAAAGTTTGGAATATTCCAACTTTTATCCGCATATTTGCAGCCCGAAATCCGAATCTATGTCCAAACAAGACCTTATACGTCAAGACGGCGAAATTACAGAAGCCTTATCCAATGCTATGTTCCGTATCAAATTACAAAACGGGCATGTCATCATCGCAACTATTTCTGGTAAAATGCGGATGAACTACATCCGTATTTTGCCAGGGGATAAAGTCGCTGTGGAAATGTCGCCTTACGATTTGACCAGAGGACGAATCATTTACCGATACAAGTAAACAACTCATCTCATGAAAGTTAGACCTTCCGTCAAAAAGCGTTCTGCCGACTGCAAGATTGTTCGTCGCAAAGGCAAACTCTACATTATCAACAAGAAAAATCCTAAATTCAAACAACGTCAAGGTTAATCCCTTTTCAAAAAGCGACTAATAACTATGGCTCGTATTTCAGGTGTTGATTTACCTAAAAACAAAAGGGGTATTATCGGGCTCACCTATATTTTCGGGATTGGCAAAAGTACTGCCATCAAAATCCTTGCTGAAGCAAGCATAGACGAAAACACTCGGGTAAAAGACTGGTCTGATGATAACATCAAAGATATCCGTCGTATCCTTGCCGACAACTATAAAGTAGAAGGGCAACTTCGTTCAGAAATCCAGCTGAATATCAAAAGGCTTATGGATATTGCCTGCTATCGCGGTTTACGTCATCGTAAAGGTTTGCCGGTACGCGGACAACGGACTCGTACAAATGCACGTACTCGTAAGGGGAAACGCAAAACAGTAGCAAACAAAAAGAAAGTAACCAAGTAATAATTCTTAAACACGCGAACTTATTATGGCAAAAGCAACCAACCAACAGGGTGCAGCAAAAAAAGTTAAAAAGAAAAATGTCCGCGTAGAACCACACGGCGAAGCTCATATCCAAGCAACTTTCAATAATATCATCGTTACCCTTACTAATAAAGCAGGGCAGGTGATTTCATGGGGAACTGCTGGGAAAGCAGGGTTTAGAGGTTCTAAAAAAAATACACCTTATGCTGCTCAAGTAGCTGCTACTGATGCAGCAAAAGAAGCCTATGACTTAGGCTTACGCAATGTAATTGTGTATGTAAAAGGCCCCGGTTCAGGACGCGAATCAGCAATTCGTGCTTTGGATACGGCTGGGATTAAAGTATCTATCATCCAAGATATTACCCCATTGCCTCACAACGGTTGTCGTCCGCCCAAAAAACGACGCGTATAATCTCTCTAAATAACTTAGCCTCTCCTAAATATATCCAACCAGCATGGCAAGGTATAACGGTCCTAAAACAAAAAAAGCACGCGCCTTCGGTGAGCCTATATTCGGTTATAGCAAATCGTTTGAACGTAAAAAATATCCTCCAGGGCAACATGGCGTTTCCAAAAAACGTAAACAACGTTCGGACTACGCTGTTCAGCTCATGGAAAAACAAAAAGCTAAATACACTTACGGGGTTTTGGAACGCCAATTCCACCGTACTTTCGTAATAGCTTCTGCTAAACAAGGTGTAACAGGTGAAATCCTCCTCCAAATGTTGGAATCTCGCCTCGATAACGTTGTTTATCGTATGGGTATCTCCCCAACCCGTCGGGGTGCTCGTCAGCTCGTTTCTCACCAACATATTGCAGTGAATGGTATTGTTACCAATATCCCTTCTTGCCAAATTAAACCTGGTGATGTAATCAGCGTACGCGGTAAATCGCTCAACCACCCAGCTATCAACGCTTCCGTTGCTGATAACAGCAAAGACGCTCGTAAATACGCTTGGATTGAATGGAACGCCGACAAAATGCAAGGGGTTTATCTTAATGTCCCTACTCGCGACCAAATCCCAGAAAAAATTAACGAACAGCTTATCGTTGAGTTGTATAACAAATAACCGATAAAGCAATAGCTTAATTTTTCTATCCGCATATTTTAGGACTTCGTTTTTTGATAAAACAAAGTCCTAAAATTGTTATTTATTACTATGTAGCTTAAGCCTCAAATAACTCCTATTTGTTGGCTTATCTCTACACAACTCTTTTATATAAACCTCTCGACATGGGCTTGTTAAACTTTCAACAACCTGAAAAAATAGTCCTCCAAAAGGCTGATGACTACGAAGGTGTCTTCGAATTTAAACCCTTAGAACCAGGCTTTGGTCAAACTATCGGGAATTCTTTGCGCCGAGTTTTGCTCTCTTCTTTGGAAGGGTATGCTATCTCTGGGATTAAAATCAAAGGGGTAGACCACGAATTTTCTACTATCGAAGGGGTCGCTGAAGATGTTGTAGATATTATCCTCAACCTCAAACAGGTTCGGCTGAAATTTATGCTGGAAGAGGAAGAATCTCCATCAGATAAGATTTACCTCACTATCAAAGATAAAGAGGTTTTCAAGGCTGGTGATATCAACTCTCAAACCAATGTGTTTAAAGTAACCAACCCTAATTTGGTTATTTGCCATCTCGAACCTTCCGTTTCGCTTGAAATAGAACTCACCGTTACCAAAGGTCGTGGGTATGTTTCTGCTGAAGATTCTTTACCTAAAGACGCTCCTATCGGGTATATTCCTATTGATGCGATTTATACGCCTATCAAAAATGTTCGTTACTCAGTAGAAAGCAGCAGGGTAGGACAACGCACCGATTACGAAAAACTCACTATCGACCTCAAAACCGATGGTACTATTCATCCCGAATACGCAATTAAAGAGGCTGCTAAAATCTTGATTCAGCACCTTATGCTTATTTCGGACGAAAACATCACTTTCAACGACGAAGCTAAAAAAGAGGATAGCGTGGTGGATGAGCACATCCTTCATATGCGCAAATTGCTTAAAACTTCCTTGGAAGACCTCGACCTTTCTGTCCGCGCTTATAACTGCCTCAAAGCAGCCAAAATCAACGCATTGGGCGAATTGGTTCAGTACGAAACACACGAATTGCTTAAATTCCGCAATTTCGGGAAAAAATCTTTAGTCGAAATCGAAGAATTACTCCAAGAGAAAAATCTTTCTTTCGGTATGGATTTATCCAAATACAAACTCGACGAGGAGTAATCCTTGTTTTTAAAAATCTAATTTTACTGTAGTTACCTAAATCGCTGCTATTCAGTCGGTTGGGTGCTACGATGCTCAAATTTTTCTATCAACTTATCATGAGACACGGTAAAAAACATAACCACCTCGGACGCACGAAAGAACATCGTCAAGCGCTTTTGTCCAATCTCGCAATCTCTTTGATTGAACACAAACGCATCCGTACCACTGTTGCTAAAGCTAAAGCTTTGCGTACTTTTGTTGAACCTTTGCTTACAAAAGCAAAAACCAACACCACTCACTCTCGTCGGGTAGTTTTCAGCTACTTACAAAACAAAGACACCGTTAGTCTTATGTTCGGCGAAGTTGCTAGCAAAATAGCTAACAGACCTGGTGGTTATACCCGTATTATCCGCGCAGGTTTCCGCCCAAGCGATTCTGCCGAAATGGCTTATATCGAGTTGGTAGATTACAACGAGGCTGCTTTGGAAGCTAAAAACGCAAAACGTCGCGCAACAAGACGCGGTCGTGGTGCTAAAAAAGCTGCGGATACCACTATCAATATCCAAAAATCAGAAGATACTAGCAGCAACACAGAAGCTTCTTCTACTGAACAACCAGCAGAATAATCATCTTTGGGTGCTTGTCCATATTAAAAGCCAA
>Ga0075167_11054218_pt1 | contig 9686 bp, 19 predicted proteins | sample JI61114C2RNA_FD_77314 | JGI IMG/M metagenome (GOLD analysis project Ga0075167, IMG submission 77314) | Metatranscriptome of wastewater effluent complex algal communities from Wisconsin, to seasonally profile nutrient transformation and... | ecosystem: Engineered > WWTP > Effluent > Algae...
CCCCTGCACCGCCGCAAGCGGGACGGTGAGCAGTCGGGAGTACTGATTGATCTTTCGTTGCCCGGCCGCACCTTCCTTCGAGAGGGCTTCCAACGAGGGAAGCACCTTGGAAAGCAGCGACAGGATGATCGAGGCCGAAATGTAGGGCAGAATGCCGAGCGAGAACAGCACGGGAACGCGAAGGTTCCCGCCCGAGAGCGCGCTCATCACCCCGACGATAGAGAAGAAGCCTTGGTCCCCTTGGCTCTTCGCGTAGGCGTCCATCGCGTCATAGCTGACGCCCGGAAGCGGGATGTTCGACCCGATCCGGAAGACAAAAAGCATCCCGACGGTGACGAAAATCCGTCGACGGATATCTTCGACGCGAAACAGGTTTCCAAGCGCGCTCAGCATTTCAGCCGATCTCCTCGATCGAGCCGCCGGCGGCCTTGATGGCCTCCGCGGCCTTCTGGCCGAAGCGGTGGGCCTTCACGGTCAAAGCGTGCGCAAGGACGCCGCGACCCAAGATTTTCACCTTGGTGTCATGTCCCTTGAGCAAGCCCTTCTCACGAAGAGCCGCCGGATCAACGACCGAGCCCGCCGGGAACATCTCAGCGAGATCGCAGAGATTGACCGCGTGGTACTCGACGCGGAACGCGCCGTTGCGGAAGCCGCGCTTCGGGAGGCGACGGAACAAAGGCATCTGTCCGCCGGCGAATCCCGGGCGAACGCTCGAGCCTGAGCGGGACTTTTGTCCCTTGAATCCGCGCGCAGCCGTCTTGCCGGTGCCCGAGCCTACGCCCTGGCCGACGCGCTTACGGTACTTGCGCGGGATCTTGACTAACTTGACGTCGTTGAGGTTCATCGCTCGTCCCCGGAATCATTCCGGAATCGTGACGCCGCGCAACGACTCGACCTGCGCCTTCGTGCGCAGCTTGCCGAGAGCGTCCATCGCCGCCTTGACCAAATTGACCGGGTTCGGGCTTCCGAGCGACTTCGTAAGAATGTCGCCCACACCCGCGGCGGTCACAACCGCACGAACCGTAGCGCCCGCAATGACTCCCGTTCCCGGCGCCGCCGGGAGCATCACCACGCGAGCGGCGCCGAAGCGGCCGATCACGCGATGCGGAATCGTCGAGCCCTTCATCGGGATCGTCACCAGGCTCTTGCGAGCCTCCTTGACGCCCTTTTCAACCGACTGAGGGACTTCGTTGGCCTTGCCATAGCCGACGCCGACGTGTCCCTTGCGATCGCCGACGACGACGAGAGCGGAGAAGGAGAAACGACGTCCGCCCTTCACGACTTTCGCGGAGCGGTTGATCTTCACGACGGTTTCAGCGAAATCGTCGCGCGGGCCGGAATCCCCGCCCGGGCCACGACCACGCCCGCGCCGGTCACCGTGTCCGCCGCCGCCGCCTTGGTTCGGTCTTTCCATGATCAGAACGCCAATCCGGCCTTGCGCGCCGCGTCGGCCAGCGCCTTGACGCGACCGTGATAAACGAATCCGCCGCGGTCAAAGACCACGGACTTGATGCCCTTTTCCATCGCCCTTGCGGCGACGGCGGCCCCGACCTTCTCGGCCGCGACCTTGTTGCCGGTCGCCTGACCTTCGACGACCACGGCGCCCTGTCCGCTGGAAGCGGAGCAGAGCGTGCGGCCGGCGACGTCGTCGATGACCTGAGCGTAGATGTGGTTCAAGCTGCGGAAGACCGCGAGCCTGGGACGCGCAGGCGTCCCGACCACTTGTTTGCGAATCCGACGATGACGGCGGAGTCGCCGCATCGCCTTCATACGACCGATGGCGGCCATCGCATCAACCCTTCGCGCCGACGGCCTTACCGGCCTTGCGCTGAATCGCCTCACCGGCGTACCGGATGCCCTTGCCCTTATAGGGCTCAGGCGGGCGGACCTTGCGGACTTGGGAAGCGAACTGGCCGACCAACTGCCGGTCGCAACCCTTAATATGAACTTGAGTCGGTTTCGGTGTCTCGACCAAGAGCCCGGCCGGAACCGTCAGCGAGACGGGCAGGCAGAAGCCGATGTTCAGCACCAGCTTGTCCTTGCCGTCGAGCTTGGCGTTGTAACCGACGCCTTCGATCTCGAGGTTTCGTTGGAAGCCGGTCGAAACGCCTTGGACCATGTTGCGAAGCAACGCGCGATAGAGACCGTGCAACGCACGATCCTGACGCGTATCGCCCGGCCGCTTGACGGCGGCAGACTTCGTCGCCGCATCGACCTCGACTTTGACGCCGCCGGTCAGACGCTGCTTGAGCTCGCCCTTCGGACCCTTGACCACGACGCCGTCCGCGCCGGACGTGATCGTCACGCCAGCAGGAACCGGAATCGCCTTTGCACCAATGCGGGACATTGACTCGCTCCTATGCTTCGCGGGTCACCAGACCTCGCAAAGCACCTCGCCGCCGACTTTCTTGGCGCGCGCTTCGTGGTCGGAAAGCACGCCCTGATTCGTGCTTAGCACGCTGATGCCGAGTCCGTCCTGGACTTTGGCCAGCTCGTCCGCCGCGCGATACACGCGGCAGCCGGGACGACTGACGCGGCGGATCACGTTGATGATCTGCTCGCCGTCCGGCCCGTACTTGAGGAAGATGCGCAGCGAACCGCGCTTGCCGTCCTCGACATTTCGATAATCGCGGACGAAGCCGGAACGCTTGAGCGTCTCGACCACCGCGATCTTGAGGCTCGACGAAGGAGCTTCCACTTCGGCCACCTTGTTTCGCAGCGCGTTGCGGATGCGAGTCAAGAGGTCGGCGACAGGATCAGTCATGGACATGGATAGCTCCTCACCAACTCGCCTTGCGCACACCCGGAAGTTCGCCGCGGTGAGCCAATTGGCGGAAGCAGATTCGGCAGATGCCGTACTTCTGATACACGCCGCGAGGCCGACCGCACAGGCTGCAACGACGACGATGACGCGTCGAGAACTTCGGAACACTCAGCGATTTGATGACTTGGGACTTGGTCGCCACGGGCGGTCTCCCGTCAGTTCTTACGGAACGGCATGCCGATGGCCGCGAGGAGCTCGTAGGAGAGCTTGTCGCTACCGCCGGTCATGACGATGGTCACGTCGAGCCCTTGGGTGAACTCGACCTTGTCCAAAGAAATCTCGGGAAACACCGATTGCTCGGAGAGACCGAGGGAAAAGTTGCCGCGACCGTCGAACGAGTTCGACTTGACGCCGCGGAAGTCGCGGATACGCGGGATGGCCAGCGTGATCAGGCGATCCAGGAACTCCCACATACGGGCGCCGCGGAGGTCGACTTTGCAACCGATCGGCATCCCCTCGCGGAGCTTGAAGCTCGAGATCGCCTGCTTGGCGACCGTCACGACGGGCTTTTGGCCGGAGATCGTCGCCATGTGGGCGACGGCCTCTTCGATGCGCTTCTTGTTGTCGACCGCCTTGCCGACGCCCATGTTGAGCGTGACTTTGGCGACCTTCGGGACCTGATGGACGTTCTTGAGACCGAACTTGGACTGGAGCGCCGGAACAACTTCCTGGCGGTACTTCGCTTCCAAGCGCGGGCGTTCGACTTTGGCGGTCATGTTCGGACTCCGAGGCCGGCGGGTTACTTGGCCTTGCCGGCGGCGCCGCCGACGGCGGCACCGGACTTCGAGGAGACGCGGCGCTTGCCACGGCCCTCGCCGTCGAAACGAACGCGAACACCCTTGCCGTCGTTAGGCGACCAGAGCATGACGTTCGACACGTGGAACGGCGCGGCGCGCTCGACGCGACCGCCCATCTGGGGATTCTGCGGGTTGCGACGAAGGTGGCGGGTCACCAAGTTGATGCCCTCGACCACGATTCGATCGTGCTTCGTCAGAACCTTGACGACTTTGCCGCGCTTGCCGCGGTCTTTGCCGGCGACGACGATCACTTCGTCGTGCATGCGAATTCTACGGGCGGCCACTTCAGACGACCTCCGAAGCCAAGGAAATGATCTTCATGAAGTTCTTTGCGCGAAGCTCGCGCGCTACGGCACCGAAGATGCGCGTTCCGCGCGGCTCGTTATTGGCGTCGAGCAGCACGATCGCGTTCTTGTCGAACCGGACATAAGAGCCGTCATCCCGGCGAACCGGGCGACGGGTACGGACGATCACGCCTTTGGCGACGTCGCCTTGCTTGACGGTACCGCCGGAGATCGCCTTCTTGACGGCGACGACCACCACGTCTCCGATGCGAGCGTAACGCTTCCGCGTTCCGCCGAGCACCTTGATGCACATCGCGATCTTCGCGCCGGTGTTATCGGCGACGTCGAGCATCGATTGGGCTTGAATCATGACTCGACTCCGTCAGGGATTTCGCCCGCACCGGAGGAGCGTGCGACGACGCGCACGAGACGGAAGCGCTTCGACTTGGACAGCGGACGGGATTCCATGATCTCGACGCGGTCGCCGATCTTGGCTTCCTCGGCCGCGTCGTGGGCTTTCACCACGGTCGCGCTCCGGACGTACTTCTTGTACTTCGGGTGCATGGTCAAACGATCGACCGAGACGGTGATCGTCTTGTCCATCTTGTCGCTCGTCACGACGCCGGTGTATCGGCGGCGGAAAGGCGCTCGGTCAGAAGCGGCTTCGCTCATTTGCCGGCCCCCTTGTTTTTCTGACGCTCGCCAAGAACGGTGAGCGATCTGGCGATGTCATGCTTCATCTCGCGAAGCCGATGCGGCTGCGGGATGTTCTCGACGGCGCCTTTGAAGCGCATATTGAAGATTTCGCGCCGAAGCTTGTCGACCTGCTGCACGAGGTCTTCATCCTGCATGGCGCGGAGTTCAGTGATCTTCACGACGTTCCCCGATCAAATCTTGTGACGGCGCTTCACGAAGCGGCACGCCACCGGAAGCTTGTGAGCGGCGCGAAGGAGCGCCTGACGGGCGGATTCCATCGGAACGCCGCCGATCTCGTACATAACGGTGCCCGGCTTGACGGCCGCGTACCAGAAATCGATGTCGCCCTTGCCGCCGCCCATGCGTACCTCGAGAGGTTTCGCCGTGAGCGATTGCTGCGGGAAAATGCGGATCCAGATGCGGCCTTCGCCGTGAAGGAAGTGGCTCGCGGCGATACGACCGGCTTCAATGACCTTAGCCGGAATACGGCCGATCTCGAGCGCCTGGAGTCCGTACTCGCCAAAGCTCACTTCGTTTCCACGGGTCGCCTCACCCTTGAGGCGTCCCCGGTGGAACTTCCGGAACTTGACCCGTTTCGGCATCATCGCCATGGTTCAGCTCCTATCCTGACTATTCCGCCGCCTCGGCGCGCACCGGGGCGCGACGCGGAACAGCCGTTTGGGCGTTGCGACGTTCCGGGTACGGACCGTGGAACACCCAGACCTTGATGCCGATGTGCCCGAAAGCCGTCTTCGCTTCCGTGAACCCGTAGGCGATGTTCGCCGACAAGTCCTGCAACGGGAGCCGTCCCGTCGACTGATGTTCGCAACGTGACATTTCCGCACCGCCGAGGCGGCCCGACAACATCACCTTGATCCCCAAGGCACCCGCATTCGAGGTGCTCTGGATGGTCTTCTTAAGCACCCGGCGGAACGCCTGACGCTTCTCGATCTGCTCGCGCACGGCCTCGGAGACCAGCTGCGCGTTCAGCTCCGGACGATTGACCTCGGAGATCGTGAGGCGCACCTTGCGCGTCTTGTCTTGGATGAGTTTCTCAACCTCGACTTGGATCTCTTCGAGCTTCTTGCCCTTCTTACCGATGAGCACGCCCGGCCGCGCCGTGTGGACCACGATCGTCAGGTTTTCACCCGTACGCTCGATCTCGATCATCGGGATACCTGCGAAGTAGTAGTTCTTCTTCAGGTAGGACCGGATGACGTGATCTTCCTTGAGCGTCCGCGCAATGTCCTTCTTCGGGGCATTCCAGCGGGACCGCCAACGCTCAGTGACTCCGATGCGGAATCCAAGCGGATTGCACTTTTGACCCATGTCTCACTCCGCCTTCGCCGCCGGAGAGGCGGATTCAGGCTTAGCGGCGCGACGGCGCGACGGCTTTTTTTCTTCCTTGACGCCGAGAACGATCTCGAGGTGCGCCGACCGTTTGAGGATCGGCATCGCACGCCCGCGCGGACCGGGGCGGAAGCGCTTGCGCTTCTGCTTCAGCGGTCCTTCGTTCGCGCAGCACCGCTTGACGAAGAGATCCTTCGCCTGCACTCCGCCCGACTGGCCGGCGTTGGCGATGGCGCTCTCGATGAGCTTGCGCAAGGCAGGCGACGCGCGGCGATTGACGTAGAGAAGCTCTTCAAGAGCTTGATCCACAGACTTGCCGCGGATGAGGTCGACCATCTGCTTCGCCTTGCGCGCCGTGAACGGCGCGTAGCGAAGGATGGCGTAGAACTCGGGAACCCCGGGTTCAGTTCTCATTTCGATGCCTCTTTCTTGTTCTCGCCGTGTCCGCGGAACAACCGCGTCGGGGCGAACTCGCCGAGCTTGTGGCCGACCATTTCTTCGGTGATGAACACCTTCAGAAACGCCTTGCCGTTGTGGACCATGTAAGTGTGGCCCACGAAATCGGGGGTGATGGTGGACGCACGCGCCCACGTCTTGATCGGATCGAGCCGCTTGGTGTCCTTCTGCGCCATGGTTTTGGCGAAGAGTTTCACGTCGACGTACGGGCCCTTCTTCGTGGAACGGCTCATGATTACCTCTGCTTCTTACGGCCGCGCACGATGAAGCGGTTGGAAAGGCTCTTAGGCTTGCGCGTCTTGCCGCCCTTCGCAAGCTTGCCCCACGGAGAAACCGGGTGACGGCCGCCGTTACGCTTGCCTTCACCACCACCCATCGGGTGGGCGATCGGGTTCTGAGCGGATCCACGGGACCACGGGCGGATACCCATCCACCGATGGCGACCGGCTTTGCCGATGCGGACGTTCTGGTGGTCGAGGTTGCCGACCATCCCGATCGTCGCGCGGCAGGTCATGTGAACCAAGCGCATTTCGGTCGAGGGAAGAACGACGGTCGCGTACTCCCCTTCCTTAGCGACGAGGCGCGCGACCATGCCGGCCGCTCGCACCATCTGACCGCCGCGACCCGGCTTGAGCTCGATGTTGTGGATCTCGACGCCGACCGGGATATCCCGAAGGGGCATCGTGTTTCCAACGCGCGGCTCGACGCCGGTCCCGGACCAGATCTCCTGACCGACCTTGAGGCCGACCGGAGCGAGGATGTAGCGCTTCTCGCCGTCCGAGTAACGGACGAGGGCGATGTTCGCGGTGCGGTTCGGGTCGTATTCGATACCCACCACCGTCGCCGCCAAACCGTCCTTGTTTCGCTTGAAGTCGATGTTGCGGTAGTGCCGCTTGTGGCCGCCGCCGCGGTGACGCGACGTGAGATGGCCGTGAGCGTTACGACCGCCGGTCCCCTTCAGCGGGGAGAGCAGCGACTTTTCGGGCGTCGACTTCGTGATCTCGGCTTTGAAGTCAAGCTTCGAAGCGAAACGACGAGCCGGCGAAGTCGGCTTAAATCTGATGATCGGCATGATAGTCCTTCCGGCGATCGATCAGAGGATGTCGATCTTGTCGCCGTCTTTGAGGGCGACCATGGCCTTCTTGACGTCGGAATCCATCAACTTGCGCCACGCGACTCTGCGCTCCAAGCCTTTCGACTTGAGGGTGCGCACGCCGACGACAGTCACGTTGAACAACTTCTGCACCGCGTCCTTGATCTCGTGCTTGTTCGCCTTCAAGTCGACCTCGAAGGTGTAAACGCCGAGCTTCTCGGAACGCGCGGTATTCTTCTCCGTCACCAAGGGGCGACGGATGATGCTCTCAGGGGGAAGCTTCATGACGCGACGCGCTCCTTCAAGGCAACCAAGGCGCCTTCGGTAAGCACGAGGGAGCGATAGAACGCGACCTCGTAGGCGTTGACGTCCTTCGCCTCGATGACCTTGACGCGCGGCAGGTTTCGAGCCGCCGAAATCAAAGTTTGATCGATCGTGGCGGTCACCACCAAGCAGGAGCCGCGGGCCTTCAACGCGTCCAAGATCTCCGCGACTTTGGACGTCTTCGGCTTGTCGAGTCCGAATTGATCGATGATCGACGCAGATCCGGCCTGGAACTTGGCCAACAGAGCCGAACGCAACGCGACGCGAAGCGCCTTGCGCGGGATGCTGTAGCGATAGTCGCGAGGACGGGGCCCGTGAGGGACGGCACCACCGCGGCACTGAGTGACTTGCGGGTGTTTCACACGAGCGCGGCCCGTGTGCTTTTGCGGGAACAGAGGCTTCTTGGCGCGGGCCACGTCGGCGCGATTGAGCGTCGAGTGGGTGCCCGAGCGACGATTCGCCTCGTACATGATGACCGCTTCCCGAAGAGTTCTCTTCAGGACGCGTTCGCCAAGAAACGACACGTCGACTTCGGCCCGGGCGGCCTTGCCGTTGCGATAAACGGGTACGTCCATGACGTGCCTCACTTCTTGCCGCCGGCCTTAGCAGCCGAGGCCTTTTGGGGATTCGCGGACTTGGCCGTGGCGGCGGCCGCTTGCGGCTTACGCGGCGGCGTCTTCGCGGAGACGATCTCGAGGATGCAACCCGTGTAACCCGGAAGGGCGCCGCGGATCAGCATGATGTGGGCATCGGTATCCACCGAGACCACTTCGAGGTTCTTGACCGTGGTACGGGTATTCCCGTATTGGCCGGCCATCTTCTTTCCAGGGAACACGCGCCCCGGATCGGAGTGCATGCCGATGGAACCCGGGCGGCGATGGCACATGTGGCCGTGAGACGCCGGGCGGCCGTGAAAGCCGTGGCGCTTCATGACACCTGCCGTACCGCGACCCTTGATGAGGCCGGCCACATCGACGTGATCGCCGGGCTTGAACCCGCCGCAGTCGACTTTCTGACCGAGCTGATGGGTCGGCTCCGCAGTCAGGCGCCACTCGCGGAGGTGGCGGAGCGGTTCGGCTCCGGCCTTCACGCAGTGCCCGACTTCGGCCTTCGACAGACGCTCGGCTCGAGCCGTCTCGAATCCGATTTGGACGGCGTTGTAGCCGTCGCTGTTCTTGGCGGATTTGACCTGCGTGATTACGCACGGCCCCGCCTCAACGATCGTCACCGGAACAACGCTGCCTTGTTCCGTGAAGATCTGGGTCATTCGGCCCTTACGGCCTAAGATGAAGTGCCCCATGTCGACTCTCGCTCAAGCTCCCGGAGGAGGCCTCAGGCCTTGATCTTGATTTCGACACCCGCGGGCAGGTTGAGCTGCGAAAGCAGATCCACCGTGCGCTTCGTCGGCTGGCTCAAGTAGATGATCCGTTTGTGCGTCCGGACCTCGAACTGTTCGCGCGACTTCTTATCGCCGTGCGGACTGCGGAGGACCGTGTAACGCTCGATGCGGGTAGGCAGAGGAACCGGCCCGATCACCTTCGCTTCAGAGCGACGGGCGACCTCGACGATTTCCTGCGCCGACATGTCGAGCGCCTCATGGTCGTACGACTCGAGGCGGATCTTGATGCGGTCTTCCGGCATGAACGTGCTCTGACGCGACGACTACGTGACGTTCCCGATCGACAGGAACCAAAGACGAGTCTGCGTCCGGGCGCGCAAAGCGCACCCATGCACGTTCGTTCTTGGCCTTGCCCCTACCCGATAGGTCTCAACGGAGACCCGCAGCGACGGTCACGCGTCGCTGCTTTCCGAGTGTCGCCCGAAGGCGACTTGGGGATGCCGATGCGCATCGAATAACTTCG
>Ga0075167_10018917_pt1 | contig 9639 bp, 1 predicted proteins | sample JI61114C2RNA_FD_77314 | JGI IMG/M metagenome (GOLD analysis project Ga0075167, IMG submission 77314) | Metatranscriptome of wastewater effluent complex algal communities from Wisconsin, to seasonally profile nutrient transformation and... | ecosystem: Engineered > WWTP > Effluent > Algae...
GTCAAAAACACGCAGGGATTGAATGAAGCTGTTCTGTTTCTTCATTCTCTTTGTTGCTATTGCGGTAGGACAAAACTTGCTCCCGTTCAATCAGTCCGTATATGTTGCTGATCAACCGGTGTTTGTGTCCCCTTGTGGTGTTGCTGTGGTTAGTTTCAGAGTTACCGCTCCTCCAGATCCAAGATTCTTTTTTACAATGACCCTCAACGCTATTACCTCTGTTCCCTGGAAAATGACAATTTCTCAGAAAGGACCAAGTTCAACTAGTGCTGAAGATTATAAATCCTGTAGTAATCCTGCTCCTTGTAACACTTCTTCAACTTGCTTTATTGTTCAAGGTTGTGGAGATCAAGATAAACAATGGTACGCTTATGTTGAAACTATTGGCCTCGATGCCGGTTCATTCTCTTTAAGACTCGAAACTATTGCTTACCCTGTTGCCAAAGTAGTTACTATTGACGATAATCCTGGAGTTCAAAATAACACTCTTTATACTGGTGGTAGTTTAGGTGCTGGTGGAACCAGTCTTTCTCAATATGATTTTTACACATTTACTTTAGCCTCTAGACCACCTGGTACCGTTATGGATATTGATATCAAAACTAGAAATGGTCCACCTAATGTTAATAATTATCTCTTCTTTCAAGGAATTGTCAATCCCCTTGCTGGATGTGTTTATGGTGGAGTAAATTTGAAAAGACTTGCTGCTTGTGACGTTGCTAATGGTGGAACATGGAGTCTTGCCGTTGAAAGAACTGCTGCAAATCAACAATACACAATGAGATTATACTATACTAATGGAATTAATGCTAATTTAGTCGAAAATGTCCCAACTCCTGGAGAAATCCTTCAAGCTGGAGACGAAATTTATTTCAGATATCAAGTTCCTGCTAATGCTGGTTCAACTGTTACTACTCAACAACAACAAATTTATTTTGTTCTTGATAGTGTTGTTGGTGGAGTTGTTGAAATTAAGCCTCTTTTCAATCAAGCTGCTGGAACTCAATGTGCTGGTGGAAGAACCTGTAAATCTATTGAAGGTTGTCACGTTGTTATTCCAAACTGTGAAGTTACTAATGCCAGAGGAGGATTTTATACCGTTGTTGCTAAAGCTATCTCTGTTATTCAAAACAAATACATTCCAGTTACCTTCAATCTTCGTGGATACCTCAAAATTATTGATCTTGTTCCAAATACTGTTCCTGCTGGTACTGATCTTAGAAGAAGTCTTTTCTTATCCGAATATGCTGCATTCAAATATACTCTCCCTACTACTATTAATATTGGAGATTGGTTAGATTTGGAACTTTATGTTGATGCTGATCAATTAGATTTCGTTCCTGCCACTATGTTTATTGGTACTGCCCCATTCCCTCAAAATTCTACTTACGGATGTACTAGTCCTTTTTTTAAGAGATGCGATGCCAGAATTTCTTTTGGAAATCAAAAGTATTGTTTCTTACAATTAGATCCTTGTGAGCTTGAACAATTCACTGCTGGAGTTTACGTTACTGTTTTCTCCAACAATCAAGCTCGACCTGTTACACTTGATCAAGAACACACTCAACTCCAAAATCCTATGGACTTTACTATTTATACCGATGTTAGAAATCCAAATGACAACCGTATTAATCATGGTACCGTTATTACTGATGAAGTCACTGAAGGATGGAAGAGAGCTTACAGACTTGATGATACTATTAGAAGAGGTGATCTTGAAATCGCTATTTCAGCCAATTATCATTTTGTATTCCCTATTGGAAACTCCCTCGTTATTGCCAACGATACTGCCAGAATTGAAATTGATGTTGATATTATTTATGCTCAAAGCCCTTATATTGGACCTTCTTGCTTAACTTGCTACAGAGTCCAACAATCCTACCACCTTTCTCTTCGTGCTTTAGAAACTCAAATTATTGAACACCGTAAATGTGTCCAAGGATTTGAACATGTCTACCTTGTTATTACTGGTAACAATACTCTTTCTCGTGTTAACACCACAAGTCAATTTTTCAACTTTTCTGATAACAGATACGTAATTACTGCTAAAGATCTCACTCCTGTTGTTGTTGAAAATATCAAACCAACTGAATTCAGTAATATTATTTCTCAAGAATCTGCTTTTGGAGGACTTCAATTTTGGAATCTCGATTTCAATCGTGCTTTGTTATTTGACAACACTCTTCACTTAAGATTGAGAGCTCACCCAAGATCTGGAAGAAAAATGACCCTTTTTATTGTTGATGATTTTGATCCTAACTGTGCTGATCCAAATAACATTCCTTTCTGTGGAGGTACTGATCCTGGACTTTCTTTCGAATGTAATGTCAATGACACCAACAAAGGTTATTGTTACATTGCTATCCAAGAATGTGTTTTAATCCCACAAATGAACAGAACTTTTGTTGTTAGAGTTGAATCTTTCAATAGACCTAACTTGACTGCTTCTGATGTTGCTGTTGAATTTGCTTATTCATTCCAATATGATCTTATCCCAAGTGTTGCTAAAGAAGTTAGACTCGGAAAAGATACTCAAATCATTGTCGATGTGGAAGCTGAAATATATCAACACTTCAAAGTCAATCTCCCTGCTGCCTCTGTTGGAAGAGATACCTTTATCATTGAAGCCTATTTTGACTCAAATAATCTTTATGCTACCAAGAGACCACTTACTATCTATGTCAACCAACCTGATTCCTCCCGTAATGGTGTTGTTTTAGCTGGTCTTCCTTTACACTCCGCTCAATGCCTCTGCTTTACCCAAACTGCTTCAGACATCAACAAAGTTGTTATGATCTTCGACAGATGTGATTTACAATCAGGATTTTACTACTTCTCCTTATTTACTGATGCTCATGGATTCAGAGAAGGAAAATCACACGTTACTGTTCGTGCTTACACTGTTCCTTTCATTCAACCAATCAATTATGAAGTTCACTCCGATCTTTCTTTATTCTTGGGACAAAGTGCTGCTTACCAAATTACTGTTGACAATGGAATGCTTACTGATAACACTCGTACTGATAAGGAATTACAAATTTGGGTCAATACTAACCTTGATCAATACAATGCCACTATTGACATCAGACTTTCAAACTCAGTTCCAACTTGTGGATGTGGAGTTGCTTTTGGAGATGTTTCTTATCCTTGTGCTATCAACTTTGAAGATGGAAGAAGAACTCAAAATGGAAGATGTGATATTATAACTGGAATGTGTAATTTAGCTGCTCGTAATTGGTTTATCATTACCAGAGTTGTTCAACCTTCTGCTCTCAATCCTGTTGATCCTCACCAAGTTGTTCCTTTTACCCTTACTGCTACCAAAGCCAACACTATCCCAGTCCTTGTTCCTCTTGTTCTCAGAGTTTCACCAACTTGTAGCTTCCTTGACAGAACTGCTGTTTTAAAGACTATCCCTCTCAAAACTGAAGAATACGTCTTTTTTGATGTTAGAAATCAAAATACTGTTGGATTCTCTGCTTATTTTGATAATATTACTGGTGGATTCCTTGAAGTCTTTGCTGCCAGTGGTTTCTTACCAACTATTAACTGTACTGTTCTCACTCAAGTTTGTCCTGAAACCCCTATTGGTGGAGGACCTCCTTGTATTGTCAATCTCCCTGGAGGCGCTTGTTCTAATATTGAATACATTGCTGTTAAAGCTGTCTCAAATGACAGAAACCAACTTACTACTTTCCAAGTTTCTGACTGTCTCATCAATATTTCTGGTTCACCAAACCCTGCTGCTAGATTAAACTTCAACGACAGAAATGGAATTGTTGTCCAAGTTGCCGCTTCTCAACCAGTTATTTTAACTTTCCCTGCTGCTCTTAATTCTGGGCAAACCCCTTATGTTATTATTAGTATCCAATCTCAAAATCTTGGAGGAGGTGATAATTACCGTGCTACCTTTGGACGTGGAGGATGTACTAGTTGTGCTGGAGGATTATCTAGAACTTGCACTAACAATGGAAGAAATTGTACTATGTATATTCTTTTCTGTGACCTTCCTGGAGATTACCAAACTGGAACATGGCAAATCACTATCACTAATTCTGCTGGTGCTACTGGATTCTTTGTTGAAGCTTTTAGTGTAAACAACAATGTTGGACAAGTCCCATTAACCACAAATCCTGCTTCTCCTCTTAGTTACAACGTCGGTCCTCTTCAATGGGTCAACCTTGTTTGGAATTTAGGTTCTCCTGATATTCTTCCTATTGGAACTGCCGTTCAAGCTGATTCTATTGTATTTTCTCCTAATTCTGCTACTTTAATCAAACATTTCAATGATGGAGTTACCTGTATTGCCCCTTTCACCAACAACACCTTTAACTTCTCTACATGTTGTGCTCAAGCTAGTATTAGAGTTTACTCTTTTTTCCAACAAGATTTCGTCAACACTGCTGTTATTCAAGTTACTCCAACTTTACAAACTTTTACTCAAAATCATACAAGATATGCCTGGGGTTCTGGACTCAATTCAGTTACTCAAACAGTCAGTGCTTCTGGTCCTCAAAATGGTCAAACTGTCCTTGCCGAATATTACACTGTTTATCCTGGAGTTACTACCTATGGTTCATACATTTTCCAAGCTAATGTCCCAAGTGGTGTTAATATTTACCTTCAAAGAGTTTTCGTAGCTGGTCCTAATACTGGAAAGAATCTCTGTCTTTCAAATGAAGTCCAACCACCAAATTCTGGAGGACTTGTCCTTTATGCTCAAATGGCTTGTGCTACCTCAACTATTCCTTTATCAAAGACCTCCCCTGATCCATTCTTCCCACAAGGAATCTATGCTGGTTTTGAAAATACTAATTCTGGTATTGCCACTGGTACCTTCAACTATACCCTTATCAGACCTATTGAAATTTTTAACAATTCTATCTCTGCTGTCACTGCTGGATGGAGAACTGCTAATCAACAATTTTTCTATCAACCTGGACCTAACCACGGTTATCTCAGAAGAATTTTTAGAATCAGAGTCGATGTTCAATCTGGTACTGTGACTATGTATGTTAACAGAAAAATTGCTGCTGGACCTGTTACTAATTGTACTGGTGCTGTTCTCACTTCTGCTCCAACTTCAAGTTCTGCTACTCTCGATCTTGCTACTTGCGCTGTTGCTTCCCCTCCAACCAACGATCTTGTCTGGATTGGTATCATCCCACAAACTGATAATGCTTTATTCAGAGTTACTATTACTGAAATCAATCAATTGATCGAAGCCAACACCCCTGCCCAAAATCTTGTTCCTTTCGCCCCTTTCCTTGCCAATGGAGGAAACAACAACTTCGATGTTAGCTTTGCCAATATTCCTGCTCTTTCTTATTTGAAAGTTAGTATTACTAATATCACTTTTGGATCTACTTATGCTATCAATATCTATCGTGATGGAAAATGTCAAAATTTTAATACTGCTGGATTTGGAACTTTCTGTGGTGAACCTACTAACTTTGGATACAAATGTACCAACATTCTCCCTGGTTGCCAACTCGAAAATAATGTTATTTATCACATTGAAATTACTGGAGGAACTCCTTACACAATTGTTGCTGAAATTGTCACATTTAGTCTTGGTGGTGGTGCCAACGCTGTTATTAATGTTCCTCCTCCAATTGGAAGACCTGGTGAAGTATTAAGTTCTAGACTTACTGGTGCTATTAATCCTCATGATCTTGCCCTTTACAGAGTCCCTATCCCTCCAAGATCTGTCCTTCCTGGTGAAAGAATTAGTGTCACCCTTGAATCTACTGATTGTGGTACTGTTGATGCTTGGGGTTATGTTGGTGGTCTCCCTGGACCATGGTGTAACACTGCTAACAACTTCTGTGGTAGCGCCAACTGTGAAATTACTCATCTTGAACAATGTCAAACCTTTTCTTCATCTACTGCTACTCCTGCTGCTGCTGGAAAATTCAACTTTGCTACTGATCTTTGGGTCTTAATGAGAGGAAAAGTTCACACTGAAACTAACAATGCTATGAGATTTACTTTAAGAGTCGATAGAAGAGGATCTTATGATGTCAGACATTTCTATTACTTAGAAAAACATCACATCTTACCTGTTGCTCCAACTCCACCTTCTGTTGTTAATCCTGTTACTTGCCCTGCTTCTTCTGTTCCTAGCCCAAGAGCTTGTTGTCCTGCTGCTGCTGCCACTTCTGGAAGCTGGATCTGGCAACCAACTGTTTTCCACTTCCCTGTTGAAGGTGCTCACTTCTTAAATGACTTACTCTTCCAAAGACTTCATTTATCAATTGACAACAGATTCTCTCCTTTCATCCAATCTGCTGAATTAAAACTCTGGAATCAACAACCAAGTTTCTGTGGAGGAATCGATTTCCCTAATCGTGTTGTTAATGAAGGTCAATTTACTCGTTGTACTGTTACTCAAGCTGCTCCAAATTGTACTGTTAATATGTATATTCCTGTTTGTGGACTTGTTGATTCCCACTTAATGTTCTTTACTGTTGAAAATATTGTATTTACTCCTGGAAATCTCCCACTTACTATTGCTGGATTCAAAGATGGTCTTTCTGTTACTCACACAAGAATCCCAAATACTATTAGAGGAATTAATTACAACACTTCCAAACAATATTTCGAAGGTGATCTCTTAAAAGATCAATCTCACTACTTCAAAGTTTTCCACAGTAATGCTGCTCAAGATAACTACCACTTTACTGTCCAAGTTCTTTCTGTCGTTGGAGGATCTGTTGACCTTGACCACCACTGGACTGGATGCCCTAACACAACTGTTTGTACAAGTACCAACTGTGCTGATGTTGATCCTCGTCAAGTAAATCAATCAGAGAACTGTAAGACCCTCCCAGATTGCTCTTGTAATTATGAACATATTGCTTGCCGTACTGGAGATATGAATTCTGCCCCTGTCAAAGAAGGATTTTTCGCTATGGTTGGAGCCAATATTCAAGCTGGATTTGATGTTGTTCACTACGTCATTGTTGTTGAATTTATTGAACCTGTTGCTACAGTTACTAATGTTGTTTGTGGAAATGAAACCTGTGAAGAAGAAAGATACTACAAAGAACCTAATAAAGCTTCTCAAGAACAATTATACAGATACAGATTAGCCTCAGTTAATGGAAAATCCAATATTTTAATTGCTAATGATGGTCAAGTTGGTCTCGATGGATACCCTAATCCTGTTCAAGGTCCAAGTTGCCAAAAGAGAAGAGTTTGTGATAGTTTAGTTGATGGAGTCCTCGATGAATGTGTTACTTTCTACAGAACTGTTGAAGATTTGTTACCTTATGTCTCTGTTCACCGTACTGGACAATGTCTTGATCATGCCCTTACAAGATTCAACTTAAGCCCTGATAGATATACTCCACCTATTTTCACTCTTACTGATGGAGCTATTCATGATTCTCAATTTTTCCTTACTGCTGGAGGATGTTCTGCTGTTAATCAAACTTATTGGTACAGAATCGATCTCAATGCCGGACAATACATGGTTGTTGAACTCTGGGGAGCTTCTGCTGAAAGAATGCAATTATGGGTCACAAAGGATCATATCTCTTACAGTACTTTTGGTGAATTACTTAATATTGGTTGTCAAACTGTTGCTGGAGGTCCTCTCACTGGAGGAAGACAATACTGTAGATATGTCAAAGCTTGTGGCTACACTACTGGAAGATATTACATCCAAGTTTCTGATTCAAGCCCACTTCCTAAAGATCATGCTCTCTTCCGTCATCAAATTAGAGTTACCTCAAGAACTCCAAGAGATATCCCTCTTACTTTTGGACAAGATACTACTTTCTTCTTAGGTGATGATTTAAGAGATATTACTACTATTACTGTTTCTGGAGTTAGTGGAAACCAACTTCAACCTTATGCTGATATGACTCTTTATTGGTCTTCTGAACAAATCTTATCTTCTTGGTTAACTAGAAACTTATTTGGAGATGCTACCTGTTCTGTTGATGGTGATGTTGAGATTAACAATGCTCACAAATTGAAACTTAGAGAATGTCTCGTTGATAACTCTGGTGGTGTTTTCAAAGCTCACTTTATGCTCAGTCCTCGTACCTCTTGTGTTGGAAGCCGTGTTATTTCTTTCGCTACTAGATTCAATTTACCTGGTGTAGCTGTCCTTCCTGCTGTCAACGCTGTTAACACTCCTGTATCAATGACAATGAGACCTGGATCTACTATTTATATTAAACACACTTTACCTGCTCCACTTCAAGCTAATGATATTGTTTACTCAAGATTATCTGGATATGATCAAAATACTCGTTTGACTACAACCATCTGGAGAGGAAATCATTTAGATACTAACAGAAATACCTATGCTCTCCCATGTAATGCTGCTTGTACTGAAGGTACTAAGGAAGTTTCAACCAATGTTGCTTGGGGTGATGTTTGCTGGCATTGTGGAAATGGTGTTTACAACACCATCTTTGAACAAGTTGATGCTACTCCTTATACTGGAAACACAAGTCTTCTCAACCAAGTTAACTTCCTTTCTACTTTATCTGTTGTTCAACCTACTGCTCTCACACCAACTGCTGTCCCAATCTCTCATCCTGCCGAAGAACATTCATTAAGATTTTTCTCAGTCCCTTACGCTAGAAATCAAGGTTCCAGAATTGAATTAGTAATTGCTAAAGGAGGAGCTATTGGAGTTGAAATTAATGTATATGCTAGTGACTGTGGACTTAGAACCAATCCTTCTCAATACTGGTGCTTCCCTGGACATCATTGTTCATTACCTGTTCCTGAAATTCACAATTTTGGATCTTTCTATACCTTTACTGATAGAACTTCCCCTTACATTTCACCTAATATGCTTGTTGTTGTTCGTGCTGTTGATGCTTCTTATACTATTTCAAATGTTAGAGGTACCGCTTCATGTAATCAAGTTACTGCTGCCGCAGCTCCTTTCTGTGGTTCCCTCAACTCAATTACTACTGGAAGACAATTTGGATTCTGGGGTAACACTAACACTTTCAAACAAAAAGATGAAGCCGCCAGGGAATTTTACTACAATCTTACTATTGCTTTCTCTTGCCCAAATGAAGGAGTCGATCACTGTAGATGTAACCCACTCTCTGTTCCTTGCCGAAACTTCCTCGCTATTTATGCTTGTCTCAGTATTTTCAACCCTTGTGATAGTAATGGTTTAGAAACTCAACCTGTTAAATTAGACTGTGATAATGTAGAAAATAGTTGTCCAAAGACATTTAGATGTGCTGGATACCCAGAAAGAGAATGTGGTGCTTCTTTTTATTATGTTCCTCCTGCACCAACCAGAGCCCCAACAACTAACGCTTCAAGAGCCCCATCAAGAGCCCCAACTACTAGACCATCATCTGCTCCTACAAATATTCAACCTGCCAATCTCCCTCCAAGCTTTATTGTTAATCCTACTGATGCTTCTCCTACTAATGATGCTCAAGGTCCATGGCCTGAATGGGTTCCTGGAGTTGTCATCTTCCTCATTGTTCTTGTAGCTATTTTACTTGTTGCTGTAGTCGTTGGAGGAGTTATTATGGCCGCTGGAGGAGGAGCCGCTGCCCAACCAACCGAAATTGATGCTTACCAAAGATTATAAGAAGATAACTTAATTTAATTGAATACGACGTCATATTGAATATGATGAAGCAAGAG
>Ga0075167_10044351_pt1 | contig 9459 bp, 8 predicted proteins | sample JI61114C2RNA_FD_77314 | JGI IMG/M metagenome (GOLD analysis project Ga0075167, IMG submission 77314) | Metatranscriptome of wastewater effluent complex algal communities from Wisconsin, to seasonally profile nutrient transformation and... | ecosystem: Engineered > WWTP > Effluent > Algae...
TTTTTATATTTTGTTAGACATTTGACCAATACCAAGCATAAATGGGGGTATACCAGAGTGGCCAAATGGGACAGACTGTAAATCTGTTGGATAATTCCTTCGGTGGTTCGAATCCATCTGCCCCCACTTTTAATTTTAAATTAAAGAAAATAACTTAGCCAAGCAGGTGTAGCTCAGTTGGTAGAGCGTTAGCCTTCCAAGCTAAAAGTCACGAGTTCGAACCTCGTTACCTGCTCAATAATCTAATTGCAAGATTAAAAAAGAAGAAAGGGGACGCGAGTTACCCTTTTTTTATTAAAAAATCTTTCATTTGCTAGAAAAAAGTTCCTTTCAGCCGATGTAGCTCAGGGGTAGAGCACCACCTTGGTAAGGTGGGGGTCGAGAGTTCAATTCTCTTCGTCGGCTCTTCGTTTTGATAAACTTCAAACTTTATTAAAACAAAAAAAACATACCTAAATTTACAACTCACACACAAATCATACTTTAAGAAATGGCAAAGGAAAACTTTGTTCGGAGTAAACCTCACGTTAACGTAGGTACAATCGGTCACGTTGACCACGGTAAAACTACTTTGACAGCAGCTATCACAACTGTTTTGTCTAAACAAGGTTGGGCGAAAGTGATGTCTTACGATGCAATCGACGCTGCTCCTGAAGAGAAAGAGCGTGGTATCACTATCAACACAGCTCACGTTGAGTACGAAACAGCTAATCGCCACTATGCACACGTTGACTGTCCGGGTCACGCTGACTATGTTAAAAACATGGTAACAGGTGCTGCTCAAATGGACGGTGCTATCCTCGTAGTTGCAGCTACTGACGGTCCAATGCCTCAAACTCGCGAGCACATCCTTTTGGCTCGTCAAGTAGGTGTTCCTAAGGTTGTTGTGTTTATGAATAAAGTTGATTTGGTTGACGACCCAGAGATGTTGGAATTGGTGGAAATGGAAGTTCGTGAACTTTTGAGCTCATACGAATTTGATGGCGACAATGCTGCTGTTATCAAAGGTTCTGCGCTTAAAGGCTTGAGCGGCGACCCAGAGGGCGTAAAATCTATCATGGAACTTATGGATGCGGTTGATACGCATATCCCACAACCAGTTCGTGAAGTTGACAAACCTTTCTTGATGCCAATTGAAGACGTATTCACTATCACTGGTCGTGGTACTGTAGCAACTGGTCGTATCGAGCGTGGTGTTATCAAAACTGGCGAGCAAGTTGATATCATTGGTTTCAACCAACAAAAAATCACTTCTACTGTAACAGGTGTTGAGATGTTCCGTAAGATTCTTGACCGCGGTGAAGCTGGCGATAACGCTGGTCTTTTGCTTCGTGGTATTGAAAAAGACGACCTCCGCCGTGGTATGGTAATCTGCAAACCTGGTTCTGTTCAGGCTCAAACCAAATTCAAATGCGAAGTATACGTACTTGGTAAAGATGAGGGAGGTCGCCACAAACCTTTCTTTGACGGATACCGCCCACAATTCTACTTCCGTACAACTGACGTTACTGGCGAAATCAAATTGCCAGAGGGTGTAGAAATGGTAATGCCTGGCGATAACCTTTCTTTGACTGTTGAGCTTATCGCTCCAATCGCAATGGAAAAAGGTCTTCGTTTTGCTATCCGTGAAGGTGGTCGTACCGTAGGTGCTGGTCGCGTAACTGAAATCCTTTAATATCTGCTAAGATATTATAAAAATATAAAGCGGGCTAAAACTTGTTTTAGCTCGCTTTTCTTAAACGGGCGTAGCTCAATTGGTAGAGTGGCGGTCTCCAAAACCGTAGGCTGGGGGTTCGAGCCCCTCCGCCCGTGCATAAATCCTTCCGATTTTAACATACTACATGTCGCGCTACAATGCTATATAAACATTGTAGCGCGACCTTTATGTGTCGATATGAAAAAATAAATCTGGGGGTGCTTTTTTTATCTTATATAATACGCTGATTATGTCTGGACTTATCCGTTATTTCCGCGAAAGCTTCGATGAGCTGAAATATAATGTTACTTGGCCTACTTGGACAGAACTTTACCAAACGGCTGTGGTGGTAATCGTTGCCTCTATCTGTATCGGGTTGCTTATAGCGGGTATTGATGTGGTATGGACATTTTTGTTCAGAATTTTATATGCTCTCTAAACCTACAGTTAAAGCAAAATACCAAAGTTAATCATGGCGGATTTGAGCAAACAATTCAAATGGTATTGCTTACGGGTTGTTTCTAATAAAGAACGCAAAATCAAAGAAAGGATTGATATAGAAACTGTTCGCGAGCGGTGGGTAGAAAAAGGTTATCTCAACCGTATTTTGCTCCCGATAAAAGTACAGCGGAAAGTGCGTAACCAGAAAATGGTTAAACACGAACAAATCCTAATACCTGGATACATTTTTATAGAAGCGGATGCACACGCGTGGAAACACGATGAGGTACTTTCCAAAATCAATGATATAAAAGATGTTATCCACTTCCTGGGGGACAAAGAAGGAAACCCAACCCCTATGCGGGAGGAAGAAATACGCAACATCCTGCGAATGATAGATGATTCTGAAGAAGAGCTTTTAGAATTTGCAGACCCCTTTATTGTGGGCGAAGATGTTAAAATCACAGACGGTCCTTTTGAAAATTTTGAAGGGGTTGTTAAAGAAGTCCACGACGAGAAGAAAAAACTTAAGGTAATTACCAAAGTTTTTGGTCGGGACACAGAAGTTGAGCTTAGTTTTGTACAAGTTGAGAAAAAATCATAATCACATCTAACCCATATCATGGCAAAGGAAATACAAACTTATGTCAAATTACAGGTTAAAGGCGGTCAGGCTAATCCTGCACCTCCAATCGGTCCCGCTTTAGGGGCTAAGGGGGTGAACATTATGGAGTTTTGTAAACGTTTCAATGCTGCTACCCAGGACAAAGAAAAAATGGGCAAGCTGCTTCCAGTAATTGTAACAGTTTATAAAGACAAGTCTTTTGACTTCGTCATCAAAACCCAATCTGCTTCTGTCCAGCTTTTTGACGCTGCCAAACTTAAACAAGGGAAAGGCTCGCCAGAACCAAACCGTAAAAAAGTAGCTACTATTACTTGGGCACAAGTCGAGTTCATCGCTAAAGATAAAATGCCTGACCTAAACTGTTTTACCTTAGATGCAGCTATGAAAATGGTTGCAGGAACGGCACGCAGTATGGGTATTGTTATTGAAGGAAACGCTCCTTGGAACTAGTCCAATTTGCAATTCTTTCTAAACCATTCTCGGGTTATACCTCTAATCCAGAATTTAAAAAACTTAAATTAACCAATGGCAAAGGTAGTTAAAAAACGCGCCGAAGTTAATAAGAAAGTAGATGATTCCAAATTCTACTCTGTCGAGGAAGCAATGGCTCTTGTAAAAGAGGTAAACGTTGCGAAATTTGACGCTTCTGTGGATATTCACGTTAGACTCGGGGTTGACCCGCGTAAAGCTGAACAAAATCTTCGGGGGACTATTACACTTCCACACGGCACAGGTAAAGAGAAAAAAGTACTTGTGTTCTGTACTCCAGACAAAGTGCAAGAAGCACTCTCTGCTGGGGCTGATTATGCAGGCTTGGAGGAATATATCCAAAAAGTTACTGAAGGTTGGACTGACGTAGACGTTATCGTTGCTACGCCCAACGTAATGGTTCAAATTGGTAGACTCGGTAAAGTATTGGGTCCTCGTAATTTGATGCCAAATCCTAAAACAGGTACTGTTACGCCTAACGTTGCAGATGCTGTTAAAGAGATTAAAAAAGGGAAAATGTCTTTCCGCGTAGATAAATACGGGATTGTACATACTACCATTGGTCGGGTTTCTTTTAGCCCTGAACAATTAGTAGATAATGCCCGCGAAGTGCTCAATACACTTCAAAAAATTAAACCTGCGACTGCCAAAGGGCAATATGTGAAAAGCATTTTCACCGCAAGTACGATGAGCCCTGGTATCAAAGTGGATACAAAGGCTGTCAAAGCATAAAATATTCAAAAAAGTTTTAAGTTCCAAAAGCAAGTTTTTAAAACGATAACGCGCCGTGGAACACACCAGCGTTTTCTTAAAAACGCAGCACAGGAACAACTTAAAACTATTTTTGTTTAGGTACTTAGATTGTTCCCAGCTCAAAACAATTGCCAATCATGACAAAAGCGGAAAAAACAGTCGCTATTCAAACCCTTACCGATAAAATCGCTAGCAGCAAATACTTTTATATTACTGACTGTTCTTCATTGCCAGTTAAAAAAGTAAATGCACTCCGTCGCCAATGCTTTGAACAAGGTGTTCAAATGCAAGTGGTAAAGAATAAAGTAATCAAAACAGCGCTTAAATGGGCTTCGGAAAAAACCAGCCAACAGTACGATGAACTAAACGAGGCACTTCACGGCGCTTCTGCTATCATGTTCTGCGAAACTGGGAACGTTCCTGCAAAATTGATTAAAGAATTTCGTGGTGTAGAGGGCAAAAAACCTTTGCTCAAAGCAGCTTATATCGATTCTGGTATATTTTTAGGCGATGATAGTTTGGATGCACTCACCAAAATTAAATCCAAAAAAGAACTTTTGGGCGAAATCGTTGGTTTGCTCCAATCTCCTATGCAAAAACTCGTCAGTGCCCTCCAATCAGGTGGCAACACTATCGGCGGTTTGCTCAAAACTTTGGAAGAACGCGAAGAAGCTTAATCCTTCAACCCGTTATTTCTCTCCTAATCTCATTAGGCTTCCATTCCCATTATCTATAAACTTTCCTTTTCAAACCGGCACCCATATATTTAGCCAGGTTTGAAATCATTCGCAAATCATCAAAAATTTAGCTTAAAATGGCAGATTTGAATCAATTGGCTGAACAACTTGTTAGTCTCACAGTCAAAGAAGTAAAAGAACTCGCTGATATCCTTAAAACTCAACACGGTATCGAACCAGCTGCTGCTGCTGTTGCTGCTGCTCCTGCTGCTGCTGCTGCTGCTGTAGTTGCTGAAAAAACTCAGTTTGATGTTATCCTTAAATCAGGTGGTGCAAGCAAATTGAACGTGGTTAAAGAGGTTAAAAACCTTACAGGTTTGGGTCTTAAAGAAGCAAAAGACTTGGTTGACGCAGCTCCAGCTCCGGTTAAACAAGGCGTTTCTAAAGACGAAGCTAACTCTATCAAAGCTGCTCTCGAAGCTGCTGGTGCTGAGGTAGAAGTAAAATAATCGCTGCCTCCGAGCATAGCAATCACGCAGGTAGCTTCCCGCTGCCCTTGATGCCTAAAATATAGGCTTAACGGCTACAAGGCTGTTAAGCCTATCTATCATAAATAGATATTCCTTCATAAGTTATAAAATCATATCAGAATGCTCCTCTATGCGCTCCATTTTTTGGCTTTTTCATACTCAAAAGTGTCAGAAATAGGAATTTAGAAAAGCATTTAAAGGATGATTTTATAACTTATTTTGTTTTTAAGCAATATTCAAACTTTTTTGTGTAGCACTTTCAAGCCCTCAAGAAATTGCGAAGGTCTTCTAAAAGGTTGTTTTACAATCGTTTAGCACCTATTGTGCCCTCGCCCGCTTGAAAAATCTTCCTGTAATTGTTTTTGTTTAAGTGCTTATATCAAAACCATTCGCATACATGGCAACTTTAATGCAAAACCTTCACAGCCATCAACCGCCTCAAGTCCGTCATAACTTCGGTAAGTATAGCCACGAATCACACTACCCGGATTTTCTAGAAATTCAGCTTAAATCTTTTGAGGAATTTTTTCAACTCGAAACAACCCCCGAAAACCGCAGCGGTGAAGGGCTCTTTAAAGTTTTTGAAGAAAATTTTCCAATCTCCGACGCTAGAAATATTTTTGAACTCAAATTCTTAAATTATTTTATTGACCCTCCTCGTTACTCTATGGATGAGTGTATGGATAGAGGGCTCACTTATAGCGTTCCGCTCAAAGCAAAATTGAGCTTGGAGTGTAATGATAAAGAACATACTGAATTCCAAAAATCTACCCAAGATGTGTTCCTCGGTAATATCCCGTATATGACCCCTAAAGGAACTTTTATCATCAATGGGGCTGAACGGGTGGTTGTATCTCAATTGCATCGCTCGCCCGGGGTGTTTTTCGGTCAAAGCAGACACCCGAATGGTACCAAAATCTATTCGGCACGGGTTATCCCTTTCAAAGGGGCTTGGATGGAATTCGCAACGGATATTAACTCGGTTATGTATGCTTACATCGACCGTAAGAAAAAATTCCCCGTTACAACCCTCCTCCGCGCAATCGGGTACGATTCGGATAAAGAAATTTTGAACATTTTTAACCTCGCCGACGAAATTCCCGCTACCCGCGAGAATCTAGAAGCAAATATCGGTCGCAAACTCGCCGCTCGTGTACTCAATACTTGGGTGGAGGACTTTGTGGACGAGGAAACAAGCGAGGTGGTTTCTATTGAGCGGAACGAGGTGGTCTTGGAACGGGATGTGGTTTTGGACGAAAATAATATCGAGGATATTCTTAACACGGAGATTGATACTATCATCTTACAACGCGAGGATATCGAAGACGATTATAGCATTATCTACAATACCCTCCAAAAAGATACTTCCAACTCCGAAATAGAGGCGGTTAATCATATTTATCGCCAATTGCGCGGGGCAGAATCTCCAGATGATGAAACCGCTCGGCAGATAATCAATAAATTGTTTTTCTCAGATAAACGCTATTCTTTGGGCGAAGTAGGTCGGTACAAAATCAACCGCAAGCTCGAAATAGATATGTCTGTTCAGGATATTGTCTTGCGCAAAGAGGATATTATCGCCATTGTTCAGTATTTGGTTCGTTTGATGAATCAAAAAGCGGAAATTGATGATATTGACCACTTGAGCAACAGACGCGTGCGTACAGTTGGAGAACAATTGTATGCGCAATTTGGGGTAGGGCTTGCGCGGATGGCGCGGACGATTCGCGAACGTATGAATGTGCGGGATAATGAGGTCTTTACACCAATTGACCTTATCAATGCGCGTACTTTATCTTCGGTTATCAACTCGTTCTTCGGTACTAGCCAACTTTCCCAATTCTTAGACCAAACCAACCCACTTTCCGAAATCACCCACAAACGGCGTATTTCTGCGCTCGGGCCTGGGGGGCTTTCGCGCGAACGGGCAGGTTTTGAGGTGCGCGACGTTCACTACTCTCACTACGGTCGTCTTTGTACGATTGAAACACCTGAGGGGCCAAACATCGGGCTTATCTCTACGCTTTGTGTGCATGCTAAAATCAACGGCATGGGCTTTATTGAAACGGCTTATCGCCAAATCAAAGACGGACGGGCAAATTTGGAGCATTTCCAATACCTTTCTGCCGAAGAAGAGGAGGATAAAACCGTTGCACAGTCCAATGTTGTAAATCCCGACACAGGGGACTTCTTCTCCGATGAGCTTTTCTGCCGTCGTCAAGGGGAGTTCTTGCAATTGCCTAAGGATGAAGCTTCTTTCGTGGATGTTTCTCCTAACCAGATTGTAGGGGTTTCGGCTTCTTTGATTCCTTTCCTTTCCCATGATGATGCTAACCGCGCTTTGATGGGTTCTAACATGCAACGCCAAGCGGTGCCTTTGTTGAGACCTAACTCGCCTATCGTTGGAACAGGTTTGGAGGCTAAAGTTGCCCGCGATTCGCGGATGCTTATCAATGCTGAAGGTAAAGGGGTGGTAGATTTCGTGGATGCGAATAAGATTGTTATCAAATACGAACGCAGCAACGACCAACGTATGGTTTCGTTTGATGATGATTTCGTTACATACGACCTTATCAAATTCCGCCGTACCAACCAAAACACTTGTATCAACCTCAAACCTATCGTCCGTAGAGGCGAAGAGGTATGGGCTGGTAAGATTCTTTGCGAAGGCTATGCTACCCAACAAGGGGAACTTGCACTCGGTCAGAACCTAAAAGTGGCTTTCATGCCTTGGAAAGGGTATAACTTTGAGGATGCGATTGTAATCTCTGAACGGGTAGTGCGCGAGGATATTTTCACCTCTATCCATATTGAGGAATTTGAACTCGACGTGCGCGATACCAAACTCGGAGAGGAAGAATTTACCAACGATATTCCAAACGTAAGTGAGGATACTACCAAAGATTTGGACGAAAACGGGATTATCCGCATCGGTGCTTGGGTACGCGAAGGGGATATTCTTATCGGAAAAATCACTCCTAAAGGCGAATCTGACCCAACCCCAGAAGAAAAACTCCTACGGGCAATTTTCGGGGATAAGGCTGGAGATGTTAAAGATGCTTCCCTCAAAGCGCCTCCTTCTACAAGCGGGGTGGTGGTGGACAAACGTCTTTTCCAACGCGCCAAAAAAGATAAGGTTCAAAAAGTTAAGGATAAACGCTTGCTTACAAAACTCGACGAAGACCACGAAGAAACCATTGGTACGCTTCGCGGGAAATTGTTGGAGCGTTTGGTAGCTTTGTTGGATGGCAAAACCGCTCAAGGGGTAAAACTCATTTACGGGGACACGCTCATCTCTAAAGGCACCAAATTCTCGGCAAAATCTTTGTCCGTGATTGATGCAAACGTGAATATCAATACCGTAGATTATGCTAATTGGACAGATGACGAGCATATTAATAAACTCGTTCGCCAATTGTTGCATAATTTTACTATCAAAGAAAACGAAGCTATCAGTATCTACAAACGGGACAAATTCGCGATAACTATCGGGGATGAACTTCCAGCTGGGGTGCTAAAACTCGCCAAAGTATATCTCGCCAAAAAACGCAAACTTCGGGTAGGGGATAAACTCGCAGGTCGTCACGGGAATAAAGGTATCGTTGCTCGGATTGTTCGGGACGAAGATATGCCTTTCCTCGCAGACGGTACGCCTGTAGATATCGTTCTAAACCCGATGGGGGTACCTTCGCGGATGAACTTGGGACAGATATTTGAAACCGTTTTGGGTTGGGCTGGTCAAAAAATGGAGATGAAGTTCGCGACACCCGTTTTTGACGAAGCATCACTTGAGGATATCGAAACTTTTATCCAACAAGCCAATGTACCAAGCTACGGTCAAACTTATCTTTCTGATGGCGAAACCGGCGACCGCTTCCACCAACAAGCAACTGTAGGGGTTATCTATATGATAAAACTTTCCCACATGGTCGACGATAAAATGCACGCGCGTTCTATCGGGCCTTACTCGCTCATCACCCAACAACCTTTGGGCGGTAAAGCACAGTTCGGGGGACAACGGTTCGGGGAAATGGAGGTTTGGGCTTTGGAGGCTTACGGGGCTTCAAATATCCTTCAAGAATTGCTTACAATTAAATCCGATGATATTGTGGGTCGTGCGAAAGCATACGAAGCAATCGTTAAAGGGGATAATCTACCAACTCCAGGTATTCCAGAATCTTTCAATGTACTTGTACATGAGCTTCGCGGTTTGGCTTTGGAAGTTAAATTTGAATAATTATAAACTGA
>Ga0075167_10045596_pt1 | contig 9427 bp, 10 predicted proteins | sample JI61114C2RNA_FD_77314 | JGI IMG/M metagenome (GOLD analysis project Ga0075167, IMG submission 77314) | Metatranscriptome of wastewater effluent complex algal communities from Wisconsin, to seasonally profile nutrient transformation and... | ecosystem: Engineered > WWTP > Effluent > Algae...
TTTGCACGAATCTTACCGGCGGACCGAATACGGTCTACCTGGAGCGGGCCACCGCCACTTTACAAGGGCACGGGAGGGAAGTTGACACCTCGCTATTGCAACACTTGTCACCCTTGGGCTGGGAGCACATCAACCTGACGGGCGATTACGTCTGGCGTAGCAGCGCCAAGGTCGGTGCGGGCAAGTTCAGGCTGCTGCGGCCGCTTCCTGGGGCTTAACGTACTTTAAATTCCGTTTTCTACAGCGACCCCAAAATAACGTCCAGTGACTTGGGGAAACTGGACGCCAAACGCCAGCGAATGGTGGTCTGGGCATGTACCGCAGGCCCAGTGCCCGCGGCGAGAACGCCAGCCAGGCCCAGGTGTTTGGCAACGAAACGACGGTCCAATTGAAATGACTCCTTGAATCAGGCCGTGACGGCTTTCAGCAGGCCGCGGTCTTTGGCCATGGTCATGGCGGTGTCCACGATCATGTCTTCCTGCCCGCCAATCATCTTCTTGCGACCGAGTTCAATCAGAATGTCGCGGGCGGGGATACCAAAGCGGTCTGACGCGCGTTTGGCATGCAGCAGGAAGGTCGAGTAAACGCCGACATACCCCAGCGTCAACGACGCACGGTCGACCCGCACCATGTGCTCCATCATTGGCACGATGATGTCCTCGGCCAGGTCCATCAGCTTGAACAAATCACAGCCGGTATGGATACCCATGCGCTCACAGACCGCCACAAAAACTTCCAGCGGTGTATTGCCCGCACCGGCACCCAAACCGGCCACGGAGGCATCGATACGGCTGGCACCCGCCTCAATGGCCGCGATGGAATTGGCAATGCCCATGCCCAGGTTGTGGTGGCCATGGAAACCAATCTCGGTTTCTGGCTTGAGCACGGCTCGCAGCGTAGCGACCCGTGCTTTCACGTGTTCTGGCAGCATGTAACCGGCGGAGTCTGTGATGTAGACGGTTTGTGCGCCGTAGGACTCCATCAACTTGCCCTGCTTGGCCAAGTCTTCGGGGTTGTTCAGGTGGGCCATCATCAGGAAACCGGACGTGTCCATACCCAACTTGCGTGCGAACGCCATGTGCTGGGGTGATGTGTCGGCTTCGGTGCAGTGGGTGGCCACGTGCACGCTGCGGGCGCCGCAGTCGTAGGCGGACTGGAGTTCTTTCATCGTGCCCAGGCCAGGAATCAGCAGCACCGAGATCTTGGCCTGCTTCATTTTGGGCGCGACAGCCTGCAGATACTCTTCGTTGCTGTGCAAGGCAAAACCGTGCTGGAGGGAGTTGCCGCCCAAACCACCGCCGTGCGTCACCTGAATCAGCGGTACACCGGCATCATCCAGCGCCGTGGCCACGCTGACCATTTGGTCAATCGTCATCTGCTCGCGCTTGGCGTGCATGCCATCGCGCAAAGACATATCGTGGATGATGACCTTGCGGCCCTGCAAACTTTGAATTTCACTCATCATGCAAGCTCCATGGGTTTCAGCTGGATTTTTCCAGCGATAATTTCTTCGGCAAACATCTCGGCGGTGCGCGTCGCGGCCGCGGTCATGATGTCCAGGTTACCGGCGTAGCGCGGCAGGTAGTCTCCCAAGCCCGCCACCTCCATGAACACCGAGACCTTCTTGTCATCAAAAATAGGACCATTCACCAGTCGGTAGCCCGGCACATATTTCTGTACCTCGACGATCATCTTCAGAATGGACTCGGTAATACGCGCCTGATCGGGCACCTCATCAGTCAAGCAAGAGATGGTGTTGCGCATCATCATGGGTGGCTCGGCCGGGTTGATGATGGCCAGCGCCTTGCCTTTGCGCGCACCACCCACGACCTGAATGGCGTTGGAGGTGGTGTAGGTGAATTCATCCAGGTTGGCACGGGTGCCAGGGCCCACCGATTTGGAGGCCAGACTGGCCACAATTTCGCCGTAAGCCACACTTTGAATGCTTGAGATCGCAAACACGATAGGAATCGTGGCCTGACCGGCGCAGGAGATCATGTTGACGTTCATCTCAACTTTGTCGGCCATGGCACGCAGGTTAACCGGCGGCACACACAGCGGGCCGATGGCCGCCGGGGTCAGGTCAATCATCATGACGCCCAGCTCGTTCAGCTTGCGTGAGTTCTCGGCATGGACGTAGGCCGACGTGGCATCAAAAGCGATCTGGATGTTGTCTTCAAGCACATGCGGCAGCAGACCATCCACGCCCAAAGAGGTCGTCTTCAGACCCATGTCGCGCGCGCGTGCCAAACCTTCGGATTCCGGATCAATACCGACCATCCAAACGGGTTCCAGCCAGGGGCTGCGTTGAATTTTGTAGATCAAATCGGTGCCAATATTGCCCGATCCGATCAAGGCACATCTGATTTTTTTCATGTCATCCTCTGTTCGTTAATTGTTCGATTTACCGGCCGCTTCGTTGCGCTGGCCCATCGTCACCCCGGCGACGCTGAAGTTTTCTGCGGCGTGTTCCGTGATCAATATCCGCACGGTTTCGGCAGGCACTTCCAGCGCCTCCACCAGGGCAGCCGTCATGGCCGCAACAGCCTTGCGTTTCTTTTCAACGCTGCGGCCTTCAAGCAAATGCATTTCAATGATTGGCATGGTGCAGTCCTTTGTTAGGTTCTGTTAGTCGATAAAGCGCACAGACACGCTTCCGAGTTCCTGGAAACGGGCCACGATGTTGTCGCCCGGCTTGACCGCGATGGCCTCGGTAATCGCACCGCTCATCACGAAGCTGCCGGCCGCCAGCATTTCGCCCTGCTCGGCCAGGATATTCACCAGCATGGCAATCGCCTCGGCGGGATGCCCCAAGACCGCCGCGGAGGCCCCGGTGGCCACGATTTCGCCATTTTTCTCCATCACCACGCCCAGCGTGCTGAGATCAATATCGGCGGGATAGCGGGCCCGGCCACCCCCGACATAACGGGCTGAAGAGCCGTTATCGGCGATCACGCTTTGCAGATCAAACTTGAAGCCTGAAAAACGCGAGTCAATGATTTCAACGGCGGGCAGCACGTAATCGGTGGCATCCAGCACATCCTGGCGGGTGCAATTGGGGCCCTTCAGGTCCGCCTTGGTGACGAAGGCGACTTCGCATTCAGCGCGGGGATGCACCAGGTCCGACGTCTTGATGGCCGAGTTTTCCGGACGCGCCATGCGGTCGGTCAGGAAACCGATGGACGGCACGTTGACGCCCATCTGCACCATCTTAGCCTTGGAGGTCAGACCCGCCTTCCAGCCGATCAGCTTGTGCCCTTGGGCAATGAAACGGCGACGCAGTTCAGCTTGCACGGCATAACCGTCAGCCACCGTCATCGCCGGGTATTCATCGGTCAGTTTAGGAATCGCGTAGGCCCGGGTCTGGGCCCCTTCGACACGTTCGCAAAGGCGAACAATATCCTCACGGGACAGGGTCAGTTGTGTGCTCATGCGGCACTCCTTCCAGAAAATTTGACACGGCAGCTGCCAAGACCACCGACGGTGCACACCAGTTCATCGCCACCGACCACCGGGATCAGTGCGGACTGCGAGCCAGAGAGAATGACCTCACCCGCTTTGAACGGAATGCCTAACGCACCCAGCGTGTTGGCCAGCCAGGCCACCGCGTTGGCCGGCGAACCTTGCACAGCGGCACCGACGCCGGTCGAAAAAATCTCTCCGTTCTTTTCCAGAACCATGCCGGCCAGCGTGATGTCGAGCACGCGCGGATCGCCCTTGGTTTTGCCCAACAGGAAGACGCCGCAGGACGCGTTGTCGGCCACGGTGTCCTGAATCTTGATCTTCCAATCCACAATGCGCGAGTCGACGATCTCGAAACAAGGCAGCACATAGTCCGTGGCTCGGATCACATCCATCGCGGTAATGCCTGGCCCCTTCAAATCGGCCTTGAGCACAAAGGCCAGTTCGGCCTCGGCTTTGGGCTGGATCATGGTGCCGAGATCGATGGTGTCACCTTCCTGGTACACCATGCCGGAGGTCAGCATGCCGAAGTCCGGTTGATAAACGCCGAGGAAGTCCTGCACCGGCTTGCTGGTGGCGCCGATCTTCTTGCCAATGATGCGTTCACCTGCCGCCACCCGGCGAGCCACAAAATGCTCCTGGATTTTGTAGGCATCCTCAATCGTGATGTCGGGTTCGCGCTCAAGCAGGGGGCGAACCGGGCTGAATTTGACGAAGGCTTCATACAGCTCATCGCCATATTGTTTGATTTTTAAGTCGTCCATAAGGTTCTCAGAGTTTCACGCAGATGTTGCGGGTTTCGGTATAGAACTCCAGCGAGTGAACACCGCCTTCACGCCCGATACCGGATTGTTTTGAGCCGCCAAAGGCGGTGCGCAAATCACGCAAGAACCAGCTGTTGATCCAGGTGATGCCGACTTCGACGCGGGCCGCCACGCGGTGCGCGCGGGCCAAGTGGGTCGTCCAGATGGTGGTCGAAAGGCCGTAGTCGTTGGCATTGGCCAGGTTGATCACCTCGTCCTCGGTATCGAACGGGCAGATATGGCAGCACGGTCCAAAAACCTCCTCGCGTACAACAGACGCTGTTTCCGGCAAACCGGTCCAGATCGTCGGCTGCACCCAGTGACCTTCGGCCAAATCAGCCGGCATGGTCGGCACGCCGCCACCGGTCACGAGGGTGGCCCCCTCCGCCTTGGCTTTGGCGTAGTAGGACATCACCTTCTGTTTGTGCTCGGCACTGATCAGAGGACCGTAGTTGGCGTTGTGATCGTCAGGGCGACCGAACTTGACCGCCTCGGCCTTGACCTTCAAGGCTTGCACGAAGCGCTCAAAAATAGGCCGCTCGACGTAGACCCGCTCCGTCCCCAGGCACACCTGGCCAGAATTAAGAAAGGAAGAGCGGAAGATGCCTTCCACTGCCGCATCAAAATCGGCGTCCGCAAACACGATGCCGGCATTCTTGCCACCCAACTCAAATGACACGTCACGCATGCCCTCGGCCGCCGCCTTCATGATGGCGGTGCCGGTGCGTGTTTCACCGGTGAAGGTAATGGCGTCCACCAGCGGATGCTGGGTCAGGTATTCGCCGGCCGAATCCGGACCAAAACCATGCACCACGTTAAAGACGCCTTTCGGAATACCAACGGCATTCATGACCTCACCGAGCAGCGTCGTGGTCAGCGGTGTTTCTTCCGAAGGCTTGACGACCACCGTGTTGCCACAGGCCATCGCCGGGCCGACCTTCCAGGTCATCAGCAGGAACGGTGCGTTCCAGGGGGAAATCACCCCCACCACCCCTTTGGGTACACGAAGGCCGTAGTTGAGGGCACCGCGTCCATCCGGCGTCGGCATTTGAAACGACTCGGTGGGCACGTTCTTCACAATGTCAGCGAAGACCTTGAAATTGGCGGCACCGCGTGGAATAAATGCGCTGGTCATGACGTGGCGTGGCTGACCGGTATCGGCCATTTCCGCATCGACGAAGTCCTCGAACCGGCGCGTAATTTCATTGGCCACGCCGTAGAGCAGGTCCACGCGTTGATCGGTCGCCAGACCGCCCCAGACGCCTTGGCGTGCGGCATGCGCGGCACGCACGGCCGCATCCACATCCGCTTTTCCAGCCTCTGAAACACGGGCAATCAGCCGATTGTCGACGGGTGATCGCTTGTCAAATGTTTTTCCGGCGACACCATCCACGAACGCGCCGTTGATGAAATTCTTGATTAGTTGCATAACACTCCTTATCACTTTTGACGAGCAAAAACCTAACTCGCCGCATTTAGATAGACCGAAACAAAGGGCTTCGCACTTGTTGCGCGTCACCTGCGGAAATGAACTTTTCAGAGTAGATGTCGCGCTCGAACAAGCGGCCCGGCATCAAGGTGCTGATACAGGCATCGATCATCAGTGGCGGCCCACAGAGATACGCCTTGTTGCCGCGAAAGTCATTGTTAAAATGGGCTTTTTCTGCCTCATGTACAAAGCCGCGAAAGCCCTGCCATTCACTGCCTTCGGACTCACCAGACAAGGCCGGAACGTAGTTGAAATTGGAGTAACGCTCGGCCAGGGCCATGAATTCATCGTGGTAGTACAGCTCGGCCCGCGTACGCTGGCCGTAGACCAGGGTGATTGGCAGCTCGCAGTCTTCGGCCTTGTCTCTCAGCTGACCACAGTGAGGAAGGTCTCGTGCAGCTTGCGTTGCACATAGTCGAGGCCTCCGCCGACACCCAGAGATTCGAAAGTCCAGGTCAGCGGCTCGTGGTCCGGATAGGGTTGGCGATCTTCCATGAAAGTTTCAAAGCGATTGCCCGACGGATCCCAAGCGTAAATGGTGCAGCCGCGCGTCACACCGTGGCGGGTGGGTCCAATGTCCACTGGCACCTTATGCATGGACATGATGTCGCCGGCGCGAAGAACATGGTCCCAGCTATCCATCAAAAAAGAGCAATGATGCAGCTTGGCCGGCTCTGGATACTCGCCAAATGCAATATCGTGGGACTTGATCGAGCAGCTCAGAAAGATAACCGCATTGCCGGTGCCCTCCGGATTGAGAATGCGCTCCACGAGGTTGAAACCAAGAACTTCGGTAAACAACTTTTGCACAGCGGCAATATTTGGGCCGTACAACAATATGTGATCCAAACGGCGAGGGGCCATACCGCGCTCCTTGCCCGGACTCCAGGGCGTCGGATTGACCAAGCCACAGCCATTGCCGACGGCGGTCTTCTCGGCGTAAAGCTCAATCAGGTGGCCACTGGGTATCTCGAAACGCACGCGCTCACCCGTTTCCAGCATCTCCCCGGCGGGGATGCGCTCGGTCTTGACGCCATAGGCGCGCAGGTCGGCGTCGAGCTTTTCCAGCGTCGCCTTGTCGAGCACCTTGTATCCAGCAAAATCGAGTCCGGCTCGATCAGCCTGACGCAAAATCACGCTGCTGTGGTCCATCTCGTCCCAGCATTTAAGATAAACGCGTCCCTGGGCATCGCGACCGGTTTCCTCCAGGCCCATGATGTCACGGTAGTGGCGAACGCCTTCTTCAAGGTCAAGCACACGAATCTGTACATGTCCTGGACGTAAAACACCTGTCATTGCCATTTCAATCTCCTCTTGTTAAAAAAATAATTGACCGATTTCAGGAAGTTTTTCTAAATTCCTGCTGATTCACACATCGCTTCATCCCGCCGATCACCCGCAACTCAAGATCACTGCTAGGGAAGATTCTGCAGGCCAAAACCTGCCCTTTTTTCTCATCTTCTTCACTCACGTGCGACCGACTCATGGCCTTACGTTCGATGCAACCGGACAGCACCTCAACCTTGCAGACACCACAAGCACCACCCCGGCATCCAACAGGAATGCCACGTCGACCCAGGCGCGCCATGCCCTCCAGAACCGACTGCGCCGAATCGCATGCAAAAGACTCCCCGGTTTCAAATAGCCTGATTTGGAACACTGACATGTCTGCTCTCTTTCTGGTTAGCTTCTCTATGGGAAACTTGTAGGATCCACCTTCAAAACCCACAACTTTCAGAATTAGAAACACGCTTGAATCCAGCTAAATTTCTCATCAAAAAGTGGGCTACACACAGGACTTCGCAATATGCTTGCCAACATTTTCAAAAGTGCTGAAATGGCCAGAATTCACAGGGAAGCCCCCTAAATTCCTCTCCCAAATTTCTGAATTTTTGATGCTTAAAGCGGTGTTTTCACACTTAAAACGCGAGGCGCAATAAACAGGGATTTTACATCCAAGCAGCAAAACCTTTGACTTAAATTTCATTTGTTATAAGAGGGACTTGCAGAATTCAACAAGCCAGTCGAATTAACCGCTGCGTGAGGCAAAAAAAGTTGCGGGCACCGCCCAAAAGGCAGGAAGATCAGGGTATCGAAGTCTGAACTTGGTGCCCGCCTATGTGGACTTGGGGTTTTGCCAATACTACCCTGAGTCCCGTTACCGTCCAAAGATTTTTTGCCTTACAAGGATAACTCATCGGTCTGGTGGAGCAAGACTACACGGGACTCACGGGCTCTATGCAGTTTTGTGTGGAACTTGACAGCATCAAAGACACCGGTGTACCAATCCATCAGCCCGCAGCATTGCCGGTTGCAGCGGGTTGGCTGGCAAATGCTTGAGCCTGGACATGCGCAAATATGCGATGGCAATGAAGTGGCTGGCGGTTCTGAATCCCCTGGCCGCTCGCTTGGCCTGCTGCAGCAAGCCGTTCATGGCCTCCACATACGCGTTGCTGCGACTGTCCAGCATCCCGCGCACAACTGCGCCCAACCGCTCGCTCAAGGTCTTGGCCAATTTCCTGAACGGCTCCAGACGGCTGCGCCGCGCCCAACTCAGCCAGTCCTTCAATTGCTTGCTGGCATGCTCCCTGTCGTTGCCCGCCGCTGCACTGGCGTAGACTGCGCGCAGCGCCATCTTCAGGCGCCACGCCCGCGCACTCTTGAGCCTGGAGCGCTGCAGCCAGTGCATCGCGTTGGTTTGCCTGGCGCTCCAGCCCCCGGGGTTGCGACGCATGCCCCAGGTCAGACTCTTGAGCACCTTGCGGTCGGTGTTGCCCAAGGCCTGCTTGAGCGCCTGCGGCTGGGTGCTCATTTCTTGACGCCGCACCCCATCCATCGCCTCGTTGGCCATAGCAATGACATGGAAGCGGTCGTAGCTGATCTGGGCATTGGGCAGCGCCAGTGCTACGCCCTTGGCGTAGGCCGCACTCATGTCCTGGCAGACATGCTCGATCTGGGCCGGGTCACCACCGTGCGCCTTCAGGTCATGCGCAAAGTCGAGCACCGTTTGGTGATCGCGCCCTTCGCAGGCAAACAGCAGTCGCTTGGCATCCAGGTCATGCACCACGGTGATGTAGTGCTGCCCGCGCCGCAGGCTGGTCTCGTCGATCCCCACCGTGCGCACCGTACTCGTGTCGTCCAGGGCGCGAGCCTGATTGACGTAGTACTCGATGCGCCGCCACAGCGCCTTGTCCGCACAGCGCAGCAGTGCGCCAGCCTGGCGCACCGGCAACTCGCGGCACAGCGACAGCGCCAAGGCCTCAAACAGCGCCGTGAAGCCCGAGCCTTTGCGCGCCCACGGCACGCCCGCCTGCGTGGTCTTGCCGCAACCCGTGCACGAAACACGCGGCACATCGGCATGCAACCAGGCCTCGAACTGGAAGAAGTCCAGGTGCCTCCAGGAGCGGCGCAGCCTGTCATGCACGCGCTGCCCCACAGCGTTGCAGTGCGGGCAGTTGAGCAGCTTGGCGTTGCAGCGTACCTCAAAGTCGATGCGTCGCCTGGCCGTATCCAAATCCACCGTGGCCACTGCCCACGGCGCCACCAATCCCAATGCACTGGTGAACAACGATTCAACTCCAACGCTCACGACACCCTCCCATCACAGTCCACACAGCCCTACTATCAGGCCCGATTATTGATGTTGGTTTCCACACGAAACGACGAAGGGCCG
>Ga0075167_10049124_pt1 | contig 9394 bp, 5 predicted proteins | sample JI61114C2RNA_FD_77314 | JGI IMG/M metagenome (GOLD analysis project Ga0075167, IMG submission 77314) | Metatranscriptome of wastewater effluent complex algal communities from Wisconsin, to seasonally profile nutrient transformation and... | ecosystem: Engineered > WWTP > Effluent > Algae...
CTTGATTACATTTTAGACATTCTTCTTTACTAGATCCGAAAATTTCACATTTACTAGAATCATCTTTATTCTTACAGTTTGGCATTGTCTGATCATTAGATTAATAATTGTAAAATTGATTTAATAGACAACATTAATCATGAGTTAAATATTAACCACTTGAACATTACAAGCATTTATTTGAGCCTACTTTTAGACAACCTTTTAAACTTAATCGAGTTTCAATAGATACACACAAATCGATTTCAAAAAACTATCCAAAAGGACAACATCTTCCATTTGTTACATAATGAGTTTCTTCATTATCACAATTTTTGCATACATCCATATTTTCATTATATATGGCGCAATCATTTATTTCTTAATAACATTTACCATCTAGGAAAATAAATCCAATTTTACAAGCCAAACATTTATTAAGTATCATATCATATTACAAACAATTAGGAAACAACTCCTATAAATTTATTGATAAAATAGATGATATTAATTGACAATTTGAAGAATGTATATTGAAATATTACAAATTAGGACAACATGTGTTTAACAAAGGAGCTTGATAAACATATTCGATTAGATTATAATAATTGGTTTAACATTATAAACAAATGAACTAATCTCCTTAATATTATAAGCAATTGGAAGAAATTGGAGATTGAATATTACAATAATATTTCCCAGAGACGTTAATTACAAATTATCCAGCACAACAATTGGATATTGGTACCGTTCTGATATTAGTATCAAATTAACATTTCAAACATTTAAAATCCTCTGTGAAGTACAGGCAATTATCTAATGATGGATGGTAAGAATTTACTGCATTTGATTAGTTATAGGTAACACAAGCACCATTTTTTAAATATGATCATTCATCACAACAGATTGATTATTTATAAAGATATTTATTTGATTTACACAAACGACAAGAGTTACTTTATTTCGAATAATCACATATTTCATTATTGCATTCAACATATTATTCGCAATTGACTTGACCTCCATCTAAACATGTTAATCCATTCCAATATTTCCCCTTTAAGCAACATCTTCCTTAATGAATGTATTAAGTCAGAGAATTTGTACATTTAAGACATTTTCCTTTATCGTACTATAAACATAAATCTGTATTTGTGTTTATTTATATTTTTTATTATTATTATATATTCCAATACTCACCATCCAAACAACAAACACCATTCGAAACGTAATAATTTACATCACAAATTCTACACTCAGGCGAAATAATGTATCCTTCATTTAAATTTAAATCAATACAATTTTCATTTATTTAATTGAAATCCACGCAAATATTTTTTAAACTGTCATATACGAATCCATTCATACAACATATATTATTTGGTTAAGCATCATATAGATAGAAATTTTTTAAACATTCCTTGCATTTATTATTTTCATCATAATACAAACAATTTTATGTCAAAATTTCTGTTGAACACTTATTATTATAATTCAATTTACTGGTTGAACAACATATTCCATCCTTTAATTAATAATTAATTGCACATGCTTTGCATTAGTTAGAATCATATTATTGACAATTTCCAATAAAATTATTTTAACCTTGAATTGGATTTGGAACACATGTTGAACCATTAAAATAATTGCCATTTGCACAACATGCTTTAAATTGGTCACCACTTAACACATATCCATCACTACATTATTAACATTAACCGTTTTCATCAAATACAAGACAATAATCTAAAAGTGTTATTGAAATACAGTTATCTTTATAATTTACATCATTAATATTAGGACAACACAAACCATTTCTCATATAACCTTCTCCGCAAGAACCACATTTATTATTCATTAAATCTTCCAATGAAATTCCCTTACAATAATTTTTGAAGGAGAATTAAATTTCATTAAGATCAGTGATGGCTTAACATTCATTTGATATTTTATTAAAATACATTCCAAACTAACAACAAACGTTTCCAGTATTATAAGAGCCAGATTAACACTCTACACAAATTCCCTTAGAAAAATCAAAATTGGAACAGAGATTATTGGGTATGATTTAACACTTTATTTCTTATTTGTTATAAAATTGTTTATATCCAACACCCATACAACATTCAATTGAAGAATTTAATCCATCACCTTATTAATCATTACACAATTGACATTAATCGTTTTGAACTTACTTACAATATGGGAATCGACTTATAGAACTATTATTTGGAATAATTTGACCAGTCAATAAATCTTTGTATTTTGATTCTTATACACAATCACCATTTATGAAGTAATAATTTTATTGACATTCAGTGCATTTATTATCTGAGTATTATTTACAATTCTTTATTTGAATATTTTCACATGAGTTGGAAGATAAATTGAAATATTAGTAGTAATTACAACAAAATGAATTTGAGACATAAAAACCTTAGTTACATTATTTGCATTATAATTAGTCATCGAATTATTCACAATTTTCGTATTTTGGATTTATGACTTTATTAGAATTTATACAATTAGATCCATTGAAAACCTATCCTGTAGGACAACAAAAACCATTGGTTAAATCATATCCATTTTTACAATCATAACATGTATGGTTTCTTTAATTTTGACAACCAACTATCATTAAATTTGTTTTTTTCTCACATTATCCACTTTTTAAATTATAATATTCAGATTCATGACAACATATTTATCTATTATTATGAGCATTGTAATGAGGTAGGCATTGTAAACAAATTAATTTGGAATCAACCAATGTTTACCAACTACATTGTTAAATTTCGTTTTATAAATTAACGCATTGAGTACCATTTGTAAGAATTAAATTGTAACATTTTAAAATTTTTTCCACATATTGATTGCTTTAATAATCAATCATTTTTTCCATCACATCATAAGAATAATCATAATTTAGATTTCGTTTGCATTTTCTGAAAGATTATTCTATATAAAGATCATATCCTACTTAACACATTAAACATGTTCCATCGCTTTCAATTTAAATGCAAAATTAATCTTATTTTAGTTAGCATTATCCATTTGGATTAAGAATATATTTATTTTAACACTGAATACAATACTAATTTTGATCGTTTCTCTGTGAAATTTCACAACCTAAAAGTCTTTCAGAATTACAAACAATAGGAGATGATTACAAATTAAAGCTGTTTCCTTTACATTTTAAGCAATCATCATTCATATTCCATGCGAGACAATCTCCATAATTTTATTGGATTCTGTCTGATTAAGGTAAACATTCAGAAACCGTTTCACCATCAAAATATTAAATAACCAAATAAAATCCCTCTTCACATTATAAACATTCATTTTAATTTTCTTAATGTTTACATCCAATAAAAGAATTTTTTGCACATTAATATTACTCAATATTTTCATCGTAAATGACAGATTCTCCTAATTAACAACAAAGAAAATGTTCTTCATCAAAGTAAAAACCTTACTGACAAGTGGAACATTTTATTTTATCTAAATGTAGCAAATCCACTTCATGATTATTTTGATATTATTCACAATGCTAATTAAATGTTTTCATACATTTATAAAAATTCCATACATAACCAATAGGGCAACATTTTCCCTATGAAATATAATAATTCTGAGCACATTGACCACATTCATCAAAATTGTTTAATCAAAGGCAATTTTAAAAACCAGGTCCTATCAAGGAATCATCAACACCTAATTAAACACAACCATTCGTGGAATTTTAATAAAAATATCCTAATTTACAACATCTTCCTCTCACCAAATATAATTAGTTAAGATCTTAATCTTAATCCTTACATTTTGTGCAACGTCCATCAAAATTTGCATGCAAACAATTCACATCAATATGACTAATCACAACAGATCCCTTTTTATATTAAGTATTTGGAGTACAAATATTTTCTGCCATATAAAAACCTTGTGCACATTAAATACAATCTCCTGTGTTAGAATTTACAAATAAACAATTGATTACTCCAATACAAATTTAACTTTCCAAATCGAAATAAGAATTTAATCCACAACAAAATCCATTCGTTAAATGAAAGTTATTTTTACATTTGAAACACATCATCAAATTTTAATCAAACTCCAAACAATTTTACAAAAACGAAATTGGGACTTGACATAATGCTTAATTATATCTAAATACATTCATATGATGATGAGGACAACAGAAATAATTCATGACTGAGTAATTTCCAGTTTCACAAACACATTTTTGAATATCTGATTTACAATTTACAATTTTATTCTTGTTCAACATCCATTCAGGTGATAATTAATCTAGTTTTATACACTAATTATAAGAAATTATTTTCTAATCATTTTTCCAAAAGACTATATTAAAATTACTATTTATTAGTGAAGAATTGGTTTGACTGATATAATACAGAGAATCACATTTTTCACATTAATATGGTTCACTTGATTCCACACAATTTTCAACCATAATTTTCTAACAACTTTCTTAATTTTAATTCCAATAAAATCCAAGAGGACAACAATAACCATTCGATATATAAGAATTTTCTGAACATTTTTTAATGTAACATTTTTAAAACAAAGGATCAAATAATTAGTTTAAAGGACAACAATGTTTATCCGAATTTTGTAATTGATAACCGTCCATGCATTAATTGCATATTTAATCCACTTTATTGTAACGACTACAATTTTTTATTGGAGATTCAACACATTTTTGATCTTAATTGTAATAACCGATCTGACAACATATTCCATCAGATAAATAATACTTCTAACTCTCTTAAATCAATCGAATATTTTAAATAAAATTGGCATTTTAATAACCATCAAAAATCACATTTTTTTAATTTTCCTATTGAAGATAATCGGAATAGGGACACCATAAACATTCTCCATTTTTACCTGAATATAAACAATTTTCAGTTGTTTGTATACCAGTATGTAATTACTAATTTTCTGCATAAGGCAACAAACATTATTTTCCTCTCCATTCATAACTTTAAATATATAATGTATTTTCACGGCATTCAATATTACCTGAAGTTGTGTTTCTAGTCTCTATTTCATAATTGATTCTATACATTTAATTTAAACTATCATACTCCACACACTGTTATTGTTCATCATTAAACAATCCATAAAAACAATGAGTTGTTTGATTTTCGTACAGTTTTCCGTTTTCATTACCACAACTGGTTACTTAGTTTATAAATAATTACTCACATTTGATACATTCGCTTATATTAGTCTCATCTTATTGTAAACAATGTTAGATTTAAATTTCTATACAACTATTGGTCTATGAGTCAAAATATAATCCTTCTTCACAACAATTATTTCCTATCAAATAATGACCTTTTACACAGTTCTTACATTGTTACGTATTTAAGTCATAATTCAGACACTTATTGGTGAACATCCAAACAAATGATACACAGTTTCCTTGATAAAAAATTGGTGTTGTATAATGACAACAAATTTTGTTATTATTTTAGTTTTGCACCAATTAATAATTTTCTTGACAAATAGAACAACTTAATTCATTTTCATATAATTCACAATTTGATATAGGTTATTATAAATCAATACATTATTTTGTATTTGGATCATATATTTGAGTATTTTTAGAACAACAACTTTCTTCATATTTATACTGAAAATCATAACATCTGTCACAATATTTTTAAACTTAATCAATAATACTACAATTGAATAAGAATGAAGTGTCTTGACATTTTCCTTTAAACCATTAATCATTATTAAGACAATTCAAACACTCTTCATTAAAAATATCATAATAATCACATGAAGTTAATTCTTAATTAGTCATAATCAATTAAAGATCGACTATTGATACACACTAACCATTATTATTATAAAATCCTAATGCACAACATAGGCCATCAAAAAGTGTGCTTGTTTAATCACATTTTAAACATCTAGCATTTTTTTCATCAAATTAAATACATTTAACTGGTATTAATTCACAGTTATTGATTAAGTGATTAAAAAATTAATTTGCTTTGCAACATCTATCATTTGTCAATTTTAAATTAGTTGATGCAGGATTACATTTTCCACATTTAATTTGTATGGGATTATAAAGATCGAAATCAACCCATAAACAATCGGTAAATCCATTTTATATTTAAGAAATTAATGAACATTATTTTCCATATTTTCCTTCTTAACAACATTTATTATCATATAAATAATATCCTGTTTTACATTTAGTACATTAATTTGATATAAAATCGAAAACATCGCAGAAAAATTCATTTTGATCAATTTGAACTTTTTAAGTTTAAACCCATTATCCTTGTGAATTTTTTTCGATAACATAAAAGTTTTAAACACAAATAAAATTCGAATCTGCTTTATAAATATAATAACCATCCATACATTGATTACAGACTATTTTCTAATTTATTTGATCATAATAAAATATTTGACAATGTCCAGAATCTAATGAATTAGTTACAGGGTTATAACCATTTTATATACAATGTAAACCTTGGGCAGAATCCACATATAAATAATAATTGGCATCACATTTATTACATTTTCCTTGTTGATCGTATGTTGAACAATGTAATAAAATAACCACCGCTGAACAAGTAAATTCCTTTTATATTGGTATCTATTTATAAATAAGACAAGATGCATTATCATCTGTATTTTTAAAACATTATGTATCTTGTATTTATAAACATTCGTTTTATTCTAAATAGTAACCGACTTAACAAATTTAACATGTACTTGAATCACTCATTAATTCACAATTTGTAATGACACTCAAATCCCAACACTCTAGTTTATCTGGAGACAATTAGAAATTATTTTAACACTTGTAACATTCATCTTTACTTTGATGTAATATCAAACAATCATTCATCATATTCATTCTCTCTTCACAAATGGGAGGAATTTATTGTAAATTTAAATAATAAGTTTGATTACATAAATGACATTATTATTAATCAAACGATAAAGGGTCACATTAATAAAGGAATCTAGGCTATATGTTAAGGAGTGTTGTATTAATTTCGATACATTCATATTTATTTTCATCATAAACATAAAATCCAGGTCCACATTTCACACAACCTAAATCATTCGAATATTATAAACAATTTGGTATATACCAATTTTTAATTGTTCCTGTATATCCTGCTTTACATCTCAAACATCCATATTCCTCTCCTATGATATGAAAATAATATTTACAATTTTAATCGAAATCACCAATTATAATTTTTTGATCATTCAACACCTAATTATGACATTAGAATTTTATGGCCCAATAAAACTGATCAACAGTATTAAATTCAGTTCCATTATCAGTTATAAGAACATGTTCACTTTCTTATATATCAATGATTTACATTGTATCAAGATTAGGAAGACTCGAACACATTTAACATATATGAGAAGGTTTATAGGAGAATTATTGATTTGAAGAAAGTCCATATACACTACAATTATTATTTTACTTTTAAACACATTGATTTTTCTATATAAATGAAATAATTGAATCTTTTATTTCAAACGATTGTTTTATTAATTGGTTAGATGTTAAATCACAGGTTGTGTTTTGTGTACATTATCCATTCACATCTACGCTTCCATTAATACAGTTAGCACACTTATAAAAACCATCATTTCCTAACTTATATAGGCTACAACCTGTAATTAATCCGTTATTTCCTTATAAATTCAAATATTCAGATTTTTTTATGCATGCAAAATTATTTTCATACTTAATAGGGAAAGACTCTGTGGTACAATAATTGCAAGTTTAAGAAATATTTATTTCTAATCCAACCAAGTTATTTAAATCGCATTTGTCTATTTAATATTCAAATACTGTTACACATTTACCTTTCTATAATATATATCCATTATAACATTATAAACAAACCGAAAATTATGCTATCAAGCAAAAATTTAATTCTTATGGCATTGTTTCACATTTTCTTTCAAAATTTAGATTATATCCTTATTTGCAAGATTTACAATGTTAAGCATCTATGTAGTCTATACAAAAGGGAATCTAAAATAATTTACATTCATTATGAATATTCATTAATTGAGAAAAACCATTACATTAAGTGCATACATTGGGAATGATTGGGTGATATTATTGACAACCATTTATTTACTAATGCTAAATACATTGATTTTTTTCATTCAAGTAGAATTAATTTTTACAAACAGAACATAGAGATGAATTTCTTTAATAAATTAAACAATTATCATCAATTCCCTTTAAACATTCAAAATTTTTCCAATAGTATCCATCATTACAAAATCTGCATTCAAGTTATAAACTAAATAAATTACTTTCAAAATACTCTTTACAATATTTTATAACTTATAAACACTTTAATTGATCCGAGGTTAATTCATAACTAATGTTACACTATTTACAATTATCTTGATTTGGTTCATAAACTATACATTTTTCAATTTCTTGATTTCTTTAAAAACAATTATTTTAGTCTTTTAAGTAATATCCTTCTTCACAAAGAACACATAGAGTTTAAGGGAGTTACCCATCATATAAAGAACATCTTTCAACCGGAGTTACCGGAATACATTCTGTTGGACTCTTTCTATAATATTTTTATTGACAAGTATAACAATTTTACAAAGACAAATATATTTGGCAAAACGGTATAGCTTCTTGAGGATTTGAAACACAAATTCCATTTTCATTTACATAAAATTTAGATTCACATTTTCAACATTGATGGAAAGATACCAATTCAAGGCAATTTGTTAATTATGATGTTCTGCAATTATCTTCTACTATAGAATTCGATTGATAATTATAGAGTTATAAAATTTAAGAGTATTATTCCATTTTATCTAATGATCAAAAGGTTTGTTAAAATGTGTCATTTTATAAAAATTAATTTTAACAGCTTCTACATTTGATTTATGAGTGAATTCGGCAATTTTAAATTTTATCATATTATATGCACTCTTTTTGATTCATTCCAAGAATATATCCTTCTTAACACTCAGAACATATTTCATTAGATGATTGATAAAGACAGTTAGAGATGGGGTTATCCACAGGAGCACATTTGTTGGAAGAAACAATGAATTTATTTGCACATGTTAGACAAGTTGTTTCATTTTGGTAGTATTCACAATTTTAAATTTCTTGAGTTACTTGTTGACATGGAGTATCTGGATTTGTAGAAAGATAATATTTTTTATTGCATTATAAGCATTCTCCAAATAAAGAAAAATGAAGGCAATTGTTAACTGGTTTTTCTATACAGGAAAAATTATTAAGTTCATATCCCTTTGTGTAGTCGCAGAAAAGACACTGATTGAGGGTATCACATTTAAGACAACCTTTAGTACAAAGAGAATTAAATTGATTGAAAACAAG
>Ga0075167_11041230_pt1 | contig 9094 bp, 19 predicted proteins | sample JI61114C2RNA_FD_77314 | JGI IMG/M metagenome (GOLD analysis project Ga0075167, IMG submission 77314) | Metatranscriptome of wastewater effluent complex algal communities from Wisconsin, to seasonally profile nutrient transformation and... | ecosystem: Engineered > WWTP > Effluent > Algae...
CCGTGGTGATTCGCTCCGCCGAGAGCCACCCGGTCGACTCCACGCCAGCCGCATTCGCGGCGGCCGCGCAGCAGGCCGTTCGCGATGCCCTCTCGAGCGCTGGTGCCGTGCTCGTCGAGCCTGTCATGCTCGTCGAAGTCATCGTGCCGGACAGCTACGTCGGTGACGTCCTGAACGACCTGTCCGGTCGCCAGGCGTCGATCACGGCCATGGACGTCCAGGGTGACGTCCAGGTCATCCGGGCCGATGTGCCCCTCCGAAATCTCAACGACTACGCCACGCACCTGCGCTCGAAGAGCCAGGGGCGGGCGACGTGCAACACTCAGTTTTCCCGGTTCGAACCCGTTCCGAAAGGCGTTACCGAGTCCATCGTGGCGAAGGCACACGGTTAGGCGAGGTCACGGAGCAAGAAATGGCTTACAGCAACAAAATCCGCATCCGGCTCAAGGCTTACGACCACAAGCTGCTCGACCAGTCGGTCGGTGAGATCACCGACACGGTCAAGCGCACGGGGGCTCGCATCGCCGGACCGGTTCCGCTGCCCACGAAGATCAACAAGTACACGGTGCTGCGGGGACCGCACATCGACAAGAAGAGCCGCGAGCAGTTCGAGATCCGCACCCACAAGCGGCTCATCGACATCCTCGAGCCCACCCAGCAGACGCTCGACGCGCTCATGAAGCTCGATCTGTCCGCTGGCGTCGACGTCGAAATCAAGACCTGATTCCGTCGCCGTCCCGAACGCACGAGAAGTCCGTACCCAGGAGCCCGATTATGGCGACGCAGCCCGTCTACAACCTGAACAAGCAAGAGGTCGGCTCGATCGATCTCGACGACGCCGTCTTCGGCGGCGAGGTCAAGGAGCACCTCTTCTACGAGGTCGTCCGTTCGCAGCTCGCTTCGCGGCGCGCGGGGACGCACTCGACGAAGGGTCGCGCCGAGGTCCACGGCCACAACAAGAAGCCCTACAAGCAGAAGGGGACCGGCCAGGCACGTCAAGGCGACGTGAAGAGCCCGACCTCTCGCGGTGGTGGCGTCGTGTTCGGGCCGAAGCCCCGCGACTACGGCTTTCTCCCGCCGAAGAAGGTCCGTCGCGCCGCGCTGCGCAGCGCGCTGGCTCGTCGGCTCCAGGACTCGCGGCTCTGGATCATCGACAGCCTCGAGCTGTCGCAGATCAAGACCAAGGACGTGGCGACCATCGCAGGGCGCTTCGGCTGGAACAGTGCGCTGATGGTGGACGAGCGGAATGACCGACTCTCGAAGTCGGCCAAGAACCTCCCCAAGGTCAACTACCTCGCTCGCGAGGGTCTCAACCTCTACGACATCCTCCGCCACGAGCACCTCGTGATCAGCAAGGCGGCGGTTCAGAACATCATCGGAGCGCTGACGAAATGAGCGACATCGCGGTGTTCAATGTGCTTCGCCGCCCCCTCCTCACGGAGAAGGGCCAGGTTCAGCGTGACAAAGAGGGCAAGTACCTCTTCGAGGTCTCCTCGGCAGCCAACAAGATCCAGATCGCGCAGGCGGTCGAGTCGCTCTTCGGAGTGCGGGTCTCGTCGGTCAACACGCAGTGGAACCGCGGCAAGAAGAAGCGGGTCGGTCGATTCATCGGGCTGAAGCCCAACTGGAAAAAAGCGGTCGTCACCCTCCGTGCGGGTGACTCGATCGACCTGTTCTCGGGAGCGTGACGATCATGGGCATCGAAATCTTCAAGCCGACCAGCGCCGGACGTCGTGGAATGACGTCGCAGGACTTCTCGGAGCTCGCGGGTCCGCAAGCTCCGGAGCGCACGCTGCTCGAGGGCAAGCGCAGCCATGGCGGCCGTAACAACTACGGTCGAATCACCGTTCGCTTCCGCGGCGGTGGCCACAAGCGCCGCTACCGCATCGTCGACTTCAAGCGGAACAAGGACGGCGTCCCGGCGAAGGTCGTGGCCGTTCAGTACGATCCGAACCGTACGGCTCGCATCGCCCTCCTGCACTACACGGATGGCGAGAAGCGCTACATCATCGCTCCGGCCGGCATCAAGGTCGGCCAGCAGGTGTTCAGCGCCGAGACCGGGATCGACATCCAGGTCGGCAACACCATGCCGCTCAGCCAGCTGCCGCTCGGTACGCAGGTTCACAACGTCGAGCTGAAGCCCGGCAAGGGTGGTCAGCTCGTTCGCAGCGCCGGCACTGGCGCCCAGCTCATGGCGAAGGAAGGGCGCTACGCGCTGCTTCGCCTCCCGTCGGGCGAGCTTCGTCAGGTTCTCCTGACGTGCCGCGCCACCATCGGGCAGGTGAGCAACATCCAGCACTCGAACGTCGACCTCGGCAAGGCAGGGCGCTCGCGCTGGCTCGGCCGTCGCGGCCACGTCCGCGGTGTGGCGATGAACCCGGTCGACCACCCGCACGGCGGTGGTGAGGGACGTACCAGTGGTGGTCGGCACCCGGTTACGCCCTGGGGCTTCCCCACGAAGGGCAAGAAGACCCGCCAGAACAAGAAGACCGATCAGTTCATCGTCAAGCGGCGTTCGAAGTAAGGGAGTCCGTTCATGCCCCGTTCGCTGAAAAAGGGTCCTTTCGTCGACCCGCACCTCCTTCGGAAGGTGACCGACGCGCAGTCCGGCCAGAGCAAGAAGGTCATCAAGACCTGGTCGCGGCGCTCCATGATCCTTCCCGAGATGATCGGGCTCAACTTCGCCGTGCACAACGGCAAGAAGTTCATGCCCGTGTACGTCACCGAGAACCACGTCGGCCACAAGCTCGGCGAGTTCTCCCCGACGCGCACCTTCCATGGTCACTCGGCCGACAAGAAGGGAAAGAAGAAGTAGCCATGCTGCAGACCGTCGAAGGCGAAGCGCGGGCGACCGGCCGCTTCGTGCGCATCGCGCCCCGTAAGGCGCGCATCGTTGCGGATCTCATCCGCGAGAAGTCCGTCTCGGACGCGCTCGAGATCCTTGCATTCACCAAGAAGCGCGGAGCTCTCGTGCTCCGCCGGCTTCTCGACTCGGCCGTTGCAAACGCCCGAGTGAAGTACAAGGCAGACGTGGACTCCCTCGTCGTCACGCGAATCATGGTGGATCAGGGGCCCGCCTCGAGGCGGTTCCGCCCCCGCGCCATGGGACGTGCGTCCCGAGTGAACAAGTTCACCAGCCACATTCACATCTTCGTCGCCGACGCGAAGAGCTAGAGAGGACGCCGTGGGTCAAAAGACACATCCGTATGGGTTCCGCCTCGGCGTCATCCGTGACTGGCAGTCGCGTTGGTTCGAGGAGAAGAACTACGCGAAGTGGCTGCACGAGGATCTCCGCCTGAAGGAGTTCATCCGGCGGACGCTGAAGCACGCCGGCATTTCGCACATCGACATCGAGCGCGCTCGCACCCGACTGAAGATCAACATCCACACGGCTCGTCCGGGGATCATCATCGGTAAGAAGGGGCAGGGCGCCGAGGATCTGAAGAAGCAGCTTCAGGCCCTCACCGCTGCTGACATCACGCTCGCCATCCACGAGGTTCGGAAGGCCGAGCTCGACGCACAGCTCGTCGCGGAGAACGTCGCGACTCAGCTCGAGCGTCGCGTCAGCTTCCGGCGCGCGATGAAGAAGGCGGTCTCCACGGCCATGCGATTCGGCGCCAAGGGCGTGAAGATCATGAGCAATGGTCGTCTCGGTGGCGCCGAGATGAGCCGTCGTGAGTGGTATCGCGAGGGGCGGGTGCCGCTGCACACGCTGCGCGCGGATGTTCAGTACGGCCTGGCCGAGGCGAAGACGACCTACGGGATCATCGGCGTCAAGTGCTGGGTCTACAAGGGTGAGGTGTTCGCGTAATGCTCTCTCCAAAGAAAGTAAAGTATCGGAAGACCTTCAAAGGCTCGCTTGGCGGTTACGCCACGCGTGGCGCCGAGGTCTCCTTTGGTGAGTACGGCCTTCTCGCCCTCCAGGACGGACTGATCACGGCTCGTCAGATCGAGGCCGGCCGTATCGCGATGACGCGCAAGATCAAGCGCGACGGCAAGGTGTGGATCCGGGTGTTCCCCGACAAGTCCATCACCCGCAAGCCGGCCGAGACCCGTCAGGGCCATGGTAAGGGTAACCCGGAGTTCTGGGCCGCCCCGGTCATGCCCGGCCGGATCATCTTCGAGATGGAGGGCGCCGAGCCCGCCCTGATGATCGAGGCGCTCGAGCTGGCGGCGTCCAAGCTGCCCATCCGAACGAAGGTGGTTAAGAAGGGGTACATCGCATGAGTGCCGGCGACTTGAGAGGCATGAGCGACGAGCAGCTGGGGTTCGCCGCGCGCAACACGACTGAAGAGCTCTGGAAGCTTCGCTTCCAGCACCACACCGGCCAGCTCCAGAACTCGGCCAATCTGCGCGCGACCCGTCGGAAGCTCGCTCGCATCAAGACGATCCAGAACGAGCGCAAGCTCGGGATCGCGGCCTCGTCGGAGGGGAACTGAGCCATGACTGAGCGCGGACGTGGAAAGCAGCTGACCGGTCAGGTTGTCAGCAACAAGATGCAGAAGACCATCGTGGTCGAAGTGACGACCCGTGTGAAGAACGTGACGTACAAGAAGTACGTGACGCGCGCGGAGCGCTACAAAGCCCATGACGAGACCAATCAGGCCGTCATCGGAGACACCGTAACGATTCAGGAGTGTCGTCCGCTCTCGCGTGACAAGCGGTGGCGGCTCCTGTCGATCAAGGAGCGCGCGGCGCAGTAAGCGGCGTCAGCGGAGGCACACCCCATGATTCAATCAGAAACGTACCTGAGCGCCGCAGATAACTCGGGAGCCAAGCTCCTGCAGTGCATCAAGGTGCTCGGTGGAACGAACAGAACGGTCGCTTCGATCGGCGATATCGTCGTCGTCGCTGTGCAGGAAGCCATCCCCAAGGCCAAGGTCAAGAAGGGCCAGGTGCTGCGCGCCGTCATCGTGCGGACTCGTAAGGAAGTCCGTCGCGAGGATGGCAGCTACATCAAGTTCGACGACAACGCGGCGGTTCTCCTCGGGTCGCAAGGCCTCGAGCCGATCGGCACGCGCATCTTCGGACCCGTCGCCCGTGAGCTTCGTGGGCGCAAGTTCATGAAGATCATCTCGCTTGCTCCGGAGGTGCTGTGATGGCTCGGATCCGTCGTGACGACACGGTGATGGTGATCACCGGCAAGGACAAGGGCAAGGTCGGACGCGTGCTCCGCGTGACCGAGGGCGGCAAGAAGGTCGTCGTCGAGAAGCTGAACATGGCGCGCCGTCACCAGAAGGCGACGCAGCAGAACCCGCAAGGGGGCATCGTCGACAAAGAAATGCCGCTCGACATCTCGAATGTCATGGCCGTGGGTCCGGATGGACGCCCGACCCGCGTGCAATATCGAGTCGAAGAAGCCGACGGTCGGGTGACCAAGACCCGCGTGGCGGCCAAATCCGGCCAGGCGATCGGATAGGAACCTGACATGGCAATCCCTGCACGACTGAAGACCAAATACGAATCCGATGTGCGCCCCGCGCTCGCAAAGGAATTCAACCTCGGCGCCATGGAAGTCCCGCGACTCATGAAGATCGTGGTGAACATGGGCCTCGGCGAAGCCGCTCGCGAGCCGAAGGTCATGGAATCGGCGCTCCGCGAGATGACCGCCATCACCGGCCGCAAGCCGCTCGTGACGCTCGCACGCAAGTCGATCGCCACGTTCAAGCTGCGCCAGGGCATGAAGATCGGTGCCAAGGTGACGCTGCGTCGGGACTCGATGTTCGAGTTCCTCGATCGCCTCGTCACGATCGCGCTGCCTCGAGTCCGTGACTTCCGCGGCGTGAGCCGCAAGGGCTTCGACGGGCGGGGGAACTACTCGATGGGCATCCGCGAGCAGATCATCTTCCCGGAGATCGAGTACGACAAGATCGACAAGGTGAAGGGCCTCAACGTCACTTTCGTGACCACCGCCAGCACCGACGAGCAATGCTTGAGCCTCCTGGCGCACCTCGGCGTGCCGTTCCGGAAGCAGTGAGCGAGGGGCAACGACCATGGCCAAGAAGAGCAGTTTCGAGAAGGCGAAGAAGCGCGCGGCGCTGGTGGTGAAGTTCGCCGCCAAGCGCGCGAAGCTGAAGGAAGCTGGAAATTGGGCGGCGCTCTCCGAGCTCCCGCGCAACTCGAGCCCCGTCCGCAAGCGCAATCGGTGTGCATTGACCGGTCGGTCTCGCGCGTACCTGCGCAAGTTCGGCCTCTGCCGTAACAAGTTCCGCGAGCTCGCCCTCAACGGCGAGTTGCCCGGCGTGACCAAGTCGAGCTGGTAAGGAGGACTCCATGATGACCGATCCGATCGCGGATCTGCTCACGCGGATCCGCAACGCCGCCGACGCTCGCCACGCGGGGCTCCGCGTGCCAGCGTCGAAGGTGAAGGAACAGATTGCGAACATCCTCAAGAGCGAGGGGTTCATCGAGAACGTCGAGCGTGTCGAGGACGGACCGCAGGGGACGCTGAACATCCTGCTCAAGTACGGGGCGGACAAGCGCTGCGTCATTCGTGGTGTACGTCGGCTTTCGACTCCTGGGTGCCGGCGTTACGTGAAGACGAAGGACATCCCGAAGGTCCTCGGGGGACTCGGCGTCGCCATCGTGTCGACGTCGCAGGGAATGATGAGCGATCGCGACGCGCGTAAAGCGAAGGTCGGCGGCGAGCTCATCTGCGCCGTGTGGTAGGAGAGCGTCATGTCTCGAATTGGTAAACTCCCGGTGCCGGTTCCGGCTGGCGCGGCTGTCACGGTGGCTCCCGACGGGGCGACGGTGACGGTCAAGGGCCCGAAGGGCCAGCTCAGCCGTACCCTGCCGTTCGTCACGGTGGCGGTTCAGGGCGCTTCGGCGGTCGTCAGCACGACTGGCGATACGCAGAAGCACCACGCCTGTCACGGGCTGGCGCGTGTGCTGCTCAACAACATGGTCGTGGGCGTGACCCAGGGCCACAAGCGTGGCCTCGTCATCACCGGCACGGGCTACAAGGCCGAGGTCAGTGGTCAGACGCTCACGCTCTCGGTCGGCTATTCGCACCCGGTCGTGTTCGAGGTCCCGAAGACGATCAAGGTCGGAGTCGAGGCCAAGGGCACCGAGGTGGTACTCGAGAGCGCCGACAAGGAGCTCCTCGGGCAGGTGGCCGCCACGCTTCGTGGTTTCCGTCCGCCAGAGCCGTACAAGGGCAAGGGCGTCCGGTACTCGGACGAAGTCATCCGCCGTAAGGCGGGTAAGGCCGGCAAGAAGTAGACGAGGCGGCGCATCATGAGCAATACGAATGAGCGAGTCGTGGCGCGGCTTCGCCGCAAGGCACACGTTCGCAAAAAGGTGAACGGAGACGCGGAGCGGCCACGTCTCGTCGTCTATCGCAGCAACGCGCACATCTACGCGCAGATCGTGGACGACACGGCCGGCAAGACGCTGGTCTCGGCGTCGACGCTGTCCGAGGATGTGAAGGGCTCGATCGCCGAGCTCGACAAGAAGGGCGCTGCGACGGCAGTTGGCAAGGCCGTGGCCGCTCGGGCCAAGGCAGCTGGCGTCGAGAAGGTGGTCTTCGACCGCAACGGCTTCCGTTACCATGGGCGCGTCGCGGCGCTCGCAGATGGCGCCCGCGAGGGCGGACTGGACTTCTGATCCTATGGCCATGCAAAACAAACAGCACAATCGGCGCGGCCACTCGGACCGGAACTTCGAGGAGCAAGCCCAGGACGACATGAAGGAGAAGGTGGTCGCGATCAGTCGCGTCGCCAAGGTCGTCAAGGGTGGCCGGAGATTCCACTTCAACGCAATCGTGGTCGTCGGAGACGGACACGGTCGTGTTGGCGCGGGTCTCGGCAAGGCGAACGAAGTGCCGGAAGCCATCCGCAAGGGCAAGGAGCGCGCTCGCAAGAACGTGTTCTCCGTGCCGCTGAAGGCGGGGACCATTCCCCACGAGGTGACTGGCGAAGCCGGTGCTGGTTGCGTGTTCATGCGGCCTGCCGGTTCGGGTACGGGAGTTATCGCGGGCGGCGCCGTTCGGGCTCTCCTCGAGGTGCTCGGTGTCACCGACGTGCTCACCAAGTGCATCGGTACGACGAACCCGCACAATGTCGTGCATGCGACGGTGGCTGCGCTCCAGCAGCTCACCTCCGCTGACGACATGGCCGCTCGTCGTGGCAAGACGCTCGAGGACCTCGCCTAGTCGCTGCTCCGAGGTGGCGTCCGGAGCGGACGCCACACCCACAAAAAGTGCTTGCCGCCCGCGGGGCTCGAACGTAGTATCCCGCGCTCGCGCGCCCCGGGGCCCGCGTCCGTTGCCCCTGGTGACTCATGATCCGGCCCACATGGACCCTGTCCTGAACGGCCTTCGAGGAAACGATGAACGAACTCAGCAACCTTCAGCCGTCGGCCGGTTCGGTCAAGAAGGGCAAACGCGTCGGACGGGGCATCGGCTCCGGTCTCGGCAAGACGTGTGGCCGCGGCAGCAAGGGCCAGAAGGCGCGCTCCGGCGGCAGCACCAAGCCCGGCTTCGAGGGCGGTCAGATGCCCCTTCAGCGTCGCCTCCCGAAGTTCGGCTTCTCGAACTACGTGAGCATGCAGGAATACCAGGCGATCAACGTCTCGGCGCTCACGTCGTTCGACCGTGGCGCCGTTGTCGATGTCGCCGCCCTGAAGGCGGCCGGTCTCGTCAAGGGTCACGACGTTCGCGTCAAGATCCTCGGCGGTGGCGAGCTCGATCGGGCGCTGATCATCAAGGCCGACCGCGTCGCCGGTGACACTCGTCCCGAGCGTACGAAGTCGGAGCGGCGCGCCGAGTGGCTGGTCGTCAGCCAGTCCGCGGCTACCAAGATCACCGCGGCCGGCGGCGCCGTGGACGTCGGATAGGCAGATTCGTGGCCAACGGCATCGCCAACGTCAGCCGTATCCCCGAGCTTCGCAGCCGGCTGGGATACACGCTCCTCATGCTCGCGATCTATCGCATCGGGATCTTCGTGATGATCCCGGGTGTGGACCGCGTCCGCATGGCCGAGTACATGAAGAGCGCCGGCACCGGCTTCCTCGGGCTCTTCAACATGTTCAGCGGCGGCGCCATCGAGCAGATGTCCGTGTTCGCGCTGGGCATCATGCCCTACATCTCGGC
>Ga0075167_10099243_pt1 | contig 9016 bp, 15 predicted proteins | sample JI61114C2RNA_FD_77314 | JGI IMG/M metagenome (GOLD analysis project Ga0075167, IMG submission 77314) | Metatranscriptome of wastewater effluent complex algal communities from Wisconsin, to seasonally profile nutrient transformation and... | ecosystem: Engineered > WWTP > Effluent > Algae...
CTAGACATGGGCCAGAAGATCCATCCGACCGGCTTCCGCATCGCGATCACCGAGCAGTGGCGTTCGCGCTGGTATGCGAACAAGAAGGACTTCTCGAAGTACCTGATCGAGGACCACAAGATCCGTAAGTTCATCCGCAAGGAATGGCAGTTTGCTGCGATTCCCAAGGTGGAGATCGAACGCACGGGCGAGTTGGTCACCGTCTTCGTTCACACGGCCCGTCCGGGCGTGCTGATCGGCAAGAAGGGCACCAAGGTCGACGAGTTCCGCATGGAACTCGAAAAGCTCACCGGCAAGCCGGTGCGCATGAAGATCATCGAGATCCATCGCCCTGAGATGGAAGCGAACCTGGTCGCCGAAGCGGTCGCCGAACAGCTCGGCAAGCGCATCAACTACCGTCGCGCCCTCAAGAAGGTCGCCGATACGTCGATCGCTGCTGGTGCGAAGGGCATCAAGATCCGCGTCAGTGGTCGTCTGCAAGGCGCTGACATGTCGCGCGTTGGCAACTATCGCAAGGGCCGCGTTCCCTGCACGACGCTGCGTGCGCAGCTCGACTACGGTTTCGCGGTGTGCGCGACCAAGTATGGTTCGATCGGATGCAAGGTCTGGATCTTCAAGGGCGAGTATGGCCCTGGTGAGACCACGAATGGCTTGCTTCCCGTCCGCCCGTCGACGGATCGTCCGCAGACGGATCGGTAGTGCAGCGCAATGCAGGCTGGTAACAGACTGCGTTCGCGAGTGTGAAGACTGAAGACCTAGACTGATTCGAGACACTGAGGAACTGCCATGTTGATGCCGAAGAGAACCAAGTGGCGCAAGCAGATGCGCGGTCGCATTCGCGGCGAAGCCACTCGTGGCAACGAGGTTGCGTTTGGCGAATACGGCCTGCAGGCCCTGGAACCGGCGTGGTTGTCCGCGCGGGTGATCGAGGCTGGCCGTGTTGCCGCATCGCGCAACGCGCCGGAAGCCAAGCTCTGGATCCGGGTCTTCCCGCACAAGTCGGTCTCCAAGAAGCCGGCCGAGACCCGAATGGGTACCGGTAAGGGTGACGTCGAGTTCTGGGCAGCCGTCGTCAAGCCAGGCACGATCCTCTATGAGCTGGACGGTGTAACCGAGGACGCTGCGAAGCGCGCCTTCAACCGGGTGGCTCACAAGCTGCCAATGCGTGTCCGTCTGGTCCGCCGCCGGCACGCCTGATTCCAGTTCCTACAAATTGAATACCACCAGATTGGGCTGCAAACCTCATCTGGCAACCATCTAAGCCGCATCTCACGACGTCACAGCGCGGTAGAACGACGATGAACAAGGCAATTACCGAGATCCGAGGCCTCGACTCGAGCGAGCTGAAAAGCAAGCTCCAGGACCTGCGGAAAGAGCAGTTTGGTTTGCGCTTCCGCGGTTCGTCTGAGGAAGTCGCGAAGACTACGCGTCAACGTGAAGTCCGGCGGACGATTGCCCGCATCCTGACGGTTCTCAGTGAGCGCGAAACGACGGCTGGAGCGAAGAAGTGATGAGCACCAATACCCCAGAAGGTCAGAACGCCGCGGGTCAGAATGCCGAGGGTCTGGTCCGCAACCAGCGCAAGCTGATGCGTGGCACGGTCATCTCGAACAAGATGCAGAAGACTCTCGTGGTTCAAGTTGACCGCAAGGTTCGTCACCCGATCTACGAGAAGTTCGTGTCGAAGAAGACGAAGCTCTACGCGCACGACGAGAACAACGAAGCCGCGATCGGCGACATTGTGGAACTGACCCAGACGCGCCCGCTCAGCAAGTTGAAGGCGTGGCGATTGGTGCGGATCGTGCAGAAGGCGTCAAAGGCGTAGGCCAAAAGGCCTTGCCCGCAGCCAGCAAGCGTGACCGACAGAGACGAGTGACAGAGTAGACCGAAGCGTAGCTCCAGGAGATTTCCAATGATCCAAGAAATGTCGATGCTCGATGTGGCCGACAACACCGGCGCCAAGCGCGCGATGTGTGTCAAGGTCCTGGGCGGCAGCGGCCGGCGTTACGCCTCGGTGGGCGACGTCGTGATCGCAGTTGTCAAGAAGGCCCTGCCCACTGGCGAAGTTAAGGAGCACGAGGTCGTCAAGGGTGTCGTGGTTCGCACGTCCAAGGCGGTCCGTCGTTCGGATGGTTCCTACATCCGCTTCGATCGCAACGCGCTCGTGGTGATCGACAAGGATGGCAATCCGCGTGGCACGCGCATCTTCGGCGCCGTCGCTCGCGAGTTGCGCGACCGCAATTTCATGAAGATCGTCAGCCTCGCTGAGGAGGTCGTCTGATGCTCATCAACAAGACAAAGCCTGCCAAGAAGCCCATGCACGTTCGCAAGGGTGACAAGGTGATCGTGACCACGGGACAATACAAGTCCAATGAGCCTCGCGAGGTTCTGAAGGTCGATGCCGAGACCGGCAAGATCATCGTCCAGGGCGTCAACCTGCGGTGGAAGCACCAGAAGCGCTCCCAGCAGAACCCGAAGGGTGGACGCGTGCAGCTCGAGCAACCAATGCCGGCTTCGAAGGTGTTGCTGTTCAGCGAGAAGCTCGGTAAGGGCACTCGCACCAAGATCCAGGTCGTCGGCGACAAGAAGGTTCGCGTTGGCGTCAAGTGCGGCACGAAGTTCGACTGAGCAAAGTAAGCAGCACACACGACCAACCTGGTCCGACGAGATTCAATCATGACTACAACCACTGCTAAGCCACTGCCGCGACGCCAGCAGCTCTACCGCGACAAGGTAGCGCCTGCTCTCCGCACGGAGTTCGGGTACGCGAACGTGATGATGATCCCGCGGTTGACGAAGATCGTCGTCAACATGGGTGTTGGTAAGGCTGTCGAGAACAAGAACCGCATGGAAGCGGCCAACAAGGACTTGACTGCGATCACTGGGCAGCGCCCGTTGATCCGCAAGTCCCGCGGCGCTGTCTCCGGGTTCAAGCTGCGTGAGAACTATGCGATTGGTGTCGCAGTGACTCTGCGTGGCGCCCGCATGTGGGAGTTCCTCGATCGTCTGATCTCCCTGGCAGTTCCTCGTATTCGCGACTTCCGCGGCTTGCCGACGAAACTCGACGGCCGTGGCAATTACACGATGGGTCTTTCGGAGCAGAGTGTCTTCCCCGAGATCCAACTCGACAAAGTCGAATTCGTCCAAGGCATGGACATCACGTTCGTCACGACGGCACCCACCGATAAGGAAGGGTTGGCGCTCTTGACGCACCTCGGCATGCCGTTCCGCAAGTAACCCCGTTTCGTTCGGTTCCAAAGAGCCATGGCAAAGAAGTGCTTGAGGGTGAAGCAGCAGCGCAAGGCGAAGTTTTCGACGCGTCGCTATAGCCGCTGCCAACTGTGTGGACGCGCGCGGGCTTATTACCGGAAGTTCGGTATCTGCCGGTGCTGTTTCCGTCAACTAGCGCTGCAGGGGGAGATCCCCGGTGTGCGCAAGGCTTCGTGGTAGGAGCGCAAAGCCATGATGACCGATCCGATTGCTGACATGCTGACCCGGATGCGCAACGCTCTGATGAGCGGTGCCAACACCTGTGTCGTCCCCGGAAGCCGCCTCAAGGTGGCGATCCTCGATGCGATGAAGCGTGAGGGCTTCATCGGTAGCTATGAAGTAGCTGCCGATGGTCCGCGCTCTGCGATTCGCGTGGAGTTCCGGTTCGGCCCTGAGGGCGAGCGTATCATTTCTTCCTTGGCGCGTTACAGCAAACCTGGTTGCCGCCGCTATCGCGGTTGCAACGACCTGCCAAAGGTCAGGGGTGGGCTTGGTATCGCGGTCGTCTCGACCAACCAGGGCGTGTTGTCCGACCGTGAGTGTCGACAGCGGCGCGTGGGCGGCGAAGTCCTGTGCACCGTTGACTAAGAGGTTCCAATGTCCCGCATCGGCAAAAAGCCAGTCGTGATTCCCAAGGGTGTGACCGTCGAGGTCGCCAATGGGAAGGTCACGGTCAAGGGTCAGAAGGGTGAGCTCAAGCTCACCGCTCGGCCTGAAGTCAGCGTCGCCGTGGAAGGCAGCAACATCGTCGTGAAGGCCCTTGGAGAGGAGCGTCAATCGCGCGCCTACCAGGGGACGACGCGCGCGCTGATCGCTCGCATGATCCAAGGTGTGTCGCAGGGTTTCGAGCGCAAGCTCGAGATCGCAGGCGTCGGCTACGAAGCAGCCCTCGAGGGTAAGGTCCTGGTGTTGAAGCTGGGCTTCAACAAGCCGGTCCGCTACGAGGTTCCTTCGACAGTCGTCGTAGATGTTCCAACGGTCACCAGTCTGGTGGTCAAGGGCATCGACAATCAGCAAGTTGGCATGGTCGCCTCGGCGATCCGCAAACTGCGCAAGCCGGAGCCTTACAAGGGCAAGGGCATCAAGTACAGCGACGAGGTCATCAAGCGCAAGGCTGGCAAGGCCTTCGCGTCGGGTGGTTCTTAGTCTGGACCGAACGAACGAGGTTAGAGCAGCATGACTTCCACCTTCCAGAAGCACCAGCGTCGTCGCGGCAAGGCGACCTCCGTGCGCATCAAGATGCGCCAGGTCAGCAGCCGCCCGCGCATGACGGTGTTCCGCAGCCTCACCAATATCTCGGTCCAGATCATCGACGACCTGCGCGGGCACACGCTCGCCAGTGCTTCGTCGCTTGAGAAGGACGTGCGCACGTCGATCAAGGGCGTTCGCAAGACCGACGTCGCGAAGAAGATCGGAGCCCTGGTTGCCGAGCGCGCGAAGCGCGCTGGTGTCGCCAAGGTTGCTTTCGATCGCGGCGCCTACAAGTACCACGGCCGAATCAAGGCGCTTGCCGATGGCGCGCGCGAAGCCGGTCTGGAGTTCTGATCATGGCCAAGAGCAAGTACAATCTGATCCCGATCGACGAAGCCCTCTCGGCCGCAGTCGATGACGACGTGGTTGCGATCAACCGCTCGGCCGCCGTGGTCAAGGGTGGCCGCCGCTTCTCCTTCAGCGCGTTGAGCGTTGTCGGCAACCGCAATGGCCTGGTTGGCATCGGTTACGGCAAGGGCCGGGAAGTGCCCGGTGCGATCGAGAAGTCGGTCAAGGACGCCCGCAAGCAGATCATGCGCGTGGTGCGCCAGGGCACGACGATTCCGCACGCCACCGAAGGTTACTACTGCGCCACGAAGGTGCGCTTGATTCCTGCGGCGCCGGGCACTGGCATCATCGCCGGCAAGGCCGTTCGCAAGATTCTTGAGCGAGCAGGTATCACGGACATCCTCACCAAGAACTATGGTTCGACGAACGCCCTGAACGTCGTCAAGGCAACCATGGTCGCCCTCAGCAAGCTGCGTAGCCGTGAAGAGACGGTTGCGTTGCGCGGAGTCAACCTCGAATGAACCTCGCAGAAGCCAAGGCCCTCGGCCTCAAGTTCCCCGAGCGCAAGCGCATTGGTCGTGGTGTAGGCTCCGGCCTCGGCAAGACGTCAGGTCGCGGCCATAAGGGCGCAAAAGCGCGCTCCGGTTGGTCGAGCCGCATCGGTTGGGAAGGCGGTCAGATGCCAATCTACCGTCGCCTGCCGAAGCGGGGGTTCAACAACAAGAACTTCGAACGCGTCTACACCGTCGTCAACGTGAGCGACCTTTCCGGCTTCGATGCCGGGACCGTCATTGACCTGGCCGCCGTGCTCGCGAAGGGCTTGACCTCGAAGGAAAAGCACTCCGAACTCTTCAAGATCCTCGGTAGCGGTGAGATCGCGAAGGCCGTGATCGTCAAGGTTGACGCGATCACCGTCACTGCCAAGGAGAAGATCGAGAAGGCGGGTGGGACGGTCCAGCTCATCGAGCGGAAGCAGAACCGTGCGAAGTTCGTGGCCAAGGATGGCACCAAGCGTGCTCCGGGGTCGCCGCGCCGCAAGTCCGGTAGCAGCAAGTGATCGTCGGCTGACGCCCCTGCGAACATGAACTTCTCCCTCACCAACTTGTTCAAGGTCAAGGAGATCAGGTCCAAGATCCTGATCACCCTTGGCTTGCTGTTGATCTACCGCATCGGCTTCTTCATCCCGCTCCCCGGGGTGAATTTTGCCGAAGCGTTCCATCAGCAGCGGAATCTCGGCGGTGTGGGCAAGCTGTTCGGCATGATGAACGTGCTGACGGGTGGCTCACTGCAGAGCGCGACGCTGTTCTCGCTGGGTGTGATGCCCTACATCAGTGCGAGCATCATTTTCAGCCTGCTCGCCAAGGCGGTTCCTTCGCTTGAGAAGATCGCGAAGGAAGGCCAGGCTGGTCAGCGCAAGATCAATCAATACACGCGACTTGCGACGGTGGGCATCTGCCTCGTGCAGTCGTGGTTCGTCATCGTGGGTGCTCTGGGGGCGGAGAAGATCCTGCATCCCGAAGTTCGAGAGTACTTTGGTGCCTACTGCATCATCGTGATGATTGGTTTGACTGCCGGCACGATGTTCGTGATGTGGATCGGCGAGCAGATCACGGAACACGGGGTTGGCAACGGCGTCTCCCTGATCATCATGGCTGGCATCATCGCCAACCTGTATCCATCGATGGCGAACTACTTCGCCTACGGAATGGATCGGGAAGCCTGGCAGTCGCTGCTGCTTTTTGCTGGTGCCTGGGGATTGGTCGTGGTGTCGGTCGTCTACATGACGAAGGCGCAGCGCCGCATTCCGATCCAGCAGGCGAAGCACACGCGCGGTCGGCAGGTCTACGGCGGCCAGCGGCACTTCCTGCCGTTCAAGGTCAATCAGGCCGGTGTCATGCCGATCATCTTCGGTTCGACGCTGCTGCTCATCCCGACCATGATTGGCACGGTGACGGGCATCAACTGGTTTGCCGACACGTTCGGGAGCCAGCGCGGCTTCTGGTACGTGACCTCCTTCACGGTCATGATCTACTTCTTCTCGTTCTTCTGGACGTCGATGATGTTCCAGCCGAATGAGATCGCGAACAACCTGAAGGAGAGCGGTTCGTTCATTCCTGGCATCCGGCCGGGGAAGCAGACTGCGGAGTACTTGGAGCAGACGATGGTGTACATCACCCTCGTGGGCGCTACGTTCCTCGCAATCGTCGCGGTTGCTCCCTCGCTCTTCGCGCATCGGCAGGGCGGCACGATGGACTCGGTGCTGATCTACTTCATGTCAGGCACGTCGATCCTGATCGTCGTCGGTGTAGCGCTGGACATGGTCGAGAAGCTCAATGCACTGCTCGTCATGCGCAACTACGAGGGATTCCTCGGAGACGCGCCGCCGAGTGGGGCGAGTAAGCCTGGCGCTGCCAAGGATGGCAATGCCAAGTCGGGAACCGGTAAGTCTGGAAACACTGGTGGCACTGGTGGCGGTTGGGGCCGTCGTTCGTCCTGATCGCCATGGTCACCACGCTGACAGCTCGGTGCGTGTTCCTCGGTGCCCCAGGCGCCGGCAAAGGAACGCAGGCCAAGAAGGTGGCGGAAGCCGCTGCCCTGGCGCACATTTCCACCGGCGACATGCTGCGTGGCCACGTGTCGGCAGGTACTGAGCTTGGTCGGCTGGCGAAGGGCTACATGGACGCAGGCAAGCTGGTGCCTGACGATCTCATCATTTCGATGGTGAAGGCAAGGATCAGTGAGCCGGACGCGAAGTCGGCCTGGATCCTGGATGGCTTTCCTCGTACACTTCCGCAGGCTGAGGCCCTCGACAGGAATCTGTCGGCGAACTCGGCGCTGTCGCATGTGATTTACTTTGCGGTTCCGGAAAGCGTTCTCTTCGGACGTCTTACCGGTCGGCTGACTTGTTCCAAGTGTGGCGCCATCTGGCACCTGCAGAACAACCCGCCGAAGACTGCAGGGGTTTGTGACCTTTGCGGTGGTGGCCTCGTCCAGCGTTCGGACGATCTTCCTGAGAAGATCACCAAGCGCCTTGAAGAGTATCGTACGCTGACGGCTCCGCTGTTGGCGTACTACCGCGAGAAGAACCTTTTGCGGGAGATCGATGCCAATCGTGCTCCCACGGTCGTTTTCCAGGAGTTGCTGAAGCTGATGCAATGACAACCAGTGCGGACGATCCATCGCGGAAGACCGCGACCAGCCAGCCCAAACCTGGGCTTCAAGCGACGGTCGTGAGTGCTCTGCCGAACGGGATGTTCCGCCTGCGAATGAAAGATGGCCGCGAATTGGTGGCGCATGCTGCCAAAGACCTCCGGAAGGCGTTCACTCGCCTGCTACCGGCGGATGTCGTGGTAATCGAGGTGTCACCGTTCGATCCGAACAAGGCACGCATCCGCAGTCTGCTGAAGTCAGAGCAGATCAGTCAGCACGAAAGCTCCCCAAAGCGGCCCCTGTAGCGATTACCCCAACAGCATTAACCCCAACAGCGAGAACAGTCGTGAAGGTCAGAGCCAGCGTTCGGCGCATTTGCGAGCACTGCAAGGTCGTGAGGCGCCGTGGTGTCGTGCGCGTCATCTGCACGAATCCCCGACACAAGCAGCGTCAGGGCAAGTAAGCTCTGGGCTAGTACAGTAAAGACTGCGAAAAGGAAATCATGCCACGTCTTCTCGGCGTCGACATCCCCAACGAAAAGCGCATCGACATTGCGCTTACCTACATCTACGGAGTGGGTCCGGCTCTGGCTCGCAAGGTCCTCAAGGAACTTGCGATCAGCCCGGACGTGCGTGCCAAGGATCTGAAGGACGACGAAGTGGCGAATCTCGCCAGCCACCTCGAGAAGAACTACCCGGTGGAAGGTGCTCTGCGTCGCCAGACGCTGCAGAACATCAACCGCTTGAAGGAAATCTACTGCTACCGTGGCCTGCGTCACCGTCGTGGTTTGCCAGTGCGCGGTCAGCGCACCCGCAGCAATGCCCGCGGCCGCAAGGGTCCGCGTAAGACGGTTGCTAACAAGAAGATCTTGAGGAAGTGATCCGATGACGAATTCGAATACCGGCGAGAAGAAGAAGGCCAAGGTGCGCAGGAACGTTGGCAAGGCCACGGCCCATGTGCGCGCGTCATTCAACAACACGATCATCACGATCGTGGATGCAGCTGGACAGGTCTTGGCCTGGGACTCTGCTGGCACGATCGGCTACAAGGGGTCGCG
>Ga0075167_10019622_pt1 | contig 9013 bp, 5 predicted proteins | sample JI61114C2RNA_FD_77314 | JGI IMG/M metagenome (GOLD analysis project Ga0075167, IMG submission 77314) | Metatranscriptome of wastewater effluent complex algal communities from Wisconsin, to seasonally profile nutrient transformation and... | ecosystem: Engineered > WWTP > Effluent > Algae...
TTTTTATTTATTTATAATATTACCCTCAGCATCGCGTTTTATTTTTCTTCTAAAATTTATTTTTCTACTTTTCATTATATTTCTAAATTTTAAAGAATCCATTAAACCTCCAAAAAAAGGTAAGCCTCTTTTAAAAGTTAAAAAACTAAAATTATTAGTATAGTAAAGATAACGCAAAATATTAATTTTTAATATTTCTATTTCATAAAAACCCGAACGCGAATAATCACCTTTCCTAATAAATTTTCTACGGTCTAAAAATCTTTTTAGCAGCATAACCATCGAAGGATTTAATATAATAATATCGCTTTTATTTTTTTTTTTATAAACATTTACAATAATTGGAATTTTTAAATCATAAAATTTTTTTACATAATATCGATTAAAATTTATTTTTAAAAAAAATTTTGATATATAGTCATCAACAAGATTAGACTCAAAAATATTCTGCTGACTTAGCGTTGGTGACACTTTAGATACTGTAATTTTATTTTCCTCTCAGTTATATTCTGTTTTAGCCATAAGCTTAACATGTTTTTTTATAGGAATAATATCAAACATTAAAAAATAAATAAAAAATTATGCAGCGGGGGGGATTTAACCCCCACTGCAAAGTACTATTCTCAATAAGGTGACTGTGTACGTCTTTCAATTACAGGATTTTTAAATCTACCAGTGTAAAATATTTCCATAAAAATAAATCATCAAGGTCTTCAATAAGGTTTAAACTCTTGTCTAAAAACGCGACCAAAATCATCTCAAACTCATCACATTTCATAATCACGAACGCATTTTTTAGTAACAAATCTATCACCAAAATAGAAACTATCTCAATTAGAAAAATGTCAACTACTAGAATGATTAATAAAGATAGCCGCCAGTAAACTCTCTCTTTGAGTTCTGTCGTATTTGCATAATGACATTAGTTTTCTGTTATAATTAGTTATAAAAATTTTCAAATTTTCAAATCTAAAGTACCTTTTTGAATTTCTTAAATGTGTAATAAAAACTTCGTCCTTACTCAAATTATAGCCAGAAACCTTTTTTAAGGGATATTGCAACATACATAAATAATTTGAAAATCCGTCAGTAGAAGTATAATTTAAATTTTGTCAAAGTCTATGATATTCAGCAAAAAAATAATTATTAGGTCAATAATAAACAAAAAAATATAATCCTATTCAAATTACATCAACGAAATGTCAATATCAGATAGCAAACTCAAAACCAATATGTCTAACTGGAATAAAATGTCTTAATAAAATTCTAAAAAAACAAACTACTAAAAATGCCGTACCAATTAAAACATGAAAACCGTGAAAACCGGTTAACATATAAAAAACACTACCGTAAATTCCATCATTTATTGAAAATGAAGCATGTATATATTCTAGCATCTGAATTTTTAAAAAAAAACAAGCTAAACCTATTGTTAAAGCTAAAAAAAATAATGAAAAATAGCGATAATTTGCTTTAAAGTATAAATGACTAACTGTTACAGCTAAACCAGATGTAATTAATATTATAGTGTTAAGTCAAGGTACTTTATTAGGGTCTATAAGTAAGCCTTTATCAAAAACAGATAATGCAAAATAAACGTTCTCAAATCTTTTATAAGAAGGTTCTATAAAGCGTCCCGTATAAGTTGACATACCACCCATATAAATATCATACAATTTAAAATAAAGCTCTATTTTATCATTAATAAAGTTTAAATATAAATCACTTCTTTCGGGACTTTGGCGCTTTAATTTTTTAGAAAAATCAGAAAAATTAAAATAATGTTTGCTATTATAGTCTCGTAATATTGAAGAACAAACAGTAACTCAAAAGTCTTTCTTGCCAGTTTCAAAATAGCTAAAATCAATTGAATCAGAATAATTAAAATTAATATTATTTAAATCATGAGTTCTTAACTTTCTAGAATTTTTTAAAAATTTTATTAAAGAAGAATCCGTTACTGTAAATCAAAATGAATCAAAAAGAGATAAAAATAAATTTAACCATAAATCGATATCTCTCCTACCAACATCAGCAAAATGAAAATAAAATTTAATACCTTCGGGTTTAGTAAAAATTAAAGGACAGCGGGGACCAACATGGTTTAATAAAGCTGTTGTAAGAACTATTAAATTTGGTAAAGAATAGCCGTGATTAAAATAATTTTTATCTAAAAAATCATACGGATATAATTCAGTTAAATCGGCCGGCGTATCCTTATTAAAACTTACATTGTTTAAAAATCATTTAAAATTATAATTATTAAATAGCTTAGATCCGTAAGAAAAAGCCTCAAAAACTTTATTATAAATTTCTGCACCCACAATAACCGGATCTGATTCAAAAGGGTATTTTATATAAAAATTATTATCTAAAGTATTTAAAAATTTAAAATAATTTCCAAAATCAAATATTTTTGATTCGCTAATTTTTAAATTTAAAAGAGAATTTTTTTTTGAAAAAAAAGTTAATCCTTTAAGCGCGGTATTATATGCGTCTAAATCTACCTCAGCATAAAAGTGTTTCAACTGTATTTGATAATTTTTATTCGAAAAAAACAATACCATTAAATTTAAGTCTTCATCATAGCGAATGAGTCTTTGAAATATTAAAGCAAAAGATCTTTTTACAACTGAATTCTGCATGCTATTCTTATTAAAATCTGGATAAATACCTGAAAAAAAGTTTAAATCAGTCATAAGAAGTAAATTATTTTTTGAAATATTATTTTTTGAAATTTCAGGGTTTGATACAGTTAATCTTTTTATTTTATCTAATGCAAAAAGTAAATCATAATTTTCTAGCATATATTTAGTCTCGTAATAATCGGCGTCATTACAACCAAATGAAAAAAAATTTTTAGCATATGTTATTTTTTGAAAAATATTTGTATTTGCTAATTCAGCATATTGTTTAAGTAAATTTTCATAATTAGAACCGATACTATTAGAAATAGAATTATTATCATAAAAAGTATCTAAAAAATGAAAAGTATAACTTTTAAAATAAAAACTAAAATAATTGGATCAATTTGGTTTATCGCTATCTACTAAATTATTGTAAAGATATCAGTTTAAACCACGCTTAACGGTGTTACTAAAAGGCGTTGAATCATAAAAATATCTAGGTCAACCAAAAGTAAAAGGCTCTCCTGAAAAAGATCTTTGATTAAATATTAAACAATCACAAGCAAAAGTTTTAGGGTATAAAAACATTTCTTTATCAAGTAAATTTTGTGAAGTTCAATAATTAATTGTAGCAGGTGCTTGATAAAATTTATAAAATAAATTTAAAAAAATAGTATTAAATTTTTTATTTAAAAAATTTTGTGTTGTTGACATATTTAAAATACCGGATTCTAAAAAACTTATATAAACCGAACTTTCCTGTAAAATTTCTTTAATAAAAAACATAAAAAAAACGTATTTATCCGCAGAATACCTTTCACGACTAGATATATCAACTGAATTAAAAAGAGGCTTACTATAATAATAATTAAACGCAGAACCTATTCTAAGGGCGTTATCACCAGGAATAGCAATATTAAGAGATTTAAGCGCGTCTCGTTGAAGTTGTGCCAAAAGTGTTTCTTGGTAAAGTTTTTTTTCAAAAAGAAAAGAATAAGTAAGCGGTATTTTACCGTTTGGTGAATAAAAAAACATATTTTGGTAAAATAAATAAATTCTATCAAAACATGCCGTAGGATCGTACATAGGAAAATATATGTATTCATGATTATTCAACGGCGGTAAAACAGAATCCGTAGTTTTATCGGTTCCTGAACCAAAACGACTATGAGTATCATCATCAACTGAATTATAAAAAGTAGTAAAAAGTGTGTTAAAGTTATCATTCACATAAAAATGAATAATACCCTCCGGCGGTCAAATACCGCCAATTCATATACTAGGATTCAAACTTGAATGAAAATATGCCCAAAATAAACAAAAAAAAAACATTATTTCTGATATTAAAAAAAGTATAAACCCAACCTTTAAGCCCTTTTGAACAATTTTTGTATGATATCCCATGTAAACACCTTCTCTAATTACATCTCTAAATCAAACAAACATCGCAATTGATACAATAATAAAACCTAAAAAAAGTACATGATGAAAAGGACCGCCGGTAACTATAAAATGTATTCAAAACAACAAACCGATCAGTAAACTCGATGCAGCAATTGAGGCAAATAAAGGTCATGGGCTTGGCGAAACTAAATGGAAACGATGCCTTGCATTTTCACTATAAAAAATATTCTGAAATCATTGAACCCTAACATCTCTCTCCTGTAATTTTGTAGAAGTAGCAACAACAAAAATTCAAAAATTTTTAAATTTTTTAATTAAATTTAATCGGTTTAATTTCATGTTTTTTATAATTAATTAAAAATTTTAAAATTTAAAATGAAACTATTACTATCAAAAAAATAATAAAAAACTATTAAATTATAAAAAAAAATTGATAATACTAAAGGCAATACGAATTTTCAGCCTATTTGCATTAATTGATCATAGCGATAACGTGGTATAAGAGCCCTTGCAATTAAAAAAATAAAAATAATAATTAAAAGTTTAAGCAAAGACAGTAGTGTAAAAAATACTAAAAATAAAAAATCTTTAAAATCTAAAAGCTGTAAATAATTAAGTTGAAATAACGGCGTTCAAGTACCTCCTAAAAATAAATTACAAATAAACATTGACATAAATAAAATTGAAGCGTATTCCCCGAGAAAAAACAATGCAAAACCTAGAGCGGAATATTCAACATTATAGCCAGAAACTAATTCTGCTTCCGCTTCTGGTAAATCAAACGGGTGTCTATTAGTTTCAGCTAAAGAACAAACAAAAAAAATAATAAATAAAACAGGATAATAAAAAATAAACCAACCTATGTTTTCTTGAAAAAAAATAATATCTAATAAACTAAAAGATTTAACAGACAATAACAAAGTTAAAATAATTAAACCCATACTTAAATCATAAGCAATAAGTTGCGCAGAAGACCTCAGAGCTCCAAAAAAGCTATATTTTGAATTAGAAGATCACCCGGCTAAAATAATGCTATAAACGTGTAAAACTGAAATAATAAAAATAAAAAATACTGCGTAGTTTATATTAGCTAAAACATTATTACCAAATGGTAAAAAGCATCAACTTGCAAAACCCAAACTAAAGGCAATTAAAGGGGATAATATAAACACTAAGCTAAAAGAATTATTGGGAAGTACAACTTCTTTAAAAATTAGCTTAACGCCATCTGCAATTGGCTGTAACACACCGGAAAAACCGCCCTCTACGTTAGGGCCCATTCTTCGCTGAATTGAGGCGAGTTTTTTTCTTTCCAGTAAAGTAAAAAAAGCTACAGAAATAAGTATAGAAACAACAAATAATAAAGAAATAAAAAATAAAAATATATTATCTATAAAAAAAAAATTATAAAAATTTATATTTATTTTAAACTTAAATAATAAAATCAAAAATAAATTAAATTTAAAAAATAAAATAGATAAATTAAAAATCATTTTTAATTATTTTTAGTCTCCTCAAGTATTCTATCAATTTCACTTAATTGACTTAGTCATTTTTCTCTTTCATATTTTTTAATAAAGTCTACGCCATTAGGGTATGCAATAGCCGATTTTAATATAGAAAAATAACCACAAATTTTAACATATAATGTTATAGATTTTTCTTTATTAAATTTTTTTATAGAATTAATAAAATAATTAAACTTATCCCCGAATTTATTACTTAACAAATATGCAAAATTTATTAAATTTAAAATAAAAATTAAAAATTTAGAACCTTTTTCAGAAAAAATAAAAGAGCTTAAATAAAAAAATAAAAAATAAAAAATTGTACAAGTTAAACTTATTTTAACATAAGGCGTTTCAAGAGATTTTGAACCTAAAATCCCCAAAACAATACAATCAATAAAAAAAACTCAAAATAAAACAATATAAATCTTAAAACCAAAAAAAATAGTTCTTGCAGTTTCATCATCTTTTCTTTTAACAATTAATTGATAATGATTATTTTTATCAAAAAATGTTTCTCTTGTAGTTATTTTTGAATTCATTACATTAGCATTAGGATGCAAAACCGGTAATAAAAAGAGTTGCAATAACGAACAAGCTAAAACAATAACCCCCAAAGATTTATTAGGGACACATCTTAGCATTGCATAAAAAGGTAAAAAATATCATTCTGGCACTATATGTCCAGGTGTTACAAGAGGATCTGCAGGTATATAATTATCGGGATGACCTAAATAATTTGGAGCAAATCCTACTACAGATAAAAAAATCATTACAATAACAGTTAAAAAAACAAAATCTTTAAAAGTAAAAAACGGGTGAAACATAATTTTACCACCCTCAATAGCTAATCCAATTTTTGAAGTTGAGCCCCTATAATGCAATACAAAAATATGTAAACAAGCTACAATAAGAATGACAAATGGTAATATAAAATGTATGGTATAAAATCTATTTAGTGTAGACGTAGTAACGCCATAATCACCTCATAGTCAAACAACAACTTCACCGCCACAATAAGGTATGGTGGAAAATAAATTAGTTATAACTGTTGCTGCTCAATAGCTCATTTGGCCTCAAGGTAAAACGTAACCTGTAAAAGCAGTAGCTATCATTAAAATTAAAATTACAACACCAGAATATCAGACCCATTGACGCGGTCGTAAAAAACTCAAATAGTAAATATTTCTAAAAACGTGAGCATAAACACAAATAAAAAAAAATGATGCCCCGTTTGAGTGCATATATCTAAACAATCACCCATAACTTACGTTACGCATAATTTCTTCAACACTTTCAAAAGCAAGTAATTCATTTGGTACATAATGCATAGATAAAAAAAGTCCTGTTATAATTTGTACAATTAAAAAAAAAAGAGAACTAACCCCGAAATTTCAGAGGTAGCTAAGCGATCCTGGCGTTGGATATCTTAAAAAAAAATTAACAATAGGAGTAAAAATTAAACCGATGATTGTCATTTCTTAGTTTTTTTCAAAATAAAAAAAGTAGTCTACAATATTTTTAAGTTTAGAGCTACCATATTTCTTAAAATATCACTGATATCTTAAAGAATAATAATGAAATTTAAATAAAGAATAACTGTCCATAAATGAAACTAGTTTATCAATAATTAAATTTGCATCATCGGGCGTATTGTTTAAATAACCCCCCAAGCCGACAAATAAAGATATAACTTGTGTTTCCGGCGAAACAGGCGAAAATCTTTTTTGCTTTAATAATTCAGTTAAGAGTTTACCTCTTTTAATTAAGTGTAAAGTATCTTCATTTAAATCTGAACCAAATTTCATAAAATCTTTAACCTCCCTATATTGAGCTAATTCAAGTTTTAAAGAACCGGCTATTTTTTTCATTGCTAAAATCTGCGCTGCAGAGCCGACTCGGCTAACAGAAAGACCTATATTAACAGCAGGTAAGGTACCTTCGGTAAATAAATTTCGGTCTAAAAAAATTTGACCATCAGTAATAGAAATTACATTAGTTGGGATGTAAGCGGTAACGTCGCCAAATAGCGTTTCAATAATAGGCAGTGCTGTAACAGATCCGCTACCATATTTTTTTGATAATTTTGCTGCCCTTTCCAATAATCTTGAATGTAAATAAAAAACATCCCCAGGATAAGCTTCTCTCCCTGGAGGTCTTCTTAACAACAGCGATATTTGTCTATAAGCTGCTGCGTGCTGTGTTAAGTCATCGTAAATGATCAAAGAATGTGAAATACTCATAAAAAATTCAGCAATTGCGCATCCCGCATATGGAGCTAAGTACTGTAAAGATGCACTATCAGATGCAGTCGCAGCAATAACAACAGTATAATCAGAAGCACCATATTTTAGTATATTAGTATGCATTGCTTTTACACTAGATTTTTTTTGACCAATAGAAACATAAACACAAAAAACTTTATTATTTTTAGTTTTTAAATTTTCATTTTTTTGATTTAATATAGTATCAAAGCATATAGAAGTTTTACCTGTCCCTTTATCTCCAATAATAAGTTCTCTTTGTCCTTTTCCAACTGGAATTAAACTATCAATAATTTTAATTCCCGTAAAAAGAGGTTCGCTCACCTTGTATCTTGCTATTATACCAGGAGCTTTTACGTTTATGTTTGCCCTACATTTTGATTCAACTAATTCAAGAGGTCCATCAATTATTTCACCAAGTGGATTTATTACTCGCCCAAGTAAATCAGTGGAAACAGGCATGCTTGCGTTTAAACCAGTTCTACAAATTGTATGACCCGATTTTACAAATCTGTCGTCCCCTAGAATTAGTATGTCAATATTGTAAATACTTAAATTGCAAATTAAGCCACGTAAACCGGTATCGGGTAAAAAAACAATTTCTCCGAAAAAAGCTGATTTCAGACCGGAAACTTTGGCAAGCCCGTCAGAAACCGATACTATGGATCCCGAACTTGCGCCAGAATCTGATTTAATAAGACTAGAATTTTCTAATTGAGAAAAATTAGAAAATTCATCATAGTCTTTATTATTGAGACTGTTATTAAAAAATAAATTTTTAACATCAAAATTAGGCGTTGTCGAAATATTATCTGAGCTAATATTTCTAGGGGCAATCACTACAACAATACGCTATTCATTTAAAATTAAAAAATTTATAAAAATAACAGGTTGTGCGCCAACTATGTCTAATATTGTATTACCGTCTTTACTCATTTTTCTCAACCTGCATAAAAATTATTAACCCTTTAAAAAATTTAAAAAAAATAAACTACCATAATTTTGTCTTCTAGTATAAACAATAAAAAGAGCTAAGCCTATAGCAACTTCATTAGCGGCAACAGCTAATAAAAATAGTACAAAACTTACCCCAACAATATCATCTAAATAATAGCTACTAACAACAAACATTAAATTTGAAGACAAAAAAATAATTTCCATAGAGAGTAAAAATAAGATTAAATTTTTTCTTGCAATAAAGGCCCCGAAC
>Ga0075167_10107673_pt1 | contig 8875 bp, 4 predicted proteins | sample JI61114C2RNA_FD_77314 | JGI IMG/M metagenome (GOLD analysis project Ga0075167, IMG submission 77314) | Metatranscriptome of wastewater effluent complex algal communities from Wisconsin, to seasonally profile nutrient transformation and... | ecosystem: Engineered > WWTP > Effluent > Algae...
GCCGCTACTGTTCTCTTTACGTAACTCTTAATTAGTCACGCATTATCTCTTATATTATCTATTCAATAAAATCTTTATCTGCTCACACTATCCTGTTATTGTTATTGCAGTATAGTTCATACCTAATGATACAATATCACTCTTTAATTTATAATTATTTGCTAACTTTATCTCTATACCTAACATAACTTTTCTTATTAAAGCCTGTGTTAATTTTCTCATACCTAAAGCTCTTTTGATCCAAACTGAGTATAACTTAAAATAGCCACTCAAAAAATCACCCGAAATATTTTTCAATCTCGGTATTTTTATATCGTAGCCTTCTTGTAGCCATTCCTTAATGACAACTAATGATGCATTACTGCATAATCTGAGTAACGTAATTTGCGACGTTTCTTTTAAATTGTGAGCCAGTAATTTAAAATCATCTCTATTTTTACATCTTGAAATTAATATCTGCCTAACTAGATTAGGTACCTTTGACTTCCACTTAGGTATATTGTCGTATAATAAACCGTCGCTTGGTATTACTGGTATGTTATCTTTTCTATTTACTTCTAATATCTCAAGTCTCGTTTTTATCTCGTCTTGCTGTTTCACAGTAACTAGAGAATTAGCCACTTTGTCTATCTCACTTGTAGTTAAAGTCAAGTTTATTGATTTTGCTATATCTGATAACCCGATCAATTCTCCTTTAACCTTGTATTCATTCTTAATCTTAATATTCTTTATTGATATCCAATCACTTGAGAAATCAAACATATCATAACCTGCACCCCCCAACGAAACTGGCGTTCTCAACCATTTTCTTATATTATTTCGACTAATTTTTAAAGAGCCGCAAATATCTTTCGTGAACATTGCGAACAAAATTCCTTCTGTTCCTGATCTCAACCTCCTTTTTAATAATAACCAACTATCTAGTATCTCTGTTGGCGAAGCTTTCTCTCTGATCAATTTTCCCGGTGCTTTCCATAATAAAGCATGCACAGTGCGTGCAGCATATCCGTACATGCCAACTCCTCTCTCTTGCACCCTACGTAGAAATTCATTTCTTGTTTGATCTAAGAAAAACTTACCTTTATTGATCTCAAAACCAACTAAACTATATATAGCTATCAAATATATTGCTTGTTTTCTAGCAATGATTTCAGTCTCTATATCGTCACCTTGAAAACACTCTTGCCATATTGAAACGTCATAACCCATCTGTTTCAATATATCTATATTTGTCTTCTCTTCGACATAACTTAACAATGTATCTAAATCAGCTGTCCATCTCCATCCCGATGGCATCCCTGCTTCTATCTTACCTGAGCACTTAACTTTTTTACCTTTATATATCCATCTAGCCTTATTGTGCAATATGTTTCTCTTTAGCATCGAAACTGCCTTCGAAAAATCGTATATGTCTCTCGTGTGACGTTTTAACACTCTGAAAAATATATCTAACATTCTTCTTGTTATATGATGATCAAAGTTCTTCTGGTCTAGTGGCAATTTCCACGTCGGCCTGTTTACTGAATCAATCATTTCTAGCCAAAATTTACTCATCTGCCCTTTCTCTTTATATAATGTCGACACGTCTGGCAAGAAATTATCAAAAACTACCTCGCTAATATATGACATTAGCAAATAATTATAATTATCTGAGCCCGCAACGAGTCTTGTTTTATTTGGCGCCTCGTCTGGTTTTACACTTATAATATTGACTTGAGGATGCTCTACATCTAATATTTTTGACAAAGCCTCGATTGGCTCGGACAATAGTGAAGCATTCTTAGTTTTTTGAGATTTCTTACTATCTCCTTTAACCATAAAATCAAATGTTGACATATCTGTTGCACCGCTTGTACCCCATCTGCCTAATTTCAACCAATCTTGAAATGAATAATAATCTTTTTCTTTAAAATGCAAATACTTAATGAAATATTGATCCATATTTTTGTAAAACAATTTATAATATGTATCACTCTTAAACTCTCTAACTTCTGGCGGATTAAACCACTTTATTATATCTAATATTTCATCTTCATCGTTGTAAAAGCTTCCAAATTTCCATAAACTATCTAAATTTACATATAAATCCCACCTAACATCAAAAATCGAACCGAATCTTTTTGCGTGATCACTAATCAATTTACATATCTTTACCACCTGATTTTGCGTTATTACTTTATTGAATAATACCTCATTAAGAAAGTATTCTAATTTAGTATTATTTGCTAATTTTAAATACATACTAAATGCTTCATTCCAAATCTCACCTAATCCATAATCATTAACTGTGTAATTGTGCTTAGCTAACCAGAATCTTTTATCATTTTTATTCTCTTCAATACTTTGATTCGATAATATTTCGTCCTTATCTTCAGTAGTCACTGACTTGTCTTGATATATCGTTTGAATTTCTTTGTACATGATCCGGCGATGCCTCCCTTCTGATTCGACAGATATATCTGTAGATTTATAAGCGTCTAACAATTCCTTCTGCCACTCGATCATATCAAATGTATCCAATTCTAAACTGCGTTTATGACTATCTTGCTTATCGTATATAGTATCATTAATAAACCATCTTTTAACTTGAATGTCATCGTATTTTAATGCACTTTTTATTATACCAACTTTATCACTCAAACCTCTCAATGTATTATCTAATATGAGAATAGTCATCTTATCAATTATATCTTTCTTATCTTTCAAAACTCTTAATAATTTCTCTATCTCAATATTATTTAATTTTGTCAAATCTAAAAATTTCACCGAATTACTTATGCAGTAATCTACAAACTTATCTGACATATCGTTGTTTTTTACATAATATATTATCATTTCACGTTGCGTTTGTATTGTAGTAAATCTAATTCTGTTCTTGTTATTGGTTGGTCGACTAATTCCAAACCTGTAGCTAAAGATGCTGAAGATGACGATAAATACGTCGGATTATTACGTTCTCCCTTCCACACCAATCTTTCTCTTGTCACTCTAGTCGGACTAAATGGTGGTAATGCTAATGGATAGCCGATGGCACGCGCAACTGTTGGATATGGTAATAATCCATATTGCTTACCGGCTAAGTATAATACGTATGATGCTTTACTACTATTAAAAATCGGCATAGTTTGTGTAGTAACTGAATATGTCACTTCGCGGCTATCATAACTTGCAATCTTACGTAATGAAACAGCAAATGTATCTTCAAATGTATTGTTCCACCACCATTTTGTAACCTTGTTAAACTCTTTATAATCAGTAATCTTAGGCCAGTCTTTAAATATAATTGCCGTGTATTGCCCTTCCACATATGTTGATATTTCTCCTAACTCTTCCTGTACCTTAATTGGCTTCGTTTGTATCTCATTTGCTTTCATAAGATTCATATACTCAAACATATCACATACCCATGGTATCCATCGCCACCCATCTATATCTCTAACTGCTTGGTTAAGATAATACCAAGTAAAACATTCTTGATCTGGCACTATCCTATATGTAAAGCTGTTATTGTACATACTAACTAATCTTGCCCTGACTGAACCATCCGCACTTTTCATATCTCCGTTTACCAACTCCGATCTTATAGTTTGCAATTGTGTAGATAATACTAATGGATTATATAATGCACCATAAGGCATCTCCCCTATAGCTAACTGTAATCTCAATGCAAGTTTAGTTGCTACACCTAAATTTGCCAAACCTAATTGTGTTGGCTGATAATTATACATAGCTTTGTATCCTGGTTCCATCCAATCGTAAAAACCGAATGCTAATGCTAATGCTAATATATTGTCAAAATTATTGATATTTAAATGTGGTCTATCTGGAAATTGATTTGCTCTTGTTGTTATCGGAAATAGACCCAATAAGTTTGGCATATCTGAATAAAATATAGATGCTGCTGTCATATCGTACCTATGCGGTGGAATTCCGCCTGCTGGTGGTATACATGGTGTTCCCATCACTTCCTTTTGATTACCTAATGCTGTGACCCCATTGGTTTCATGCACTTTTGGTAGTGGCTGTGTGTTACACAATGCTACTGATAACTCAAACATATCTTTAAAAGATTTTCCTTGATTGTATGATGTTGATAGATGAGATGCAACCGTCGACCAACTATCTGAGAGATAATTCCAATTATTCCATATTTGTTGCCCCATATTATATATAATATCAACATCTCCTGTGGTTGTAATCGGAATGCCTGCTAATGTCGTAACTGGAGTAACATTTGGTTGATGGACAAATATGACTGCTGCTGCATATACGCCACCTGCTAATTTCCACGATGCATCATCACGTACTCTGACTTTAGATGCAATTGGTACATATCCCGCTGTCATCATATTGCCTGTAAAAGTATATGCAACACATTGATCTGAACTTGGTGGCGGCATGGCTGGATATGGCGTATGTGTGAAAACCAAACCACATATTTCTTCCATCGTCATGCTGACATCGCTAACTGGTATCAGATATAAACTTTTGCCTATATCTGACTTCGTAAAGACATGCTGTACTCCTCCAGCTGTCATCGTTATCTGACCTATACCATAAACTAACCAGTTTGTAAACCACGTAAAACTAGCATATCCGGCACCTAATCTTCTGTAATTAATTACCGCCTGATCTGGCATAGTTATTGCTGTATATATCTCATCTACTGTTGCTGTTGCGTGTCGAAGCGTTCTGTGGTTTCTAATTGGATCAACTATCATCAAGTTTTCCACAGTACCTCCTGTATAAGTAATAGCATTCCACCAGTTGTTATATAAATGCCATTTTAACCAAACGCTATCTACGCTTAATTTCCATTGTGATGTATTGTTATATTGGAAGCTTCTGATAAACATGTGGCTCGCATTGCCTGCTAAACCTGCATTAGCCATTCTGAACATATTTGATAAATCGATGTGGTTTAGATCGTATTGGGAATTTCTGATATTCGCTTCACCACATAAACCTATTGAGTGATCATTTATATTCGATGATGATCCAACATCCCAAAATTGCCATGACGCAACTGTATCTGCTGTGCTCCAATACAATTGTCCTCTTATATATGCTAATTGCGTATCATCTGTGGTATTTGTTGGTCCATTCGTATATATCGTATTTTCTGGTAACACCGGATACACCTCAGTCGTACTCCATGTATTATCGTTCACACTACCACCTGTTTTGATTTCCATAGTGTGTTGCTTTATCTTATCAAGCATAATGCCTCTATTTATCGCCCATGTGTGTGACGAGTTTTGATGTGCCCACACTATCTCTTTCATTATCATATCGTCAACGCGATTAGATATTTCTGTTAACGCCATATCATCATACTCCGTATTTTGTTCTATTTTGGGATATGTTGCTTTGACTTCATAATCTTGTTTCTCAGTAGTTGGTATGATTTGCAATCCAGCCACTAATTCGCCCATATTTATATTTTTATCTAGCATTTCACCTGGCATAACGTTTTGTAATTCTGTGTTTGTTTCTGACATTGTTTAATTTTCTAATATTTCGAACTCTATTATAATATTCTTAAATATACTATAATTTTTTGCATAATCTAAGTAATTTATCTCGTTTATTAAAAACTTTCCGTCAATCACCTCGTTATCTTTTAATAATGATTTGTTTTTTGCAAACCATTGCTTCGCTACATCTTCCCTGTATTTGTTATTCAATCCTGCAAATACATAATCTACCCACTCTATGTAATTATCTATCGAATCGACCTTCTTAGTAACTCGTTGTAAATAACCCATTAATGCTCTATTTTTTATCTCAGCAGGTGTCGGAAGTGCCATAATTGATAAACCATCTTTTGATGTTTTAATCTTTTTATTCTCTTTTTCCTTATTATCACCTGTAAATGTCTTATTAATTTCTTTTGTATCTTCATTAATTCTTTTACTTATATCTGATTTTGTTAAATAATCTTTACCTGTTATTTTCGATAACAATATTATCGTAATTAATTTATCTTCATGTTTTATGTTCACCGAACTTATTGCCTCGATAAACACTGGATCTAGCATATCACCGAATAATTCTTTGAATTGTGTCATTATATTTTATGATATTTCTCAATCTCTAAAAACAATGTTGTTAACTTATCTTTATCACTATCGCAAACTGCAGGATCATTTATGATACAGAAAGCTTTTGGTGTTATGAATTGCCTTGCAATCTCTGGTAATGTTAGATATTTATTAAACTCTTCTTCAGTAGGCAAGTTTCTAAATTCTGGTCCTTTATATCCTTCTGGCGTATGTAATGGATATAATCTCATATCACTCGGCTTATATGTGCCTGATTTTATCGATTTCAAAATACTTGCACATAATTCTCTGTTTATATTGACAAATGCCCTAGCAAAATTTTCTTTATTATACGTTCCAGCTTCGTATAATTCTGCACATTCCTTCAAATCTTTAATTAATTTATCTGAATCATTATTGATTTTAACACTCTTACTATCAGATAATTTTATCTTAATTTGTTGTTCAGCAACAGTTTCTTTTTTGTTATTTTGAGCACTAACTTTACTGGTTTCTTCTTTCTTTTGAATGTATCTTATTTTTATGCCAAATTCTTGTTTAACGTTATCAGGCATCCAATACAATAATTTTGCTAATTTGTTACTGTTATCTTCCGTTATTGGACAATTACCTATCGATGAGAATAGCATATCACCAAACATTATCCACCAATCACCTTTTAAGGTCAAAACTGCCTCACAATCTTTTCTTTCTAAATGCTTAAATTTTATATGGCTACCATGCATTTCCTTCTTTTTTAACCAATTCTCAACTAAGTATACTCTAACATCTTTAGTGTTAGCTTTCTTAAATTTATTATCTCCGACAATTCGTTCTAAATTCTTGAATCTGTGTGGTAAAATCTCTGATGTTGGCACGCCGTAGTATGGATTGACTGATTGCGGAACATCATCTCTACGCTCTTTAAATACTGCAAAACCTATTCTCATTCTAACTGTATTACGTCTTATTCTAGCAAATTTCTCTTCTTCTTTTTTCTTTTTATCTTCCGCTTCTGGTGTTAATTTCAAACTTTCACTCATGATCTTAAATGGATTCACATTCTGAAACTTCTGGATTACTCTTGAATCATCCTGCATTATCATTGATGTCTGAACAGGTTTAGTTGCAATAATATCCTTCTTTTGATTATTATTATTTTTGACGATATTTGCATAACTACTTTCGGTATTATTGTTGAAACCATCATCACTAATTAATCTAACGAAAAGTTTCTTATCATCTGATGTTAGATTACTATATTGTTTAACTAGTAATTGCACCTTATTGTCAGACACAGATCTTTCTTGTGAATCTATATCATCATTACCGCTGATGTCCACGAAATAATCTAAAGGTAATAAATTCGGCTCTATTCGTATTACAATTTTACGCTTATGAGATCTAATATGGCTAAGTGTCCAAGGCACTTGCTTTGTTAATAATTCATAATACGAATCTGTGACATTCATTAACTTAACATAATGTTGCGTGTCTTTTACATTTAAAAATAGCAAATTAGTAACTAATATCTCTTCTATTTGCTGTTTGTTGGCTCTTAATTGTAATCTTACCAAATCTGCAAAATTCGGCATTTGTATTGCGACTCTAACCCAATTTTTAACCATCATCTGTATCGAAGAATCGTGGTTCATTATCATACTAAGAAATGGCCAAAACGTATATGGTATTGATATTAGTGTTAGTTCATAAATATCTTTGACGAACTGTATCAACTCTGATGGATTAAATGTTGCTTTTATATCTTTGAATTCTGTTAAGCAGGTCTTCAATCGTCTAGTATTATAATCCATCATGAATAAACCATGATCTCCTACTGCTCGCCTTAGACACTTAACTAAAACCAGCTCCCACTTTCTCAAAAAAGGATCTCTATCCCAAAGTTCTTTATATGCTGGATACATAACATTATCGAATGCTACTTTGTCGAAATTATCTGGTAATATAGTGTAAAATATTGATCTCTTATTAACATCTGGCATATTAGCATCGCCATATGATACAAACATAGGATTATCTGACTGCCTATCCTTTGGTGCTCTCAATGCTAATTGATTTATATCTTCATCACTTAAAGTATTCACAGCATGATCCAACATAGCAGTTTGATTTGCATTCAATGTAACACTGTGCTGTCTTCGAACCGATTTATCTACATAATTATTTACATTATCTACAATAGCGTTTTTTCCACCTTGTTCATTTTCTTTCCTGGTGCCGTTAGGCGTCATGGGACTTACTTCTTCACAAGATGTACTCTCGCTAATCGGACTTAAAGGCTGTCCGACGCCCCTAAGCTTGCGTTGTGGCTGCATCGTAATATTATTTTTTGTGGTATCTGACTTTTGCTCTACGATTACCGAAACAGATCTTCTATTTGTTGCAAAAAATTCCCTTTCTTCGTTCGTTTCCGTCGGTGACAAACTCTCTGGCTCCATGTTCAGATATTGTCCATCATCGTATTCTAACATTTCTTTCTCGTAGCATTCATCTCCGCTACTCTCGTTAAATTTCTCAAAAGTATTTGTACGCCGTACATCTGATGTTCTTGATTTATCACTTGCAATACTCGAACAAACACTCTGACTCCTTGATAGTAAACCTTCATTTCCATCCTCTTTCCCCATTTTAGTCTGGCTGTCCGCTCGTATAATGCCCATAAATCTCTGTGCTACTGCACTATCCACCCCTTGTTGACTAAGCAATCCTCTGATCTGCTTATCGTTTTCATCTTGCGTGTCATCTAGCATATCGGTTTTGCGAAACATATTGTTTTGCATTTGGACTTATGTGGATAAACCGAGAAGTTT
>Ga0075167_10015482_pt1 | contig 8871 bp, 4 predicted proteins | sample JI61114C2RNA_FD_77314 | JGI IMG/M metagenome (GOLD analysis project Ga0075167, IMG submission 77314) | Metatranscriptome of wastewater effluent complex algal communities from Wisconsin, to seasonally profile nutrient transformation and... | ecosystem: Engineered > WWTP > Effluent > Algae...
TTATTTTTGTCTAATAATCTGTATCGATTATTTAGGACAGTCACTTGTTTTTATTATTGTTTTATCAATCTTAACGATTTTTCGTTGTTGTTGCTATCAATCACTTTTACTAAATAAATTCCTTGATTTAGATTTTGAATATCATAGTTATAATTACTGTCAAAATCTCCGTTAAACTGTTTTACCAACTGTCCTGTTAGCGAATATATTGCCATTTTAGAAACATTTGTATTGATGGTAAAACTGTTGTTAGTTGGGTTTGGACTAATTGAAATTGAGGTTGTGGTGTCGAAAGTATTTGTTTGCAAAGTTGATTGCTTATTTCCATAAACTCTAAATCCGCCAGCTTCAATAGGTATTGTCATATTTACATCTGTTACAGTTATGGTTGTATTATCTATTAGATTCACCCATGTTCCAGTGAATGGAAAACCACCCATTGGATTGTATGAATTATCGGTAAAATTTGTTAATATCAGCACATAACTTAAAGTTGGGGTTTGTGTAGTACTCGTCCAAACATCTAATCTTGGATGAGCAGTGGTTGCAATATTCCAAGCAAAAGTTCCGTTTTTAAAAACATTTTCAGTTCTTTTCAAATCATTCATCTTTGCCCAATTATTATAAATGATACTCCTATCTGTATTTGAAAGCCAATTTTCTGTCCATTGTGGTTGTGGTTTTGTGTCTAATTTACAATCACCAGGTATATTGTCAACAGGAAAACTATTATCTGGGGGATAATTTGGTGTTCCGTTTTGACAAGTGAAAAGTGATTTTTCATATCCTAATGCTCCGAAATGCCATATCATTTTTGGACCAGGTACTAATAAATGTACTGCTCCCATAGCTGATAATCTTTTGTGTGTTTTTGATAAGTTCCCAAATGTTTGACCAGCTTCAATCATAGCTTTAAAGGCGATTCTTTCTTCGTCATGGCTTTCAGCATAACCAATAAATCTATTAGAGGTTGCATCTGCAACACCTGTAACATCCGAAAAATTTCCTTTTACTAATTCAGCATACTCACTTGTTTTTTTACGCCATAACATAATTCCTTTTGTATTTCCAGATCTTAAATAATCTGCCCATTCTGCCTCTTCAGTAGCAGATCCTCCATATCCTAAATGTTCAAAAATCACATAAAAATCAGAATTTTCTGCCCATTGTAAATCAGCATACCATTTTAGTTTTGCAACCCTATCAGATCTGTAACCATCAGTACACCCCCCGTCTCCAGAAGCACATTGATTGGTAATTCCTTTGGTTAAATCCCAACGAAAACCATCAATTTTATATTCTCTAATCCAATGTTGAATAGTTCGTGTAACATAAGTATTTGTTAAATTGTCTGGTTCTCTAAAATGATTAATATCACTACCAACTCCATAAGCATGAGTGGCTGTTTGATTAATGTAAGGGTTTTCAGTTGTTGTAGCAACCGTATCTGCCCATCCATCGTTGTTTGCATCTTGCATCCACATTCTTACTAACGGAGAACGCCCAAAGACATGGTTTAGTGCAATATCCATAATAACTGCTATTCCGTTTTGATGACACAAATCGATAAGTTCTTTTAATTTTGATGGAGAACCATATCGTTTGTCAGGTGCCATATGGTAAACAGTGTTATAACCCCAACTCATGTTTCCTTCAAACTCCATTATTGGCATTAATTGGATGGCATTTATCTTTAAGTTTTTAAAATAGTCTATTTTATCAATCATATTTTGATAAGTGCTATTGGAATCAAAATCCCTAACTAATACTTCATAAATTATTAAATCTTTCTTTTGTGGTTTTACAAAGTTTGTAGTTGCGGCACTCCAATTATATGAGGTTTGTCCTGTTTGTAAAACTGAAACTTCTCTTTCTTGTCCAGGAGCAATTGTTGCATATACTGGCAGTCCTGGATATATACCTAACGAAACTATTTCTGGATCATCGTAAGGAGATAGTACTAATGTTGAAAATGGATCGGCTGTTTTTACTACTGCTGGAGAATTTGTTGGTAGACTTGTATTATCACAAATCCAATATTGATACGCATAGTTTGTTCCAGAGGTTAATCCTGTTAATTCTAACCAAAACTTTCCTGTTGTTGGGTCTTTCTTCATGGCATGAGTACTTGTCGGAGACCAGTTATTAAAACTACCTGCCACATAGACAAAATCCTTGAACGGTGCGTTTAGTACTAATGTTGCTTTTGTTGGGTCAGATGTGTTATAATTTATCCCATCTACTAAACCTGATGTCATGGTTTGATTTATGACTCCTGGGTTTATGATTACTGTAAACTTTTTTGTAACAGTAATTGTTCCTAAAGTTGCTGTTATAACATAAACTTTAGTTGTGGTTACATTTGTGTCTCCACAGGTAAAGAAAGAAGTTGCAACTGTTGAACATGTTATTGGAGTTCCATTTGCAGTAACCGAATATATAGCATTGCCTCCTGTGTTTTGAGCAACTATATTAACATTGCCTCCAGATGTAATTATTGTATTACTGTTTTCTGCGGGTGATAATAAGGACATTTGAAAAGCACCTACTTCAGAGTAAATGTCTTGGGTTTTTTTTTCTCCCGTGGCGTCTTTTGCTTTTATTAAAAAACCTATTCGTCCTATTCCTGTTCTATTATAAAATGTTTGGGGAATAAAGGTTATTGTGTAGGTATCGGAACCAGAATTATAAGTCAGTCTATTTGACTCACTAGAATTAGTCCATGAGCCGTTTGTAGGGCAATCTAAAGAATTTGCGTCACTTAAATCATAACTCCAAGCCCATATATATAGAGCGTTTCCTGTAACCCCCCAAGTTGATTCGTTAATACTGCTACCGTTGATGGTAATTGTAATTGATTGGTTTTCTTCGAAAACCGTTGGAGTAATTGTATAAGTTGCAGTTTGTTGCTGTGCCAATAACGATATAGGCAACAATAAAAGGAAAAGTAATAGTTTTTTCATACGGGTTTGTTTATAAAATTTCCCGTTAGAATATTATTTCTAACGGGAAATGTTGTTGTTTAGTTTTTTAGATTGGCATCAACCTAATATTATAATTTGCAGAATTTCTTATATCTAAAACTACTTTAAAATTTCCAGCAGATGGAGCTTTCATATTTCCTCCTCCTAATTTTATTTTATTTTGCACTGAATTTGTTAATAAATCTCCATTGTTTCCAGACATTGTTCCCATTTTGACAGACCAATCATCTTTTAATCTAATTAGAAATTCGTCGGATACTAAAGCCACATCTTTGGTATACATTCTATAATACGGTGAAGACGGATTTGTATCAAAATCCAAATCAACTGGAGTTGACCAACCTGTTCCAGCTACTGCTGCACCAATTAATACTACATGTCTTTTTTCCATCGTATAAGTTAGTCCTGCCCAGTTTACTGTAAAGAAATATGTTCCTGCACCATCTGCTGGTTTGATATTATTTCCTCCTAAATTTCCTGAAAATGCTCCAGAACCATTAGCTTCTCCTTTATCATTTCCTGACCATGTAGGATCTGAATTGAATTTGAATTCTGGATTTGAAACATTCATCCATACAAAACCCTCATAATTTCCGTCGCTTGCTGCAGAAAAAATTGTTCCAGAGTTACCTGATGCTGACCAATCAGCATAAGTACTTGCTGCACCATAACTTCCTGGCAAATAAAGTCTTGGAAACTCGTCAAAAGTATCATACGGAGTTGCTGTTATAGTAACAACATTAGACACTGCTACAACACCACTAACTGATGATTGTGCAATTAATTTTGCAACTATTCGTAACTTGTATGAATCAGAACTTCCAATACTTCCATTTGCACCTAATAAAGCTACATTAAATTGTCTGTTTGTTACTGTTTTTTCTAGAGCAACATTATCAGATACACTATAATCTCCTAATAACATTTCGCCTGGTGAATCAAAATTTGAAACTGTACTTCTTATAGCCTGCAAATAATATTTTACGGAAGCTTGGTAGCCAAAAGTACTTGATGACCATTTTGCTGTAAACGCATTTGAAGAGGCGTTTGATGCTGTTAATACATATGTTCCTCCAGTTGGAGAAGATAGAACAATGTTTTGTGTTTCTAATATTGGGTCTTTTTCATCTTCACTACATGAAGTAAAAAAACCTAACGAACCTGTTAGTAAAATTAAACTTAAAAATATCTTTTTCATAATTATTTTTTTATTATTCAGCAAGCAATAAATATTATTGCTTGCTGAAATTTATTGTTAATATCCAGTGTTTTGAGTTAAATTAGAATTTGTATTTAATTCAGTTTGTGGAATTGGGAATAAATTGTATTTACTATCAATACTTGTTCCTGCTGCGACGTTTCCTTTCCACTGCCATAATTTAGTGCTACCAGCAAATTGATTAAAACGAATTAAGTCTTGTCTTCTATGTCCTTCCCAGTATAATTCTCGTGCTCTCTCATCAAGTACAAACTGTGAAGTAATATCAGAGTCTGACATTAATGTTGTTGCGTTCGCTCTTGTTCTTAATTGGTTTACATATCCTCTTGCTGTTGCTTTTGAAGCTAATCCTTTAGCGGCTAATTCAGCATACATTAAATAGGCATCGGCTAAACGAAACACTGGAAAGTCAGTGTCTGCATGTGTTTGATTACTGCCTTGTATCCCTGTAGAGGTTCTGTTTTTGAATTTTTTTACTTTTAATCCTCCCGCCGAAAAGAAGTCTGAAACTGCTGTAATATTTAATGGTGATGAAGCGTCGAAGATAGCTCTATTATCTATTCCTCCTGTTAAATCTGAAAACAAATCAGCAAATTCTTTTCTTGCTGCAAGACCGTACCAACCACCATCAACACCCATTTCTGAGTTCCAACTTCCTGTAGCTGCGTGGATTATAAAAGTAGTACCTCCCCATGTTTTTGTGTTAATTCCATCAAATCTTATTGGAAAAATTATCTCACTTTGTACAGCCGCTCTATCATTGTCTGCACGGAATAAATCTCCGTAAGGAACATTTGCAATAGAATAAGTTGATCCAATAACTGAATTAATTGCTGTTAATGCTTCGGTGTCTTTATTAACCCCTATAAATACCTGTGCGTTTAGATACATCTTTGCTAACAACATTTTTGCAGCAACTTTATCAACCCTACCATATTCGTTAGTTCTTGATGCTAATAAATCTCCATCGATAGCATTCAATTCATTAACAATATAATCAAAAACTTCTGCTCTGCTGGCTTGTCTTGGGTTTGTTCCTACATTATCATTTTCTGTTGAAAAAGATACTTTTCCAAAAATATCTATCCCGTGATAGTATGATAAAGCTCTTAAAAAGCGAGCTTCTGCTCTAAAAGTTTTGATTTCTGCTTTCATTGCAGCGGTTACACCACGAGCATCTAATTTTTCATCAGTAGTTTGGCGTAAATATTCATTTACTAACCCTACTTGATAGTGTACTCGTGCATAAAATGCTCTTACAAAACGGTTGTCTGCATTCCAAGTATGGTTGTTTAGCTCTGGCAAAGTTGGATCTCCCCACGATACCATTGCTTCGTCTGTTGGTAACTCTTGTAATTGCCACAAACCTCTTAAATATTGACCAAATCCCTCATCAATCCCTTGAATATCTGGTGCTGGATCTCCATCTGGATAGTTTGAAGCAGGACCAATTTGTCCTGTTACTGCCAAACCGCCATATATTTTTGCTAAAAACTGTTTATATGAACTTGGGTTTGCAAAAAACTGCTCTGATGTAAAATCATCGTCGTCTTTTGGAGATACTTCCAAGTCATTGGTACATGCCGTAAAAAACATTGCTGTTCCTATTAAAGCAAATAATTGTAGTTTTAAAATTTTTATATTTTTCATAATTAATACTTATTAGAAATTAAAGTTTACTCCAAGCATATACATTCTTGCTCTTGGATAAATTGTGCTATCTACTCCACCAAACACTTCAGGATCCATACCTTGATATTTTGAAACAATCATTAAGTTTTGAGCTCCAGTATAAATTCGTAAACTCGAGTTTTTTGTATTTAATGGATTACTTAAAGTATATCCTACAGTAATGTTATCCCATTTTAACCAAGAGGCATTTTTCACATAATAATCAGATTCTGCTCTTTTTTGATTAAATAAAGTGTTGCTAAAATCAGTGGTCGAGTTGTTTACAATATTTGGGTTATTGTCTAATACGCCTTGAGATTTGAATGCTCTGCTTCCGCTAACATTATCATAGATGTAATTTCCTAAACTTGATCTGAACGCAGTTGAAAAATCCCATTTATTAATATTGTAGTTTAGCATTAATCCCATTCTAATATCTGCTTCTGGTTTTTTATAGGCATATTTATCGGCAGATGTAATTTGTCCATCACCGTTTCTATCTACATATACACCCTCAAGAGGTTTTCCGTTTGCATCATATACTTGTTCATAAACCCAAAAAGCATTTGGTGATAATCCAGCTTGCATTCTTTGTGTATAAAGGTCTAAACCAACCCCTCCTGTATCAAAAAAACTTCCGTTAATATCATCAACCATTTGGTTATTGTATGAAATGTTATAATTGATAGAAAGGCTTTGTTTGTCAGTATCTATTGCCTTAAAGTTTAAACCTAATTCTATTCCTTTTGTAGTAATACTTCCAACATTTCTTGGTCCTAATGTTCTAAAGTTTGACAACGATGGTTCAATAACTCTTGCAATCAAATCATTTGATTTTTTTTGGAATAAATCAATAGAACCTGTTAGTCTGTTTTTCATAAAACCAAAATCTAAACCAGCATTAATGGTTGTAGTTTCTTCCCATTTTAAATTCGGATTAAACCCTTCTGGTCTTGCTAATACATAAAATGTATTACCAAATTGATAGTTTGCACCTGAATTTGCACCTGAAACTAGATATCTTCTAATATAATCGTAGTTATAATCTTTCAAATCTTGTTGTCCTACAACACCCCATCCTAATCTTAATTTCAAATCAGAAATTGTTTTTGAGTCTTTAAGAAACGATTCATTTGAAACTTTCCAAGCAAAAGCTGCTCCCGGAAAATTACTCCATCTATTATTTTCAATAAACCGTGAAGTTCCATCTCGTCTAAAATTTAGTGTAAATAAATATTTGTCAGAAATATCAATGTTCGCTCTGGCATATATAGCTTGTAAATTCACTGTAGGTTTAGTTTCGATATCAGAATTTACTGGTTTTTGTACGGGCATTACAGTTGCTACAAGTGTGTTTCCTGAATAATATTTTTCGAACTCAAAGTTTTGCCAAGAATATCCACCAATAACATCTAACTTAATATTTCCGAATGTTTTGTTATAGTTTAAATAAACATCTGATAACTTATTTTCTGCCTCTTCCCAAGAGTTACTGTTGTTTCCTAAAAACAAGCTTATACCTGTACCATTATACCATCCACTTCTTGAGTTAGCATCGGTTCTATCCTCGCCTTTTTTAGAATTTTTATCAATACCTACATTCCAAACTACTTTTAAAGCTGGAAGGAAATGAAATTTATATTCCGTTTGAATATTACCATAAATTCTATTGTTTCTATCATAATTTTGTCGTTGCTCTAACAATGCCAATGGGTTAGATGCTCCTAAAAAAGTATAGGTGCTACCTGATTGATATTGTTGGTTATAGCCTCCAAAGGGTTGAGAATAATTATAAACTGGTAGCGTAGGGTTTGAAGATATTGCTGATCCTATTGCACCTTCATCTGCATACCTGTTTTTTTCAAACGCATAATTTGCATTAATCTCAAATTTTAAATGATTATCTAAAAATGAAGGAGATAATGACATACTTACTGTTTTTCTGTCAAAATTAGAAGTTCTTAAAACACCATCTATATTAGTATAACCTAATGACAATCGGATAGGTAATCTTTTCAATAAATTTCCTCTTACAGAAAAATTATTGTCAGAGGTTACTCCTCCTCTATAGATAACATCTTGCCAATCTGTATCTGCAGTACCTAAATTTGCAATTTGAGATGCTGATCCAATACTTGTAATTAATTTTTTAAAATCATCGGCAGAATATACATCTACTTTTTTAGCAACTTCATTGATAGTAGTCATACTATTGAACGAAAAATTAACTCCATTTTGTTTCGAACCTTTTTTTGTTTTGATTAAAACAACACCATTAGAACCTCGAGACCCATAAATTGCAGTAGCCGATGCGTCTTTTAATATCGAAAACGATTCAATATCGTTTGGATTTACAGAAGATAATCCTTTATCTACTGGTAATCCGTCAATTACAACCAGCGGGTCATTAGAAGCTGCAAAAGAAGAACCTCCACGAATTCTGATCGCAGCACCGTCTCCAGGACGACCTCCTTGGGTAACATTTACACCAGCAACTCGACCGTTTATCAAGTTTTCGGTGTTTGTAATTGCTCCTCTGTTAAAATCTTTTGCAGAAATAACTGCCACAGACCCCGTAGCGTCTTTTTTCTTAACCGAGCCGTAACCCACTTGTACAACAACTTCTTTTAATTCGCTTTCTTTCTCTTTTAGCGAAACGCTTACTGTTTTTTCGCCGTTATAGTTTATAACAGCAGTTTCATAACCAATAAAGGTAAAGGAAATTTTGTCTCCTTTTTTTACAGTTGACAAACTAAATTTACCATCAATACCAGTTGATGCACTTGTTTTTGTGCCTTGTACAACTACATTTACCCCAGGCATGCCTTGGTTGGTTTTTGCATCGACAACGATACCTGTTACGCTACTTTGGGCAAAGCCTACAAATGGTAACAGAAATAATAAAAATAACAACTTCTTGTAAATTGTTTTCATACTTTTTGTTTAAATTAATAATTAGTTTTTTTGTACTTTATTCTTACTTCGAAGGGTTAAAAT
>Ga0075167_10041026_pt1 | contig 8830 bp, 18 predicted proteins | sample JI61114C2RNA_FD_77314 | JGI IMG/M metagenome (GOLD analysis project Ga0075167, IMG submission 77314) | Metatranscriptome of wastewater effluent complex algal communities from Wisconsin, to seasonally profile nutrient transformation and... | ecosystem: Engineered > WWTP > Effluent > Algae...
GAGCAAATTCGAGCTCTTTCGCCAGGTCACTGAACTGAGACTCGAGAATGACTGCTAAGAAGAAGATCTTGCAGAGCTTTTCTCCAAATACGAGACCAACCCAGAAAGCATTACTCCTGAGTTCCTCATGGAGTTCGTCAAGGAACTTCAAACTATAGGAAAACAGGCGATCTAAAACTACATCAAAGAGTTGGAGAAAAAGGGTTTCTGGGAAAAGGTGGTTGTTGATAAAACATCCTTCCAGAATGAGCAGATGACCCTGAATAACTTCGAGGAGGATTATAAGAACTTTCCAAGAACAGAGAAGGCAGAACCAGTCTAGCTGTTACTGTTGAGATGCCTTATCAAGGCATTACTGTCCGATCACAAAGATGGAGCAATCAAAGCGAATCTCCCTGAATTCAGCGAAATCATTTCGTAGGAAGAGGTGCAAACAGAAGTTGGCCGACTCAAGGCAGCGCTCAAAAATGAGGGACGCATTAACTCAAAGATCTCAGATTCCCTCCAAAATTTGGCCAACATCGGCAGTCAAGAAGTCAAGGAAGGATAATACAAACCATCCGCCTTTGACTATCTAATGGCAATAAAACAACAACTCGTTCCCATCGACGTTTCCGATCTGCAAAGACTTATCAAAAAGACAAAGGAAGTCGAAACGGAGATCGCAGAGAAAAATATCTTTCTTTTTATCGGAGAAACTGGATCTGGAAAGACCACCACAATCAAAGCTTTGTTGGGATACAAGATGGGTCTCAGGGAGTTCAAGGGAATGAGTTGGGTTACCCCCGTCGAACCCATCACAGACAAGAAGGTCCTGTAAATGCACTCAAACCCATCATGCAAATCTGTCACTCGTTATATCGTTGCCGCCAAGCCAAAGTCGGAAATGGAAGCAGGCGACATCTACTTTACTGATACTCCAGGATGGGGAGACAGCTCGGGAGTGGAAGTGCAGCTTGCCAATCTGATCGGAGTCAAAAGAGCCCTCAGAGGATGCAGCTCAGTGGTTCCTGTGATTGTTATCAGCAAATAATCTTGGGGAACACGAGGGATGGGGATCAGGAATCTCGGTCGAACTATCTCCACGATATTCCAAAACTACTAGTCCATCAAACAATCTGTTGTCATCATCATGAATCGCTTCCTGCCGGACGAAATGACAAGAATGCCAGCATCACTTCAGGACCTCATCGATAATACCAACTCTTCTGACAAAGCTGACAAACAATTAATGTCGTTTCTCAATCATCTCAAGAGCCTTGCAGACAGAAAAAAGTTACTCAGCTACGAGCCTCTTCAAGGCGGTGCCAAGAAGTTCATTGCCGAAAATCTGATTGAACGACAGTCTCTTGAGCCAGGAGCAGTATTCAAAAACTCGAATCCAGCCCAGGATGTCATCAAGAATTTCTGCGTCGAGAGCTCCAAAAGAATTAAGTACTCCCTCGAAAACCAAGATTTTACTATGGTTAGCTACTTCATCAATGCAATGAAGCTTCTCGAGGAAATGATCAACGAAGACTCGATTGGCGTTGAACTCAAATAGATCAAGGAGGACATTAAGAAGAATCTTCAAAATGAGTATGAAAAAATAAGTCAGGAGTTTAACGGGAAAATGAGAGCGCTGAGTGTGACGACAGAGGACATTCGCAACTATCAGGAATCGATCAGGAAATTTTCTGCCAGTACCGAAAACTACAAGGATATTATTGAGACCCGCAATTGGACTGCTTTGGCTGAAAGGGACGTCAATGAGATTGTGAAAGAACGAGCAAATTGGTTTATGAATCAAAAAGAGCTTGATGACTACCGCAGTGAGAGCACTCTCAAGATAATGAAGGCGCTTGCCCAGGAAATGTCGTCGAGCAAAGAAATAGTAAGAATTCAGACTGACCTTACCAAGTGGATTTCTGAGCAAACGGATCAGTATACGAACCTCTACTGCGAGTCTCTTCGCAAAAGCGAGTACGACAAGGCAGTGCTTCACTTTGAAAAAGCAGTCAAGATGCAGAAATACATTTCGATTATAAAAGGAGATCAAAGCTATGAGATGCCAAGGGAAGGAGCAGATATTAACGGGGAGCTTTTGAGGCATGTCAGGGACCATATTACTGCCGGGAAAGGTTACTTAAAGCAGATCCATCTGAACATCGAAAAAGTGGTTGAAATTGACAAACGACTGGACTAAATAGCAGGCTCCTTCAAGCTCATGGGCTGCCAAACCAAGGAGAATATTGAAATCATTTCAAGGGAAATCAAGTAATTCTCTGAGACTATCAAGTCTCTCAGCGACAAACAACTAAACGATCTCATGAGGATCCTCGAAGACGCTCAAAAGCACCCAGCTACCCCCGCAGTTGTGAAAAGCTTTGAAGAGGGGCTCGAACAGTTGAAAAATCTTCAAAAGATTGAGTCCGTCAAAACAAAAGCGACGGAGCAGCAAGAGACTGTGAACCACAGCCTTAACAGTTACCTGCATTCTCAATAGCAAAACCTGAAGAAAGTCATGGACATCATCAAGAACGACCCGCAACAGCTTAAGAGCCACATTTAAGAGATTGATACAGCCCTCAAGGGAATCGAATGCCTTGGAAAGTTTGGCTAGGAAAACGTCAGTATGTCTTCAAACAAAATCCAGGAAGATACTATTAAATAGTTGAGGAGCTTCACACCGAAGTTTTTCGAGAGTCTCAACACCATTCCCAAGACATTCAAATTTAACGTTGCTGGCTATGGACAACACATTCAAAAGATGTACTCTGGCAAAAGGATGGAAGAGACCTTCCAAAAGCTGGAGATCTTCAAGGGGTAGTTCGAAGAACTCAAAAAACGAAACCTTCAAAATGAGTCGATATTAGCTGATGTTCTCAATACTGCAACGAGATCCTTCAGATCATTCTTCGATGAAAGGCAAGAAGAAAATGGACCATCGTCAAAGGGGCACAGGAACATTAATCTCAACCTCGTCGAGATGTCTCTGAAGTTTACGGATGAAATCGGTCAGGAATGCCCCTTTGAAAGCCTAAAGACGAAAGCATCAGATTAATTGGGTCATATGGTCAAGATGCTTGGGAAGCTTCGCGGCGAATTCGAGCAGACGCTCGGCACATTCAAGGACAGCATCATAAAAGCAGGCAATGTGGGCAGCGAAAGTTTGTCACCAGTTAAATCAACGATTCGCGAGAAGGCAAATGATGTGGGAGATCGCTGTCGAGAAATCTGGAAAGTTACTCGAAGTACTTTTCAAACTGTGAAGGATATTAGCAAGTATCCGTTCATCAGCGAGATCAGCATGATCGACGTGGAGACGATGCGTGGTCAATTCTACCAAGAAGTTGACCTACTTCTTGAGGCTCTCACACTAGAGTGGTAGAATGTGAAAGGTAAAGTCAACAATTAATTGCGTATGAACGGGTTGTTGGAGAAATGCAAAACCTTTAGGGACAGCGATTCCGACATTATTGAATCCAGAGCAAGTGAGTTCACGAGGTTACGAGATCTAATCTTGGAATCGGTTAATACAGGGGTGAAGAAGATAGGAGCAAACGTGGGGAGGCTTCTCGAAAGGAGGAAGTTTTTGGAGCTGAAAGAGGTACTTGACTCTCTCAAGCTGAATCACAGCGATAATTAACTGTACGAGGACACTATACAAAAAATCCAAGACTTTTCAGACGACTTCCTCACAGAAATGAAGGAGGCATCCAATGACCTTGCAGAGACTTTGAAGGAGATCAAAGAAGGGCGCCCCGATCTGAAAAGGATTGACGAGTTCTACTTGAAGTTACAGCAGTTGGTGGATTTCTTGAAATGCTACGAAACAGTTGACTTGAAAAGGATCAAGGGTATCTTGGAGGGAGATTTACTGCGACTAAAACCTACAATTTGTGATGAACTCAAGGTATTTATTGAGAGCGACAGAATTGACGAAGCCTTGAAGATTCTTCAGTTGCTACAGAGCATTGAAAAGAATTTACATTCTATCGGAGAAGAGACGCCAGACAACAATGCAAGTTCTTATGAACTAAAGATCAACGAACGACTCAAACAGATTAAGACAGATCTTTCCTCGGCAGACCTGAATAAAGGAGGCTACAAGCAGCTCCATGAGTTCTTCAAAAACAATTCGAACAAAGACGGGAAGGCTAGGGAGATTGCCACACTAAAGGCGAAGTGGGAAGAGAAGATCGAGAATAAGTTGGTTGAATGCATTGAAAAGATTCAGAACGCCCGACTGCAGACTGAAATTAGCGAATCCATCAAACTAGCTGAGGAGTTCAGCAAGTTCCTTCCCAGCGCCATTGGTGAAAAGAAGAAAATATAAATTGAAGAAGCCTCCAAGAAAAGCAAGGAGAAGCACGGCAGTTAATTGGAGAAGATAAAGGGCATAATCAGCGAAACCAAGAATCTCAAGACGATCGAGCTGGAGAATGTTAAGCCCGTCCTCGAATACTTCATGGAAGAAAGAAACGAAGGGCTCGAAGCTGAATTTAGGAAATGCTTTTTCAGCCTTTGGGATAGACGCAAAGTTGAATTCCTCAGCAAATCAAAGCAGCCCCTCAGTGCATGTGTAAAGGCTTACCGAACCGAACTTGTTAAGTTCATGGCTGAATCGAAACCCTATTAACAACTGGTTAGCGGCATCTGGGTCGAACTCAAGAAAAGATTCAATGTCTTTTTTGAAGAGGAACTCCAGAAGCAAGCCGACAGGTTGAAAGCTCTCCTCACAAAGACAGGCATTTTAAAGAGCGAGGAGTCAATCAAGATCAGCGACGAATTGGTCGAAATGTGCTAAGAACTGTTCATCAGTTCCAAATAAGCAGCGGAATCCGAGTCGACGAAATTCCTTCAAGATAAGATTGACAAGGTTTATACTCATCTGACCAAGGAGGTAGTCATGGCCTACGAAAATTCCACAAATAAGGTAAACTTCTCGCTGATGTTCGAAGGCAAAAAAGACGGGAACTACTTTGCACAGTTTGAGATGGTTCAACGACTGGGAACTGTAGTGGCAAAGCTGAAGCAGCAGCTTGAAGTCAACAACATACCAGCCAAGGTAGGGCCTGATACGATGGCTGGTTTTAAGACAAAATTGGAAGAGCTGCCTGAAAGCAATGAGCTTATCGAAGGTTTTGTAACGAAGATGGAGTAATGCATCAACATGATCTGCGGCTTCAGCATTACAAAATATGTTGATGAGAGCAAGGCTGAATTGGATGAGGTGCTTAAACAGTTCCAGACCGCCCTCGTGAACATTCGACAACACTTGGAGATCTACGTGTTTACTGGACGACCAAGGGTCAACACCGAGGAAAATGTCCAGAAACTCAAAAGATAAGTTGAGTTCATGTTCGAATCCTCCACGGCAGCCATACAAAGGCTCCACAAGGAGTACGATGATAATACACTCCGCAAGCTGAATTCCGACACACTCATACTCACAGCATACGAAACAGCGTTCCCAACTGAAAAGAAGTACGGGGGACAAGTCAAAAGAGAAATAGAAAAAAAGATTCAGGAAGATGCTAAGAGGGTCGAAATACTAACCACCGAAACCCAAGAAGCTGTCAAAAGCTCAACCTTGAGAGTGAACGATCTGAAGGCCAAAGAGGGAGACGAGATAAACAAGGCTGTAGACAAATTATAAAAGTAGAACAAAGCAAAGACCGACATCATAGTGAGTGACTCGGACAAGCAGATAGCTGTGGCCCCGACCCAACCGTAAAAGGAGCAACTCGAGAAGAACAAACAAGCCTCACTGGATGCAGAAGCTTCGGATCTGAAGGTGAAGGTAGACGACGCAAGGACAAAGATCAAGAAGGAGTATAGTAAGAAACATGAGGAACTCGAACTCTCCTACAAGAAGATGTTAGAAGCCCTCGGAACAGAACTGAGCAGGCTCAAACAAATCGAGGTCGGGCTGGTGGTTGCAAAGGATTAATGCCAGAAATCTATCGGCCGCTGCCTGAAACGTGTCAAGGAAGAAGGGGGAAAGAAGTTTTCGAACTTGCTTGCGAAGGAGTTAGAAAAAGTGGGAGATAGCTATGCCTTAATCGTTCTCAATGAGAACCCTGTCTTTGCTTCGTTCAAGTCCAAAAAATTCAAGGAGACTGTGGCAAATTCAGGAGAAAAATATGTAACCGAAAACCTTAAGGGGATCGAATAGAGGGATAAAAAAGACATTCTCGAGAAGTACTAAAAGTACAAAATGGTCTTGGACACATTTACCAAAGACTACTCGTCAGCACCAGATCCCAGCTTCATTGTGAAACTAAAGAAGATCATCAAAACAAAGGCTGCAGAGGTCGCAGCAGATTACGAAAGAGAAAATCCTACGAAAGGGCACGAGCTGATGGCGATGGTATTCTCACTTTGGATGATTCTCAAAGCTGAGGTGTCTAATGAGGAAGGAGTGGAATATCTATACGAACCCCATCCCGCCCAAATCATCGGCATGTTCCTTATCTTGGGCATTTGTGGTGATAGGAAGGAACAGCTTGGTAATAGGATCGCACAAGTACTGACAGGAGAAGGAAAGAGCGTGGTCCTCGGAGGCTTGTCATGCTATCTTGGTCTGGTGAACTATGACGTCTTCTGCATGTGCTATTCGCGACTACTCAGCCGAAGAGACTACTAGGACTTCAGAGGAATGTTCCAAGAACTCGAGATCGAGCAGTACGTGATGTATGGAACCTTTGCTGAAGTGACTGAACAACTCTTCAATTCGAAGGACAGAGAACTCCGAACTGACATAAAAGAGATAATGCAAAACGACAAAGACTGTAGCGACGGCTTTATGAAGAAGATAAAGGGAAAATTCAAAGAGGCCCCTCGAAAAAGAACTCTTCTGATCGACGAGGTGGATGTTCTCTTTGCCAAAGACTTTTTCGGCCAGTACTACACTCCTTCCACTTCCATTAAGCATTCTTGCATTGAAAATCTTGCGACCTACGCATGGCAACAGAGAAACGATATCACCTACAAAAAATTAACTGAATCAGCTTAGTATAAGGCCTGTACCAAAGAATTCCCGAAACTGGAGAAAATCTTGGAGTACAACGCCATCGACATCGTCAGCAGCGTCAAGAACTTCAAGCATAGTTACATCATCCACGAAGGCAAGATTGGATACGTGCTACCCGAGGGAATTTCTTTCAAGGCCAGCTATGGCTGGAAGACCACCTTCGCATACTTCTACGAAGCTGAACGTGGTACAATTCCCGTCCGGCCTCAGGACTATGTCTCAATTAGCATACTCTGCTGTGAGATGTCATACGCCGAGCTTCCGAACGAATTCGCCCATATTATGGGAGTCACTGGAACACTGAGTATACTACCTGACTGCCAAAAACATGTTCTAAAAGACTGGTACAGCGTTCCGAAGTTCTACGAAATCCCTTCTGTCTACGGACCAAGTCGAAGGACCCTGATGGGGGCGAGAGTTGTCAAAAAAGAAGAACATTTCTAAGAAATCTGTAAGGCCGTTGCGGTGCAAGTTGCTAAAAACCGTCCAGTGCTCGTCTTCTTTACTACAATCGACATGGTTAACGAGTTTTATATGAGTGACCAATTCAAAGCACTCAAAGGAAACTCGATTACCTTGACTGAGCGAAACGACGCAGACGCCACAAAGACTCGTATTATTCGAGCAGCTCGAGCAAAGAACATTACCATCATGACCAGAGCCTTTGGTCGAGGCATCGACTTTGTCGTGGGAGAAAAAGATGTCAAAGACGCAGGAGGAATCCACGTTATTCAGACATTCATCTCGTAGGAAGAGTCTGAGTCTAAACAGGTTGAAGGAAGGACCGCCCGACAAGGGGGTGTTGGTTCGTACGAGCTGCTTATTGAAGAGGACTAGCTGAAGACAATCCGCTTGCAGCTCAGCGATATTATTGGAAAGGATCCCCAACAAACCCAACAAATTATTGACGATGCAAGAAATACTCTGTTCAACAGCACCTACTCGGGTCAGATAGTAGAGGCTAAAAAGTGTCTTGACAACCACAAAATCGCCAAATAAATCTTGAAGAATATAAAAGATGGTAAGAACGATAAGGTTCGGCAGGAAATTGAGAAACTTAATCACGTCGAAATGCCTATCGGAGGAAGTGGAAAGGTTGTCAAAACGGTGATCGGCATCGATGCTACCGGCTCAATGTCGAGTGCACTTGACCAAGTCCTGAAGAATACCAAGATTTGTCTTGAGCGAACCTACGAAATCCTCAGAAGCAGGGGAATTACTGGCGGGTTTGAGATTCAGATGGCCGTCTACCGCAATTACAACTCAGATATGAACAAGCTCTTCCAGTTCTCTCCGTTCTGCACCAATGCCAACGATCTTATAAATTTCCTCCAGCCTGTGAAGGTTGATGGTGGGTGGGGGAACGAAGCTATCGAAAACCTTTACAACCACGTTCTACGTTTCGAGAGTGAAGTGGACCAGCTGATTGTGATCGGCGACGCAGCCTGTAATACTCCTGGAGAAGTCGGTAGTAAACGATTGAACAGAGGATAAAGTTATTGGAAAAGCAACCCAAGATTTAACAGTGTATTGAACGGAGATGATCTTGTTAACCAAATGGCCGCCAAGAAGATCCAATTGCACAGCTTTTACATCGGTTCAGGACCTGGAAATTACTTCAAGAATGTAAGCAAGCTAACTGGAGGTGCATGTTAGGAGTACAAATATAGCCAACCCGACGCAGCGGAGACGCTGACTGCCTTCATCGTTTAAAACGTGCTGAACAAGATCGGCGGAGAAAAATTCGGGAAGGATTTAGTCGACGCATACAAACAAAAGTACAGCAAGTTGCGCTTTGGCAGCTGATTATTA
>Ga0075167_10020717_pt1 | contig 8701 bp, 18 predicted proteins | sample JI61114C2RNA_FD_77314 | JGI IMG/M metagenome (GOLD analysis project Ga0075167, IMG submission 77314) | Metatranscriptome of wastewater effluent complex algal communities from Wisconsin, to seasonally profile nutrient transformation and... | ecosystem: Engineered > WWTP > Effluent > Algae...
CTTCCGTACGACGGATGTGACGGGTGTGGTGCAGTTGCCTGCTGGTACGGAGATGGTGATGCCGGGTGATAATATAGCAGTGGATGTGCAGTTGATTGCGCCGATTGCTATGGATGAGGGGTTGCGTTTTGCTATCCGTGAGGGTGGCAAGACTGTTGGCGCCGGTGTCGTCACCAAAATCGTCGAATAATTAACTCTTGTAAGATGTAAAAAATGGAAAATCAAAATATACGTATTCGTTTAAAAGCTTTTGACCATCGTTTGTTGGATCAATCAACTAGCGAGATTGTAAATACTGCTAAAAGAACGGGTGCAAAAATTAGGGGTCCGATCCCCTTGCCAAATCAGATTGAAAGATATACAGTTCTGCGCTCACCACATGGTGATAAGAAAAGTCGTGAGCAATTTGAAATTCGGACTCATAAAAGGTTAATGGAGATTGTTGAGCCCACACCCCAAACGGTTGATGCTTTAATGAAGCTAGATTTGGCTGCGGGCGTGGATGTAGAAATTAAGTTGCGAAACTAAGGTTAGGGGAAATCGTTCAATTATTTTGTTTGAATGATGAATATTAAAAAGGTTAGTGAAATATAAATTTTTGATTTGGTGGTTTTATGCGTACTGGTTTAATTGCCCAAAAAGTGGGTATGACACAATATTTTCAGCAAGATGGGACGCCTGTTCCGGTAACAGTTTTGAAGATTGAATCTTGTCAGGTTGTTGCAGTGAGGACGAAAGAAAAAGATGGATATAGCGCCATCCAACTTGGGGTTGGTAAGGCGAAGGTAAAAAACGTCAGCAAGCCGCAACGTGGTCACTTTGCAAAAGCGAAAGTTGAGCCGAAGCGCAAGCTTGCAGAATTCCGGGTTTCGGATGATGCTTTATTGCAGGCGGGTGTGGAAATCACTGTAGATCATTTTGCTACCGGCCAGTTCGTTGATGTGGCGGGTATTACAATCGGTCGGGGATTTGCAGGTGCTATGAAACGTCATAATTTTGGTGGATTAAGGGCCAGTCATGGTGTGTCCGTTTCCCACCGCAGCCATGGTTCTACAGGTAATCGTCAAGATCCCGGACGTGTTTTCCCGGGCAAAAGGATGGCTGGCCACATGGGCCAGGTGCGCGTTACTGTACAAAATTTACAAGTTGTTATGACCAATAAAGAAAAGGGTTTGATTTTGATAAAAGGTTCTGTGCCAGGTGCAGAAGGTGGCTATTTATTGGTGCGTGATTCGGTTAAGAAGATCCACAAGGATTTGCCTTTCCCTGCCGCTATCGCCCAAACAGTATAATTGAATAACAGGTATCATCATGAAAGTTCAGCTTTATTCTTTGGATAATCAACAAGTCGGTGAAATTGATTTGTCCGATCATATTTTTGGGTTGCCTGGTCGTAAGGATCTTTTGTCCAGGACTATTAATTGGCAGTTAGCCAAGCGCCGCTCTGGAAACCATAAAAGTAAAGAAATTGGTGATATTAGTGGAACCACCAAAAAACCATGGGCGCAAAAAGGAACCGGTCAAGCGCGTCAAGGTAGTTTGCGTTCGCCGCAGTTCCGTAAGGGGGCCGTGATTTTCGGTCCAGTTGTTCGTAGTCATGCGCATGATTTGAACAAGAAAGTTCGTAAACTTGCTTTAAAAACGGCTTTATCAGTCAAGCAAGCAGAAGGTAAATTGTTAATTTTAGATAATGCTGATTTAGATTCAGCTAAAACTAAAGATTTGGCTGTGACAGTTGAAAAATTTGGTTGGAAGTCAGTATTGCTTATTGACGGCAACCAATTGAATGAAAATTTGGTGCGCGCGTCTTCTAGTTTGTCGCATTTTGACATTTTACCACAGCAGGGGGCGAATGTGTATGACATTTTGCGTCACGATATGCTGGTGCTAACTCAGTCGGCCGTGCGTAGTTTAGAGGAGAGGTTAGCATGATAAAGAAGAAAGAGGCCGCTGTTGAGAACAATAAAAACTTAGCATCGATGTATGACATGATCCGCTCGCCCATTATTACCGAAAAGGCTACTTTTGTTTCGCAATTTCGGCAATTTACCTTCCATGTTCCTTTGACGGCAACCAAAGTTGAAGTGCGGGAAGCAGTTGAGACGGTTTTTAAAGTTAAGGTAATTGCCGTTAATACTTTGCGTCAGAAGGGAAAAGTTAAGTTGTTTCGCGGTCGTCGCGGTGTGCGTTCTGATTATAAAAAAGCTATTGTTACTTTGGCAGAAGGCCAAAGTATTGATGTAAATACTGGAGTTTAGGAACTATGGCATTAAAAACTTATAGGCCGGTTACGCCATCCAGTCGCGGACTTGTTTTAGTTGACCGTTCTGATTTATATAAGGGGCGGCCTGAAAAATCTTTAACAGAAGGTTTGCGAAAATCGGGTGGGCGTAATAACAACGGTCGTATTACCGCTTGGCGCATTGGTGGCGGTCATAAACAGCTGTATCGTTTAGTTGATTTTAAGCGTCGTAAATTTGATATGCCAGCAGTTGTTGAGCGGTTGGAGTATGATCCAAATCGCACCGCTTTTATTGCTTTAATTAAGTACGAAGATGGTGAGCAGAGCTATATTTTAGCGCCGCAACGCTTGAAAACTGGTGATCAAGTGATTTCAGGCGAACGGGTTGATGTGAAGCCGGGAAACGCTATGCCTTTAAAAAGCATCCCAGTTGGTACGATTGTGCATAATGTGGAGTTAAAACCAGGTAAGGGAGGCCAGTTTGCTCGTGCCGCAGGTTCTTATGTGCAAATCGTCGGTCGTGATGGGTCTTATATCCAGTTGCGGATGAGTTCAGGAGAGTTGCGTATTGTCCGGGCTGAATGCATGGCGACAATTGGCGCAATTTCAAATCCTGATCAACAAAATGTTAAAATTGGTAAAGCGGGACGTCATCGTTGGATGGGTGTTCGGATGAGTGTTCGTGGTAACGCCATGAACCCAGTTGACCATCCTCACGGAGGGCGTGGTAATAAAGGAACGCATCCCAAGACTCCTTGGGGTAAGGGAACAAAGGGTAACAAAACACGTCATAACAAGAAAACCGATGGCTTCATTATCCGCAGCCGTCATGTTGTGAATTAGGTAAGGAGATTATAAGGTATGCCACGTTCGATTTGGAAAGGCCCTTTTGTTGACGGTTATTTGTTGAAGAAGGCTGATGTATCGCGTGCTTCAGGTCGCAATGAAGTCATTAAAATTTGGTCTAGACGTTCAACTGTTCTTCCCCAATTTGTAGGATTAACTTTTGGTGTTTACAATGGACGCAAGTTTTTGCCGGTGTTTGTTACAGAAAATATGATAGGTCATAAATTTGGTGAATTTTCTCCAACACGCACCTTTGCGGGTCATGCTGGTGATAAAAAGGCTAAAAGGACATAAAAATGAGTAAGAAGAAAACAGTTCGTCGCTTTGCTGATACAGAAGCTGTGGCAAAAGTTTATAATTTAAAGGGCAGCCCGCAGAAGTTAAATTTGGTGGCTCAGATGATCAGGGGATTGCCTGTTCAGCCAGCTCTTGCACATTTGACATTGTCAAAACGTCGAATCGCCAATGAAGTTAAGAAAGCCTTGCAATCAGCAATTGCGAATGCAGAAAATAATCATCAATTAGACATTGATCGCCTATATGTATCGGAAGCTACGGTTGGCAGAGCTTTTATTATGAAGCGTTTTCATGCTCGTGCGCGTGGACGTGGAGCCCGGGTGGAAAAGATTTGGAGCCATCTTACCGTTGTAGTGCGTGAGCAAAGTCAGCAGAAGGAGAATTCTTAAATGGGTCAGAAAGTTAACCCTACCAGCCTACGTCTGGGAATCAACAAGACGTGGGATTCGCGCTGGTACGCTCCAGCAGGGAAATATGCAGAGTTATTGCATCAAGATTTGGAACTACGCCGTTATTTAATGAAGCGCCTAGAGCAGGCTGGCGTTAGCCGCATCGTTATTGAGAGGCCAACCAAAAAAGCCAAGATCACTATTCATAGTGCGCGTCCTGGGGTTGTTATTGGTAAAAAGGGGACGGATATTGAAAAATTACGTAGCGATCTTAGTAAGTTAGCTAAAAGCGATGTCAGTTTAAATATTGTTGAGATTCGCAAACCGGAACTCGATGCTAAATTAATTGCTGAGGGTATTGCCCAACAATTGGAGCGTCGGGTAGCTTTCCGTCGTGCAATGAAACGGGCAGTGCAGTCCGCCATGCGTTTGGGTGCTTTGGGTATAAGGATCAATTGTGGCGGCCGTTTAGGCGGCGCAGAAATTGCGCGTGTTGAATGGTACCGTGAAGGCCGTGTTCCATTGCATACATTGCGTGCCGATATCGATCATGGCCAGGGAACGGCAATGACGACATATGGAACATGTGGAATTAAGGTTTGGGTTTATAAAGGTGATATTATGGCTCACGATCCAATGGCACAGGATAAGAAACTGCAAGAATCATCGCCTACGAAAGCGGTATAAGGAAAACGGGTAAAAGGTAGTTTAGCATGTTAGCACCAAAAAGAACAAAATATCGTAAGGCTCATAAAGGGCGCATCCATGGATTGTCGCGGTCCGCGACTTCCTTGAATTTCGGTTCCTTTGGCTTAAAAGCAACGGAACCTGGGCGAGTATCTGCAAGACAGATTGAATCAGCCAGGAGGGCTATTACTAGGCATATGAAAAGATTAGGTCGTATTTGGATCAGAATTTTTCCAGATGTCCCGGTGTCGGTCAAGCCAGCGGAAGTCCGAATGGGTAGTGGTAAGGGATCTCCCGAATTTTGGGTAGCGCGAGTGAAGCCTGGGCGTATAATGTTTGAGATTGATGGGGTTCCGGTGGATTTAGCTAAGCGTGCTTTTGAGTTGGCTTCCGCCAAGTTACCTATAACAACGCGCTTTATTGCACGTTTCGTTGAGGAGAAGTAAGTTATGAAGCAAGAAGATTTGCGTGGGAAAACAATAGATCAATTACAGGCTGAGCTCGTTTCTTTGAAAAAAGAAAGTTTTAATTTGCGTTTTCAGCAGGTAAATGGTCAATTACAAAATAGCAACCGCATTCGTGTGGTGCGTCGTCAGGCTGCTCGTGTATTAACGTTTTTGAATCAACAACAGACCACCAAAAAGTAAAATTTAGTGTATCGCTGTGGCGATAGAATTTATTAAGGATTTTTTAAAATGTCGAAACGTGTGTTACAAGGGGTTGTGGTTAGCGATAAGATGCAGAAAACGGTTGTTGTTCAAGTGGAACGCCGTGTCATGCATTCGCTTTATCATAAATATCTGCGCAAATATAAAAAATATTCGGCCCACGATGCAGAAGGTGCATGCCGTATGGGAGATGTCGTTGAAATTCAAGAATGTCCGCCGATTTCTAAAACCAAAAAGTGGGAAGTGATTTCTCGCAAGGGACTTCAATCAAATAGTGCGAATGAGTCAACAGCTTCGGCTCAGGAGATATAATTATGATTCAAATGCAATCAAATTTAGAAGTTGCTGACAACTCTGGGGCTAAGCGGGTTCAGTGTATAAAAGTCTTGGGTGGCTCTATGCGGCGCTATGCAACAGTTGGTGACGTTATTGTCGTTTCTGTTAAAGATGCTATCCCGCGCGGTCGCGTTAAAAAGGGAGATGTCCATCAAGCGGTTATCGTGCGTACTTCACGCCATATACACCGTAATGACGGAACGTCTATCCGGTTTGATGCTAATGCAGCGGTGTTGATTAACAAGCAGCGTGAACCAATTGGAACCCGTATTTTTGGTCCAGTTACCCGCGAATTAAGATCAAAGAATTTTATGAAGATCATCTCTTTGGCCCCAGAGGTTTTGTAAAACCAAGGATTATCCTTATTCGTGTTCATTAATAATTATTATATATTTGGGTTAGCAAGAAAGATAAATATAGGTTCTCAATATGCCAGCGAAATTTAAAATTAAAAAGGGCGATAAGGTTGTTGTGATTTCAGGTCGCAGCAAGGGGCAGCAGGGCGAAGTCCTGAAAGTGTTACGGGAAGATGAGCGGGTCATTGTGCAGGGTGCGAATTTAGTTAAAAGGCATACGAAGCCTTCTGCAAAATCCGCTGGTGGAATGGTAGAGAAGGAAGCAACTATTCATATTTCGAATGTTGCCCATATTGATCCAGTCGAGGGGAAGCCAACAAAAGTTGGCTATCAAATTTTGGAAGGTCGTAAGATTCGGGTATCGCGTCGCTCCGGCCAACCTATCGATCGTTAAAGAGGTAAATTATGGCACGATTCAAAGAAAATTATTATAATGTGATCCGCCCAAAATTGATGAAGGATTTTGGTTATAAGAACTTAATGCAAACTCCCCGGTTGGAAAAAATTGTTGTCAATATGGGGGTTGGTAAGGCGGCGCAAGATAGTAAAAAAATTAATACTGCTGTTGAAGAATTGACCCTGATTACAGGGCAGAAGCCTGTTATAACCAAGGCAAGGAAATCAATTGCGACATTTAAACTGCGCCAGGGGATGCCCATTGGTTGCAAGGTCACTTTACGTGGCAACCGGATGTACGAATTTTTGGATCGCTTGGTGACCATCGCTTTACCGCGCGTCCGCGATTTCCGCGGTATTTCTGGTAAAAGTTTTGATGGTGCTGGCAATTATTCTTTCGGATTAAAAGAACAGATTGTGTTTCCTGAAATCAATTACGACAAAATTGATCAAATCAGAGGGATGGATATTATCATCGTAACGTCCGCTAAAACAAATGATGAGGCAAAAGCTTTGTTAAAGGCTTTTGATATGCCTTTAACCGCTTAATTGAAATGTCTTAAGGGAGACAAAATGGCAAAGACTAGCTCAATTGAAAATAATAAAAAACGCGAACGGCTAACCAAGCAATATGCTGTTCGCCGGCAAGTGTTAAAAGATTTGATTATGAATGCTGATACCCCTATGGAGGAACGTTTTACGGCTCAGATGAAACTGGCACAACTTCCAAGGAATTCATCAAAAACACGTGTCCACCTGCGTTGTTTGTTGACGGGCCGTGCCCGTGGGAATTATCAGAAATTTAAATTATCACGATTATCACTTCGGAAGCTGGCTTCAAATGGCCAGATCCCTGGTATGGTCAAAGCTAGTTGGTAAGTAATTGAGGACGAAAAGATGTCAGTAACAGATCCTTTAGGTGATATGCTCACTCGTATTAGGAACGGCCAAAAGGCTGGTTTATCCAAAGTTTCCGCCCCTAAATCCAAATTGCAGGAGAACGTTCTTGCGGTTTTGAAGAAGGAAGGCTACATTCGTGATTACCAGGCAATTGATGGAGATGCAGGAAAAAATTCTTTAAATATTGAATTAAAATACTTTGAAGGCCAGCCTGTGATTCGCGAAATTACTCGTGTATCGAAACCTGGACGCCGCATTTATGTGGGTGTCGTCAGTATCCCGCGGGTTTATAATGGATTGGGGGTTGCTATTTTGTCCACACCGCAAGGAGTGATGACGGATAGTGAGGCTCGTGCTGCCCATACAGGCGGCGAATTACTATGTCGCGTTTTTTAGGAAAAGTTGATTATGTCTCGTATTGGAAGAAATCCGGTTGTAATCCCTTCTGGTGTTAATATCCAAGTGGTTGGAACGACGGTTAAGGCAAAAGGTAAAATGGGTGAACTTGCATTGTCTATAGGCGATCAAGTCAAGGTTGAGCAGCAAAACGATAAGCTGGTTGTTAGCCCTATCAAAGATAATAACCAGGGGAAGGTTATGTGGGGGACGGTCCGGAATTTATTGCGAAATTTGGTAACCGGGGTTTCTGAAGGATATTCAAAAATTCTTGAAATTAACGGTGTTGGCTTCCGTGCTGCCGTCCAAGCAAAATCGTTGCAATTGCAGGTTGGTTACAGCCATGATATAGTTTACCCAATTCCTTCAGATGTAACTATTAAAGTGAGTGGCGATAAAGCTAACGTTGTTACGGTGAGTGGATTAGATAAACAGCGTGTTGGCCAGGTTGCCTCCGAAATAAGGTCTTTTAGGCCGCCTGAGCCTTATCAGGGCAAGGGCATTAAGTACAGCACAGAAAAAGTCCGGCGTAAAGAAGGCAAGAAGAAGTAATTGGTTGTTTAATGTTTTTTTAGATGTAGAGAGTTAGCCATGTTAACAAGACTTGAATTAAAAGAGCGCCGTAGTCGCAGGTTACGCAAACAGTTGCGTGAGAAATCCGTGGGCCGTCCACGCTTATCTGTGTTTCGTTCCGGTAAAAATATCCACGTGCAAGTGATTGATGACAGCCGCGGCCATACAGTTGCAGCTGCTTCTTCACTTGATCAGACTTTAAAAAGCCAGTTAAAGACAGGTGCCGATATTGAGGCTGCTCAAGCGGTTGGCAAGTTGATTGCTGAAAGAGCGATTGCAGTTGGCGTTAAAGAAGTGGTTTTTGACCGGGGTAGCTATATTTATCACGGTCGGGTCAAAGCTCTGGCTGATGCCGCAAGAGAAGGTGGACTAGCGTTTTAGGTATTATTTACAAATATATCAAAGAAGATAGAGAACAGAAACAACATGGCTAAGAATGATCGTAACGACCGTCGGGATCGTAGTCGCGAAAGAACAAAGGATGAAGCGGAGCTAATTGAGAAATTAGTTGGCATCAACCGTGTTACCAAAGTGGTAAAAGGTGGCAAAAGGCTTGGGTTTGCTGCAATTGTTGTGGTTGGTGACGGAAAGGGACGTGCTGGTTATGGTGCTGGA
>Ga0075167_11055144_pt1 | contig 8698 bp, 6 predicted proteins | sample JI61114C2RNA_FD_77314 | JGI IMG/M metagenome (GOLD analysis project Ga0075167, IMG submission 77314) | Metatranscriptome of wastewater effluent complex algal communities from Wisconsin, to seasonally profile nutrient transformation and... | ecosystem: Engineered > WWTP > Effluent > Algae...
CCAACGTCTAAGAAGTTAGCTGGTTGGCCACCGCTCAATTTAACGATGTCCATAGTACCCATTGCTAAGCCAGCGCCGTTAACCATACAACCAATGTTACCTTCTAAAGCAACATAGTTCAGTTCCCACTGTGCCGCACGAGCTTCACGCTCATCTTCTTGAGATGGATCGTGGAATGCGCGCAGTTTAGGTTGACGGTATAAAGCATTGCTATCAGCAACCAATTTCGCATCTAAACAGTGCAGGTTGCCAGCAGAAGTAATAACCAGTGGGTTTACTTCAATCATAGCGATATCCAGATCAACGAACATCTTGGCGAGGCCTAAATAGATGTTAGTGAACTGTTTGATTTGCGTGGCATTTAAGCCAAGTTGGAAAGCGATTTCACGCGCTTGGAATGGCTGTGCGCCAACCAATGGATCAATCGCCATCTTGATGATTTTTTCCGGGCTTTCTTCAGCAACTTTCTCGATGTCAACGCCACCTTCAGTCGATGCCATGAAAATGATGCGACGGCTTGAACGGTCTACCACGGCACCTAAATACAGTTCTTTTTCGATATCTGTACAGGTTTCAACCAGGATCTTGCTGACAGGCTGACCTTTTTCGTCAGTTTGATATGTCACCAAATTTTTGCCCAGCCAGTTTTGGGCAAAGGTACGGATCTCTTCTTTAGAAGTGACTAATTTCACACCGCCCGCTTTACCGCGACCACCAGCGTGAACCTGAGCTTTAACTACCCACTTGTTTCCACCAATGCGATCTGCTGCTTCTGCTGCGGCTTGTGGAGTTTCTTCCGCATAACCTTCAGATACAGGTAAACCGTATTCGCGAAACAGCTGTTTTGCCTGATACTCGTGCAAATTCATGGCTTATTTCCGTTTTTCTTTTGATTGCAGCTGGCCGTAGGGCGCAGCCTGACCCATAGGATAAGTTACTTATCCTGATGATTTATATGGCTGTACTAGGGTACAGCCTTACCGCTCGCTTATATTAGATATCTAACAGAATACGTGTTGGATCTTCTAATAATTCTTTAACAGTCACTAGGAAACCTACTGACTCTTTACCGTCGATAATGCGGTGGTCGTATGACAACGCCAAATACATCATCGGCAGAATTTCCATTTTGCCGTCAACAACCATCACGCGATCTTGGATTTTGTGCATACCTAAGATTGCTGATTGTGGTGGGTTGATGATTGGAGTTGACATCAGAGAACCAAACACACCACCGTTGGTGATTGTGAAGTTGCCGCCCGTTAAGTCTTCGATAGCTAACTTGCCATCGCGACCTTTCAGCGCTAGATCTTTAATGCCTTTTTCGATTTCAGCTAAGTTCAGCTTGTCGCTATCACGCAGTACTGGAGTTACTAAACCGCGTGGTGTAGACACCGCGATGCTAACGTCGAAGTAGTTGTGGTAAACGATATCGTCGCCGTCAATGCAAGCGTTTACTTCTGGGAAGCGTTTTAAAGCTTCAGTCACAGCTTTCACATAGAACGACATGAAACCTAAGCGGATACCATGACGCTTTTCAAATACGTCAGCATATTGCTTACGAAGGTCCATGATTGGCTTCATGTTTACTTCGTTGAAAGTAGTCAACATTGCAGTTGAGTTTTTCGCTTCAAGCAGACGGTTTGCGATAGTTTTACGCAGACGAGTCATTGGCACGCGTTTTTGTGAACGGTCACCGCTAACAGCCACTGGCGCTGATACCGGCGCTGGCGCTGCTTTAGCTGCTGGAGCAGCTGTTAAGAACTTATCAACGTCTTCTTTGGTGATGCGGCCGTTTTTACCTGAACCGACAATCTTAGATGCGTCTAAGCCTTTTTCAGCGATTAAGCGACGAACAGATGGCGTCAACACGTCATCAGATTCAGCAGCTGGCGCTGCGGCTGCTGGAGCTGCGGCTGCAACTGGAGCTGCTGCGGCTGCGCCACCAGGAACTTCATGGCCAATCACTTGGCTAGCTAATACTGTTGCGCCTTCTGCATGGAGGATTTCCCCCATAACACCGTCAGATTGTGCACGAACTTCCAGCACAACTTTATCTGTTTCGATATCAACCAATACTTGGTCGCGGCTGATGGCTTCACCTGGTTTTACATGCCAGGTGGCGATTGTTGCGTCTGCAACTGATTCTGGGAGTACCGGGACTTTAATTTCCACTTTGTCACCTTTTTACCGATTGGTTTGTTCTATCTTTCAAAGCCAAAGTCAGAGCAGTTTCCTGCTCTGACCATCAATTCATTCCAAAGCAAAGCCTCGGATTATTACGCCACCGTCAGTGCAGCGTTAATTAATGCCTGTTGCTGTTTATTGTGCACAGACAAATAACCAACGGCTGGTGACGAAGATGCGTCACGACCGGCATAAGTCAACTTAGCGCCTGCTGGGATAGATGCCCAGAAGTTATGTTGACTGCAGTACCAAGCGCCTTGGTTTTGCGGCTCTTCTTGACACCAAACAAAATCAGTCACATGGGAATAAGCTGCTAACGCAGTTGCCATTTCATCCGCAGGGAATGGATACAACTGCTCAATCCGGATGATAGCGACGTTGTTCAGACCACGTTTACGACGCTCGTCCAACAAATCGTAATACACCTTACCGCTACACATCACCACGCGATTCACTTGCGCTGGATCTAATGCATCGATTTCACCGATCACGTTTTGGAATTCACCTGCAGCCAATTCTTCTAAAGTCGAAGTGGCTAATGGGTGACGTAACAACGATTTTGGCGACATCACGATCAATGGGCGACGCAGTGGACGCACACTTTGACGACGGATCATATTGAATACTTGCGCTGGCGTGGTCGGCACTACAACTTGCATGTTGTGATCAGCACATAACTGCAGGAACCGCTCTAAGCGTGCAGAAGAGTGCTCTGGACCTTGACCTTCATAACCATGAGGTAACAACAGGGTTAAACCGCACAGACGGCCCCACTTTTGCTCGCCAGAACTTAGGAATTGGTCGATAACCACTTGCGCGCCGTTGGCGAAGTCACCGAATTGACCTTCCCAAATGACTAACGCACGTGGCTCAGCTGTCGCGTAACCATATTCAAAAGCTAATACTGCTTCTTCTGACAATGCCGAATCGTACACTTGGAATACACCTTGATTTGGCGTTAAGTGTTCGAGCGGTGTATAGGTGCTCGCATCGTTTTGATTATGTAACACTGCATGGCGATGGAAGAACGTACCACGACCAGAATCTTGGCCGACGATCCGAATACGAGTCCCTTCACCAACGATTGATGCATAAGCAAGAATTTCAGCGAAGCCCCAGTCAATCTTTTTCTCACCTTTTAACATCAAGGCGCGGTCTTCATAGACTTTACCAACTTGACGTTGCAATAAGTGATCAGCCGGAATACGGATCGCTTTTTCGCCCCAAGCGACTAGATCGCTGACCGGCATACTTGCGTCATAACCGACGTTCCATTGATGACCTAAGAACGGTGTCCAGTCGACAGCCACTTCAGTCATTGGACGCCATTCTTCAACAACACAATCGCCTTTATCTAAGGCGTTACGATACTCTTCAACCAAAGTTTGCACTTCAGCTGCAGTAAACAGACCAGCATTGATCAGTTTTTCTGCATAAAGCTCGCGTGGAGTTGGGTGTTTTTTGATTTTTTGATACATCAACGGTTGTGTTGCATTCGGCTCATCCGCTTCGTTATGGCCATTACGGCGATAACAAACCAAATCAATCACCACATCACGTTTAAACGTATTGCGATAATCAACGGCCAATTGCGCAACAAAAACGACTGCTTCTGGATCATCGCCATTAACGTGGAAAATTGGCGCCTGCACCATTTTCGCGATGTCAGTACAGTACTCAGTAGAACGAGTATCTTCTGGATTCGACGTGGTAAAACCAACTTGGTTGTTGATAACCAGACGAATAGTACCGCCAACTTTAAAGGCACGAGTTTGCGAAATGTTGAAGGTTTCAGCAACCACACCTTGACCAGCAAATGCTGAGTCACCATGAATGGTGATTGGCAGCGCTTGAGAACCGTCGGTACAACCACGACGATCTAAACGAGCACGAACAGACCCCATCACCACAGGGTTAACGATTTCAAGATGAGACGGGTTAAAGGCTAAGGCTAAATGCACTGCACCGCCTTTGGTCTCAAAGTCTGAAGAGAAGCCCATATGATATTTAACGTCACCAGCACCAACAACTTCATACTTGCCAGCGAATTCGTCAAATAACTTGCCTGGATTCTTACCTAAGACGTTAACTAAGGTATTCAAACGACCGCGGTGAGCCATACCGATCACACAGTCTTTTGCGCCTTGTTCACCGGCACGGTGAATCATCGCTTTTAGCATTGGCACCATGGCGTCGCCACCTTCCAAGCCAAAGCGTTTAGCGCCTGGGAATTTCACAGATAAATAACGCTCTAAACCATCTGCAGCAACGAGGCCTTTGAGGATTTGAGTTTTTGTTGCTTTATCATAATTTGGTGTCGACCGAGCAGCTTCCAAACGTTGTTGGATCCAACGCTTTTCGTCAGTCGAAACAATATGCATATATTCAGCACCGATTGAACCGCAATAAGTGGTTTCAAGTGCTTTGACAAGGTCACCGAGCTTCATTTTGTCGGTGCCAGCAACGAAAGAGCCAACGTTAAATTCGCTGTCAAAATCGCTAGGGCTTAAGTCATGATAAGAAAGCTCTAAATCACGAACCCGTGCACGTTTCCATAAATCCAAAGGATCCAGTTTTGCGTGCTGGTGACCCCGGAAACGGAAAGCATTGATCAGTTGCAGAACCTTCACCTGACGGCTGTCGCCACCTGAATTTGCCACCACGACTTCGCGGTGTTTATTCTTGGCAAGTTCGGCAAACTGTTGACGGATGTCAGAATGACGTGTTTCTAAATCGACGCCGTCGATTTTCGGTAACCGCGCAAAAAATTCACGCCATTCGTCACCAACACTGGTAGGTTCAGCTAAGTAGGATTCATAGAGTTCATCTACATAGGCCATGTTGCCACCGCCAAGATGAGAAGACTCTAACCACGCCTTCATTACACCTTCGTGCATTTACTTTCCCTTATCTCGAAGCACCTGGAAAAAAGTAGCAAAAAAATAACCACGTCACAGGTTTTATGGCTATTTTTCCTGTTTTCTGTGACATTTATTCCGCCACAGCTGTTCTTCAACACACTAATTCGGACTTTGCTTGCAACTAAGCCCGCAAAGCGGGCCGAATAATACGCTATTTTTCACACTGACACTGCAACAATTTAGCGCTAATGCCTTCAGAACCAGCAGTTTGCGCAAAATTTCATCACAGCTAAGAAAGGGGCGCTTACAGCGCCCGGTTCAACAGCATAGATTTAATCTGACCAATTGCTTTAGTCGGATTTAATCCTTTTGGACATACGTTCACACAGTTCATGATGCCGTGGCAGCGGAATACGCTGAACGCGTCATCTAAGTCGTTTAACCGTTGCTCAGTGGCGTTATCACGGCTATCCGCTAAGAAACGGTAAGCATGTAATAAACCGGCTGGACCGATGAACTTATCTGGGTTCCACCAGAACGACGGGCAAGAAGTCGAGCAACAAGCGCACAAAATACACTCGTAAAGCCCGTCTAGTTTAGCGCGTTCTTCAGGACTTTGCAGATATTCACCTGCTGGTGGCAAGCCGTCGTTGATTAAATATGGCTTCACTTTTTCATACTGAGTATAAAATTGAGACATATCAATCACTAAGTCACGCACTACTGGCAAACCTGGTAATGGACGAATAACAATTTTTCCGCCTTTACCTTTGCCCAGTGCTGACAACGGCGTGATACAAGCCAAGCCGTTTTTGCCATTCATGTTCAAACCGTCAGAACCACAAACACCTTCACGGCAGCTGCGACGGAAAGACAAGGTTGGATCTTGTTCTTTCAGTTTCAGCAATGCGTCCAACACCATCATGTCACGGCCTTCCGGCGATTCCAGGGTGTAATCCTGCATCCGTGGCGCGTTATCAACGTCAGGGTTGTAACGATAAACAGAAAATTCAAACTTCATCGTGATTCCCTCTTAGTAAGTACGTGCTTTAGGTGGGAAGGCTTCACGGAACTTAGGTTCCATGTTGACCTTACGCTTGAACATAGATTCGGTCTCAGGCGAGTAAACGCTGTGACATAACCAGTTCTCATCGTCACGATCAGGGAAATCGAAGCGGCAGTGTGCGCCACGGCTTTCAGTACGATAGTTTGCCGCAACTGCAGTTGAAAACGCAGTTTCCATCAAGTTATCAAGTTCTAAACATTCAATACGTTGAGTATTGAAGTCTGAGCTCTTGTCATCAAGACGGGCGTATTTCAAACGCTCACGAATCACTTTCAATTCTTCCAGACCTTCAGCCATTGCCGCACCTTCACGGAATACCGAGAAGTTTAATTGCATGCACTGTTGCAGATCTTTCTTAATTTGGACTGGATCTTCACCCTGACCTGGTTTTGAGCTTTCCCAACGGTTAAAACGGGACAGCGACGCTTCCAGATCAGAATCAGTTGCTTGACGGTACTCAGAAGTAGCCGCTAAAGCTTCACCCAGATGTAAACCAGTCGCACGACCGAATACCACTAAGTCCAGTAATGAGTTACCACCTAAGCGGTTAGCACCATGTACTGATACACAAGCGATTTCGCCACACGCGAACAGGCCTGGAATCACTTCTTCACGACCATCAGCAGTTGGACGTAATGCTTGACCATGCACGTTGGTCGGTACACCGCCCATCATGTAGTGGCAAGTTGGGATTACAGGAATAGGTTCTTTAACCGGATCAACGTGTGCGAATGTGCGAGACAGTTCACAAATACCTGGCAAGCGGCTTTCCAGCACTTCTTCACCAAGGTGATCCAATTTCAATTTGATATGTGGGCCCCATGGACCATCACAACCACGACCTTCACGGATTTCAGTCATCATTGAACGAGCAACAACGTCACGACCCGCTAAGTCTTTAGCATTTGGCGCATAACGTTCCATGAAACGCTCGCCATCTTTATTCAACAAGTAACCGCCTTCACCGCGGCAACCTTCAGTAACCAGAACACCAGCACCAGCGATACCTGTTGGGTGGAACTGCCACATTTCCATATCTTGCATTGGCACACCAGCACGCAGTGCCATACCAACACCGTCACCAGTATTGATGTGAGCATTGGTTGTTGAGGCGAAAATACGGCCTGCACCACCAGTTGCTAATACCACTGCACGTGATTTGAAATAAACAACTTCGCCAGTTTCGATATCAATTGCCGTACAACCGACTACGTCACCGTCTTGGTTTTTTACTAAATCTAACGCGTACCACTCAGAGAAAACCTGAGTTTTATTCTTCACGTTTTGTTGGTACAACAGGTGCAATAACGCGTGACCGGTACGGTCAGCCGCAGCTGCAGTACGCGCCGCTTGTTCGCCACCGAAGTTTTTCGATTGGCCACCAAACGGACGTTGGTAAACCCGACCATTCTCTAAACGAGAGAAAGGTAAACCCATGTTTTCAAGCTCAGTGATAGCTTCAGGGCCGGTTTTACACATGTATTCAATAGCATCTTGGTCACCGATATAGTCCGAACCTTTAACAGTATCGAACATATGCCATTCCCAGTTATCTGGGTGGGTGTTACCCAATGCCACTGTAATACCGCCTTGCGCAGATACAGTGTGCGAACGAGTTGGGAACACTTTTGACAACAATGCACAGGTCAAGCCTGATTCAGTGATTTGTAAAGCAGCGCGCATACCCGCGCCACCAGCGCCGATCACCACGGCATCAAATTCGCGTACTGGAATATTCACTTAACACCCCACAGAACAAACAGGCCAACAGCGACATAACCAAACGCCAGTGCGTATAACACAAATTGCAACACTGCACGTACGGTTGAGTTCTTTACGTAGTCAGTCAGGACTTGCCACAAACCAATTTTGGTATGCACAGCAATACAAACTAACGCCAGCAAAGTGAACACTTTGACGAAGATGTTGGAGAATAGACCGCTCCAGACTTCATAAGTAACTTCAGGAGTTACCAGAAAAAAACCGAGGATAAACAACGTGTATGCAGCGAGAATAACCGCTGTTGCACGCAGTGACACGTAGTCTTGTACGCCATCACGTTTTAACGATGCTTGATTTAAAACCATAACCATACTCCCGCTAACACAAACAGCAACAGCGCCAGAGCGATAGTGATTTTCGCACTGCGGTTACCTGATTCCAATTCTTCCCAGTGGCCCATATCCATAATTAAATGGCGAATGCCACCTAATAAGTGATAAACCAACACAGAAATTGTTCCCCAGGCAATGAACTTAGCGATAAATGACGTCATGACATTTTTCACCAAATCAAACCCTTCGGCTGATGATAGAGAGACAGTCCAAGCCCAAATCACGAAAATCAGAGCGAAGAACATAGCAACGCCAGTTACGCGATGAAGGATTGAGGCTTTAGCCGTTGCCGGCATTTGGATGGTACTTAGATCAAGATTAACAGGTCTTTGCTTTTTCACAGTTTCTTGCCTATCGACGCCCTTGATGAGCTTTGTTGTCATTATACGTTGCTGCATAAACAGTCAACACCCAATGGATATACAGGCTACAGCGCTGAGTGGTTCAGCCCAAACTTTTATCTATCGGTC